>Ga0123353_10003899_pt1 | contig 19055 bp, 4 predicted proteins | sample TergutLab28metaG_3_FD_92763 | JGI IMG/M metagenome (GOLD analysis project Ga0123353, IMG submission 92763) | Labiotermes labralis P3 segment gut microbial communities from Petit-Saut dam, French Guiana - Lab288 P3 | ecosystem: Host-associated > Arthropoda: Insects > Digestive system > Gut ... | reverse complement strand
TGCCCAAACAGGGATTGCAATTGGAGGTTATCATCCCGGAAGTGAAACCCAAAATACAACCTTTACAGGTAATGCCTCTTCCTTTATTCAAGGCATTGGAAACAATACTACCAATTTTGCAAACCTGAAAATAGTAAATACTGCCCTTGAACTAAACAAATTTGAAAGTAACGGAACAAAACTGCACGTTAATAACAATCTTACCATTTCACCCTCAGGCAAATTGTTTGATAACGGTTATTCAATTACGGTGTTACGAGATATTGTAAATTCAGGAGAACATATAAGTCCTCTAAATTCAAATGGTGGACTGATACTAAACAGTACCGCTTTAAAACAGTATTTATCAGGGAATGACAACGCTGAATATGGTAACATAACTATCAACAACAGCCCTAACGTTGAAATTAAAAACAATGTTATTTTCAATGGAAAGTTGACTCTTTTGTTAGGAAGTATTTATCTTAAAGACTACCTGCTTACTTTTGGCGAAAATGCGCCTGATATTGTTGGATGCGGCGAAGACGGCTCAGATGGCAATAAAAAGATGATAATACTAAACGGAGTTATAAGCGACAGAGGAGTTAGCAAAAAATTCAGTACTAGTTCAATAGAACAGGACTTTCTATTTCCAATAGGAGTTGTAAATAAATATACGCCTGCTACTTACACTAATATCCCTGAAAATAGTCCTAACGGAAAAATCACCGTAAAAGTTGTCAACAGTGAACATCAGACTTTAAAAAACAATGAATTTGATAAACTTGCATATTATTGGAGTGTCGAAAACGAGGGTTTTGATGATAATATGGAAATAACCCAAAAATATGATTTCACACCTATCCCATTCAATATTGACGGAAATACTGTTGCAGCCCGTTATAATTATAAAAGCCTCCTTCCGGATTGGCATCCTATAAATGACGCTTTTATTTCCCAAAGTGAGAATTATTTTGAATTTAATGGAACTATTACTGGTGATTATACAATTGGAGAAACAGAGAATTTTTTATCTACAAAAATATTTTACAGCGATGGAGACGGAGATTGGGATAATGAATATACATGGGGATTTCATGATGGAACTCCCAATGGAGAACCTGTCGTTATTCAGGATGGAGATACTGTTACAATAATACATGATGGAGCATTTACCTATTCAACACAAATAGAAAAAGGTGGAACACTGTATATTAAAGGATCAACACTGGGCAATTATTTAGGAAGAGTAAGCGGAGACGGAAAAATTGTTCTGGAAAATACTGAAGACGGACAGTTTGTATTTCCTGGAGGAATTTTTGACAATTTTTTTGAAAGTACGGAATCTATAATTGAATTTAAAAATGTCCCTTATAATGAACAAGATAATATTACATCTACTTTGTCTATTTCACCGGGTACCATACAAAAACCTTTTTCTAATGTAGTATTTTCTGGCATCGGAGAAAAAATAATCGGAATAAATGATTTAAAAATCAATGGTTCTCTGACAATTGAATCCGGATCTACATTAAGCGACGAATTATTTAACAGCAGAATTTTAGTTGGTGGCGACTGGATAAATAAAGGAGGTACATTTAAACACGGAGAAGGTACTGTAATTTTTAACGGTGAAAATTATCAGAAAATTCAATCTGATAATGAAGCATATTTCTATAATCTGGAAATAAACAAACCTGACATTGCAAAATCTGGTATAAATGAATTTGTTGAAATTACAGGTGCAAAAATCAATATTTCCAATGTTTTAACTTTAACAAAAGGCATTATTTTATCTGATACCAACAAAGAAGTGTATTTAAGTAATCTATCTGCAAATGTTGTAATTGGAGGCAGTTTTCAATCATTTATTGATGGTCCTGTAATAAAAAAAATAAGTAATAACGGGTCGTTTACATTCCCAACCGGAAACTATCCGGATCCCATAAATGATCTTACCGGTATTGATAAACGTTACGGTCCGATAACATTAACATCAGCAGGCGCAGAAGACTGGACTGCACGCTATTATAATATTCCACATACCAATTCAGGCGAGTTTTTTTACAATCTTCCACTCTTTTCAGTAAGTGATAATGAATATTGGGAAGTGAAAACTTCCGCTCAAAGCAGAACCGCCAACATAAGGTTACACTGGGACGAAAAATCATATCCCATTCTTATCGATCCTTTAATGGAAGAACCAACTGACCAGAGAGGTCTAAAAATGCTAAAAGTAGTGCAATTTGATGCTCCTACATGGGATAAAATAGATGGAGCAGTTAACACTACCTCCCAAACTGTAACTACAAATACTGGAATTACAATCGGTACTGATTATGAAACATTTACTTTTGGACATTGGGGGGTAACGGCGCTTTTCGACGACCCAAAGGATTACGATTCTTTATGTAGAAATAATGAAACTGTGATAAATCTTGATATGTCTTTTACAGGAACCTCGCCTTGGAGATTATCTTATCAAATTATGAATGGTTTTGAAAGCATAATTAAAGATACCACTATACAGGTAAACTCTCAAAATTACATACTGTCAATTATCGCAAGCGAATTTAAGGAAGAAGGAAATTATTTCCTTAGTATAACATCTGTAAAGGATATCGAAGAATTTCGTGAAAATGTTAATGATGGTGGACGTCCTGATCCAATTGTAATAAAACTAGAAATCCTTGAAACTTTCCTACCATTTATTAATGGACGTGACATGGTAGGAATTGGAGAATTTGACATGTTCCTGACAAAATTTAACACATCTTCTGCAGGAGATAACTCTTACGAATGGAGTTGGGTAGATAATTTGGAAGGAGGTACATTTGATCCTTTGTCTGGAACGGGATTCCCTGATAACCCATTAGATCCATCTTATAATATAACAAATATTTTGTTTACCGGTACGGAATCCGAGTACAAATTGAAAGTTACAGAAACAACACTTTCTACAAATTGTACCGCTTCCAATATTCATACAATTAGAATAAATGATAAACCTGTTCCACATATTACCTCATCTGAACCTGACAAACTGGATTTTTGTGAAGGAGAAACAGTTAGATATTCAACTATCGCAGTACAGGGAAATACTTACAAATGGTATGTTAATGGAATTGAGGTTGGAATCGGAACAACAACAACAGGGATTCCAAAATGGAACTATATTGATGTAACATGGAGTTCTATTGGCGCTATTAATAGTAGAGGCAGAGTTGAAGTAGTTGAAAGCAGAATTTCCGGAGGAGAGACTATCTCAGGTAATCATGAGATCTCTGTAGGGATACTACCGGGCGTTTCAAGTGTTAACCCTAATGATATTATAACTGACACGGAAATTTGTCTTAACGAGCCTATTATCATTACAATAGAAAATTCTGTTTTAGGAGTATATTATAGGCTTGAAGGTTCAAATATTTTCGAAAGAGGAACAGATGGAGAGATAACTCTTTCAGTTGATGATATTCCTTTAATAGCAGCTGATGCTGCATTTAACCTGAAATTATTAGCTTATAATCAGGGTTGTACATCACCACCAACTAATTTTACAATTAATGTAGTCGCCACTCCTGGTTTGTGGACAGGTAGAGAAGACAGCGACTGGACTAAAAAGGAGAATTGGTGCGGTTGTCAAACTCCCGAAGATGATATGGTAAACAACATCACATTTTCCGCAAAAGCAATTAATTCATTGGAAATAAAAGGAATGGAAAATGATAATGTAAGAGAATTATCAGGTATCACTGTTTATGAAAATATAAATAATAAAGATTTAGGTGTGATATTTAGACCGGGTGCAAAAGTTACTGTAACAGGGAATATAGATATTAAACCAAATGCAACTATGATCTTAGACAACTCAATAGAAAGCCCCGTTTCACTTCTGACAATGGGTAACGTAGTAGGTGAAGCAACTGTAAAAATGGGAATTCCAACTGCAGGTGATAATGAAAGATGGTACTATTTGGGTAGTGTTATTGAAGACGCCAAGTTTGGGCAGCTTGGTTCAGGAGATATAGTTAATGGTATTACGGTAGATAATAAAATTCATGTTTACCGATACAATTTGTGGTTCAGTATGTCAGCGCCTAATATCAATACATTGTTAGACCCGATGGAAGGCGTTTCTGCTAAATACTTTGATGGAGTATATCCTAATGACATTTACCCGCTTAATTATACCGGAAAACTGAACAATGGTACGGTGTCAAGAACTTTCCAATATGTAGTGCCGACCCATCCTTATACTAGTCAGAAATGGTATCTGTTTGCAAACCCATATCCGAGTTATATTGATTGGCAAAATGATAGTGGCTGGAATAGAGATAATATTGATAATACAATGTGGTACCGTTCAATGATAGGTACTGAAATGACATTTATTACTTATAACAGAGGCGCTGACCCTTATGCAAGAGTCTCAGTTTTTCCTGATCAATACTATGATGCTGATGAAGAAAAATTAGCCCTGATTCCTCCTATGCAGGCTGTTTGGGTAAAAACTCTTGGAAGTAATAATGTTACAATGACAATATCCAATGACGCACGAAAACATTCAGATGGTATTTTCCTTAAAAGCAATATTAAAAACGAGGACAGGGATAACGTTGATATCATAAGATTAACAACAACCAATACGTATTCAAGAGACGGCGCTGTCATATATTTTTCTGATCGGGCTACAGCCGGAATTGACAACGGCGATTCAGAAAAGAGATTTAACGAATCCCCAAGAATACCGGAAATTTACACCAGAGTTAGCAATGACCCCTTGTCAATCAACGGTTTGCCGGAATTAATCAATGCAAGTTATTCTATTCCTATAAGCGTTCGTAACGGAATACTTGAGGAAGTTACTATCAATTTCAATTTAAGCAGATTCTACGCAAATTACGAAATATTTTTTGAAGATAAACTAACCGATTTATGGTTGCCGGTTACTAATGGAATGAATTACACCTACACTCCTGCAGTTACAGGCGATGTTCATAATCGTTTTGAGTTGCATTTATTTTCATTAGATATAGAAAACTTTAGTTCTCCAAATGACAATAACATAAGTTATTCCGAAAATATCCGAATTATTGGGAGTCACGGAACAGCGCTTGTTATGATTAACAGCGAATTATTAAAAGAAAGTGTTGCATTTATCGATATTTATACTATTGACGGAAAACTGATTAACCGTATTCGTACAAATGAAACAAGGACGATTATCAAACTTCCTGAAACAAGCGGTATTTATTTGATTAAAGCAATGGCAGGAACTACTTTTAAGGTTGAAAAAGTACGATATTAAACTTTGAAGTACTGACGTTATTAATCACGTCTCTTCTTGATAAACTTTGAACTATTATATGTTTATGACCGAAGAATTTCTACATTATTTATGGAAGTTCCGCTTATACAAACCGGAACTTTATACCACGCAAGACGGTCAATATTTGGAGATTATACATCCGGGAATTAAAAATACAGATGCAGGACCGGATTTTTTCAATGCAAAAATTAAAATAGGAAGCGAAATGTGGGTTGGAAATGTAGAAATTCATTTGAAATCTTCAGACTGGAACAAGCACGGACATCAAAATGATCCGGCATATAATAATGTAATTTTACACGTTGTTGCTGAGCATGATACGCAAATAAAAACCTCTTCCGAAAGAGTTGTACAGGAATGGCAAATGCCAATAGAGGCTTGGAATATAACTAATTATAAAAATTTGATTGAAACTACTAAAAAAATTGCTTGCGCAAATAGAATCAATTTAATTTCTAAAATGGAAATTGATGCGTGGATTGAACGTATGGCTGTTGAAAAACTTGAACGTAAAATAAATAATATCAAAACGTTACTTAATCAAAGCCAAAACGATTGGGATGAGGTGTTTTATATTTTAACCGCTCGAAATTTTGGCTTTTCTGTAAATGGAGACGCTTTTGAACAACTTGCACGACAAACTCCATGGAAAACAGTTTTAAAAAACAGAGATAAAATTGAATCTTTAGAAGCCATTTTCCTTGGTCAGGCAGGCTTTCTTGCGGACGACTTTAAAGATGAATATATCCAAAATCTTAAACGTGAATATCTATTTTTACAAAAAAAATATGATTTAAAGCCCTTAGAACCAAGTTTATGGAAATTTTTACGTCTGCGTCCGTCTAATTTTCCAACCGTAAGACTTATGCAGTTTGCTAAATTATTACATCAAAACAGTTTTTCATTATCAAAAATTTCTGAAGAAACCAATTTTGAAAATATTTATAAATTGTTGATGGTTAAGCCGTCATCATACTGGGATATACATTTTAAGCCCGACGTGGAATCTCCAAAATCAGGTAAAAGATTAGGTAAATCTTCAGCAGAACTTATCATAATTAATACATTGATTCCAATGCTGTTTGCATTCGGAAAACTTAGAGGAGAAGACGAATTGTTCAATAAAGCGCTCACATGGTTTCAAACAATGCCTCCTGAAAAGAATGTGATAATTTCCGACTGGGAAAAAATCGGTATTTCAGCCGAAAATGCAATGCAATCACAAGCATTAATCTATCTTGAAAAGAATTATTGTCAATTAAAAAAATGTTTGCATTGCTCTATTGGGCATTTAGTTTTGTCGAAAAGAATGGATAAATAAATAAAAAATAATAATATGAAAAAAATGAATACAAACACATTTATTCTAACGCTTCTTCTCGTGTTATTACTATAAAAGGAGAAAATATTACACATTTAGATTGTTCACTAAATAAGTTAAAAAGTTTAGATGTTAGTAATAATACTACTCTTACTTTTTTGTATATCAATGATAATCAATTCACAAGTTCTTCCCTGAATGATTTGTTTGAAAAATTGCATGACAATGATATGGGAAAACAAAAATACATTAATATTGATGATAATCCCGGAACAGAAGATTGTAACCGAATTGTTGCAGAGAATAAAGGGTGGGTGATTTGGGAGTTATAGATACGTTCAATAATTCAACCAATCAATCATTCAATCAATCAATTAATCAATCAATCAATTCAAAAGGGAGACATTATCTTTTCACCATCTTATATACAGCCTTTTCCCCCGTATTACTTTCAATCAAAACAAAATAAACCCCATTTGAAAAATGCGATGTCTCAACTTTATAGTTTCGGGTTTCGGGTTCAAAGTTTCGGGTTTCCAACTTTGAACTTTGAACTTTGAACTCTGAACGTTGAACTTTGAACTCGCAACTTTGAACTTTCCTACCCATTATATCAAAAATCTCAACGCTCTTAATATTATCAATATTACTGATGTATATTTCGTTTTTGAAGGGATTCGGATACAGAATCAGATTTGACAAATTTTTATCAATAATATTAACATTAAAGTCAATTATATTTGATAATCTGGCTTTTGAGAAGAAATCATCCGGATATCTTGCTCTTACAGCGTATTGATAAATACTTTCAGGCAATTCGCTGACGTTTTCATCTGTAAAAGTAAGATCAGTCAGGTTATGAGCGATTACAATCCATTCTTCTTCAGGTTGTTCCGGTATTAATCTGTAAACATGATAATCAAGCGCTCCTTTTGGCATAATTGCCTCATTTTGAGGAATTTTATTAAAACTATAAGAAACTGATTTTCCAATAGAATTCGCATTGACTCTAATCATAAATACACATTGAGACCAATGCATTTCATTCATTGTTCCCCAAACACCGTTATGTATAGCGTAAGAAAAGTCTGAAAATGCATAAGGTCCGTATTGATCGCAAGCCAAATAATGGGTATTTCCACTTGTAGGCTCCCAATGTACCATTGCATAGAATGTTCCGGAATATGGAATATTATCAATTTCCACATTAACCCATTTATCAGTTACTAAAATAAACGGTTTGCTTGTTCCAACCAATTTTCTATCAGCATCATAAATATCAACAGTTAATGATTTATTTGAATTATTTTCATAAAAAATAGAATAAAGGTCAATGCTTGTGATTACGCCATCTTCGTAAACTTCATATATATTTCCGTAAGAACCGTCATAACCGGGATTCGCTCTCCAACCATTTTCAGCGCTGCCGTCATCCCAAATATAGGTTGTTTGGACACCTGTACCCGGCGGATCCCAACTAATAATTACATTATTATCATCAGGAAAATATTTAGCAATAACTTCGCCAGTCGGATATATTTTTTCATAAAGAAGAACTTCTATTTCTCCCGTTTCTGTAATATCCAATTCATACTCTTCGAGAGTCTGATACCCTCTAAATGTTACTGTTAAGTCATAAAAACCTCTCCTGACAGGAAGAGTAATAACCCCGTCATCGGCAACAATATCTGTGAAAACATGATTTGGATTTCCATTTTGATTTCTCAAAGTTACGACAGCGCCTTCAGCAGAAGCGCCGGTACTGGTTTTGACAATAATTTTGTAATCAACAACCATATCTTTATCTAAAACATTTGAAAATTTAGCCTTAGATAGTACTCCACCGGTATATCTGGCTTTAACAGCATATTGATATTCTCCCCAAGTAAAACCATTCCATCCATTATCTGTATATTCAAGGTTTAATGTGTTGTTAAGCAGCGTTGTCCACTCATTTTCAGGTTGTCCTTTTTTCAATCTGTAAAGAATGTAATCAACAAATGCCCTGTTATTATTCAATTCGTAAGAAACTGATTTCCCGCTTACTAAAGCATTTACTCTAATCATAAAAACGCCATAATACCACGATTCATCGCCAAAATCAAACCACGAACCATTGCTTTCTCTTCCATAAGAAAGATGCCTGTAATCATTTATCGGATCAAAATCATATCCTAAATAATTAGTTTGACCTCCTACAGGAGACCAGTTTACCATCGCATAAAATACATTTTCATAATTTATAAAGTCTAATTCAACATTTACCCATTCATCGCCCGGCAGTGCAAATGGTTCGCTTGACCCTACCAACTCTCTGTCTTCATTGTAAATATCAATAGTTACTAATCTTGAAATGCCGCCCCCTGATTCTGCATATACATCAACACTGCTTATAAATCCGTTTTCATAAACATTATAAATGTTCCCAAGAGATACGCTAACGCCGGGATTAACACGATATCCGCCGTCTGCAATACCATCATCCAAAATATAAGCTGTTTCAATCCCTGTAACAGGCTCAAACCATTCAACTTCAATATAATTGTCGTTAATAACAGTGGCAATTACTTTTTGTGGAGGGAATAAAACTTCATTCATAGTAAAGTCAAATTCTGTATCGCCATCAACTTCAACATCATCAATATAAGTAGTATATCCTGCTCTTTTTGCTGTAAGAGTATATGTGAATCCGTCATAAACATTTTCTATTAAATAGTCTCCATTTTCTATGGAATAAGCTGAGAACGTATCATATCCTGTAAGGGTAACGAGTACATTATCAAGCCCTTCAGGGCGGTCATTAGCTTTAATATTACCAAAAACATTTACTTTTGGAATAGGCGTTAATTCAAAGTTAACTGTTTTGTTTTCATTCACTACAACAGTTATCTCGTCGCTAATTTCTATAAAATAACCATGTTTTTCTGCAATAAACCTGTATTCTCCCGGAACCAGAAAACTAAAATTGTATTCCCCATCTTCATTGGTAAAACGTTTCATTTGACTTCCTTCAACCTGTATCATAACTCCTTCAAGCGGATTAGAATCATTATCAGTAACAACACCAGATACAGAACCGCTTTCCAACAACATTTTTAATACAGTATTTGGATGTAAATCTGACAAATCACCTTGCTGTGTCCAGTTAAATTCATCCCAATCGCTACAATATACAAGAGACCTTAAAGGGAAGTCAGGAGTATTTGTATTGTAAAAACGGTCATAGTAAGAGTAATAATCAATATCCATCGGTCTATTTGTCATAATTACCAGATTTTGACCTTCATATACAAAAGGTTCATCCAATTCAATTGCAATGGTATTTTTACCTGATGGAAACTCAACATATCCTTCAAAAACTAATGTAAATTCGGATTCAGGTATCCAATCGTCTAATTGAGATTGACTTGTATTAGCAATCCAAATTTGTACAGGTGATCCGTTAGACAAGTCAGTTTCAAAAGAGTTAAAATATTGTATTTCAACAATAGCGCCGAGTTGTCCTATCAATTCATGGTCAAAATAAATACTTTGAACCCTGCTACTTTGGTAATAAAAGTTGAATGGCATAATCCAGTCAATTATTTCTCCGCTTCCAATTGTACCTGTAAATAAATTTGTATCAGGTTGAACTGTTATGTTAAGCGCTGGAGATGCGTCATTTGCAGTAATTTCGTCACCTGACATAATGGTTTCAGCATAAATTGAATGGTTTCCTGTTGCAGTAGGAGTCCAAAAAAGATCAACCATTATTTTTTCTCCGGGAGCAAGTTCAGCGCCGGTATTGTTAGTTGCTAATACAATGCCTGATTCATCTTTCAATACCACCGAATATCCTGAAATACTCATAAGTCCCTCATTTCTGACAACAGTTTTATATTTAAACTGTTTTCCAACCATAGGAGAAAGCGCTCCGTAAAGCATTGTAGCAGAAGCATCTATATCAGCCAATTCTGAAATTGAAAAATCATCTACATAAAGTAAACTTGACCATTCTGGGCTAAAACAATGGAAAGCAATTGAATAATCTCCTTCAGAGTAATCAAATAAATGTATCTCAAACTCAACATACTCATCATTATACATATTTTCACCAATCCAAATTGCATCCCCAATAACTGATTCAGGGGTTTGTCCGTATGCAATATAAATTGCTAATTTTTCGGGAGTTGAATTATAAGGTACTTTTGCCCAAAATCTAATTTTATAATTTTTACCTGCTCCAAATTTAACCTGAGGACTAAATATCCAGTCATTTGCAGGTTGATAATCATTATAGTCATGCATCAACAGGGCTTCTCCTGTATGGGAAATATAATCATTAACTTCACGATACCATTCGCCTGAGACTCCGTCATTTACAATTGTCCATAATTCCCATTTTTCATGATTTTCAAATCCCATGCTGTAAGGTATTTGAAGCGCTTCTCCAATCATTATTTTATTTGAAATTGCAGTACCACCTGTTCCTGCATTGTTTACAGAAGTAATTTGATAACTGTAAAGCTCCAATTCCACGATGGAATAATCGGTAAATGATGTTGCGGTTAAACCTGTAGTCATCAAGGTATTATCCGGCAATCTTAAAATAGAATAAGTCAGGGTTGAGGTATTAAACCATCCTCCATTTAAACCTGTGGTTGGCGCAGTCCATGAAACTATTGCGAGATTATCATCACGGATAAGCGTTACGTCAATAGGGGCTCCCGGCACATCAATTCCAATAAATTGCTTTGCTATTGCTATCACTCCATCACCTTCAGAGTTTTCAGGAATAATTTTGTAATTATATATCCCTGATGTAGTTACAGTTCTTGTGTATGTGTCTGCGCCACCAATCACAGGATTTGTAACTGTATGAATAAGTATGTCATTTTCGTATATTTTTATTGCTGTTAATTCATTAAGAGGCTGTCCTGAAAAAGTTGTATTAGGATTTGTCCAGTTTAAAACTGCATTTAACGCTCCCAAAGCTCCGGGAGTAACTGTAAAGTTTAAAACTTTAGATGGCGCTCCAGGTGTAGGAGGCGTAAACGGGAAATGAAAACTTGTAACTTCATAAGTATCTGTTTCTAATATAGTTATTTCACCTGTTTCAACATTGACTTCCAAAAAGTTGTACGGAGCCCACTCGTAATAATCGTTAGTTTCATTCCAGTAAAGCTTCCCTTCATTGTAGTCAAAACCCATACTTTGAGCATAATTGACATAATATCTGCCAGTATGTCCAATATATGTTATATTTCCGTTGGTTTTATTAACTGTATATAAAATTCCCTCTGAACCTGAAGGGATTATATACATAATGCCATCAATATCTATTGCCATATTGACAATAAGGGTCAAATTCTCATTTATATCAGCAATTTTAGTTAGTATTCCTGTCGCCAAATTAACGGTGTTTACTCCATTATTATACATTGCATACATTACGCCTTCAGAATAATCATAAGATAAGGCTGAGACAAAATTACCCCACAGTTCAGGTCTTGGAACAGTATTGATAATATTTCCCGTAGCGGCTTCAATTTTGTGAAAATAAACTTCTAAAGCATCGCCCCAGTTGTTGGTAACTGTTTCGTATGCATATAAATAGCCATTGTAATAAGCGCCGCCGTACAAATCAGGCAAATCAGTTGAAACTGAAGTAAATCCAAAATAATCATCTACATCAAATTTAACATACGTTGGAACATCAATAGGATCAATAAAAAATCCGTATGCTTCGCTTCCCTTGGAAAAGCCTTTATTATTTAGTAAAAGAGGCAATTTTTTAGCGCTTTGATTTTTAATAAGTCTTTCAGGCGCTTTATGGTTACTAAACACGCTATTGCCTGTATCGGCTAATTCATCGGAGTTACTTTTGTATAACTCCCGTAATTCAGCCTTTTTCTGAAGATGAATGTTCTTCATCTCCTCCATACTTGGTTTGGAGGGTTTTTGGGCGTATCCTCCTGCATTTGCCAGCAAGAATAATCCAAAAGACAATAATAGTATTTTTCTCATTATGAAAATATTAAGTTGATAAATAAATTGGTTTTTAGACTTTTAGACAGTTAGACTTTATGACTTTAGATAATAATTTTATTCTTTAACCTCCTCCTTTGAAACGCTTTTTAACAACGATTCCCTGATAATATTTCGAAGATTTAACTGCTGATTTTCTACCGAACGTTGCCATTGTGGACGATAAAATTTTGGATAAGCGGACCTTAATTTTAATTTGTATTTCATTTTTTCGACAGTTCCTTTAACTTTCAACGATAAACGTATAATCAAAGGACTTTCAACTAAAGAGATATTATATTTGAAACTCATATCCAAATAATGCGTACCCCCTACTACTGCTTTATATTTATCCATCACAATAAGAAATGGAAAAACTTCGATTTCTTCTCTAAAAATAGTAAATTCTACGGAAAGGCTATCCACTTTATTCTCTGTTTCTCTGTTAAATCTCAACGGTTTTGCAATTTTCCCGAATGTTTCACTATCCATTAACACCAAATTGTTCCCCCGTATGGACGAAGCGCCACGAATAGTAGATAATTTGAAATTATACAATGAATCTGTATAAGTTTCAAAAGCAAAATGAAACTCAGCGCCTCCTGAAAAAGAACGTAACATGGGCATAATTGTATCAATATCAGGAGCAAGCCGTATAAGTTCATCAATCTCAATATTTAACATGTGAAGATCAACTCCCATGAAGATATGATTTTTCCTTGGCGTCCTGTAAATTGCTGTAACCTGCATATCGGCAGCAGGAGTGGTAAATGAAAGATCATCAAGCACCAAAATACCATCGTAAACCTGTATGTTACCTTTTATATTTGATGCTGTTCCTGTACCAAAGGACGCTTTATTTATATTCGTGTGAAGAAGAATATCTATCCCGCGGGGAACCATATACGGACCTTGATATATTTTGTCATCAACTATATTTTCTGCTACTGTTGTTGTAATAACTTCATTATTAAGTTCTTCATCTGCAATATCTTCATTACTTCCAATTCCGCTTGTTATTGCCATTACCTGAATAATATCGGTCATTTCTGATATAAAGTTCAGATTCCCTCTTAATATTGAATCACCTCTGATATAGGAAGATACATTACTAAATTGTCCGAAAAGACTGAAATCTGACTTGTCAATTTTAAGATTTGCTTGATCTACCATAAAGTTTTCGGGGTCAAAATGCATCTTAATTGCAGGAAATTCAACAGGATATATTATCATTTCTGAAATTAATCGCCCTTTTTCTATATTGACCGAACCGCGTGGATTCCATTTTGAAACAATATCTTTTTGTAACGGGTCGTTTTCAATTTCCACGTCAAGTCCTATTTTTTCTACAATAAGAGAAATGTCGCCAAAATCGCCTTCTATTCTACCGCCATCGTAAACTAATTTTATTTCCGGATTATTTGGATTATTTTTTCGAGGTGATACATTTATTTTCCCTTTGGTGGAATTAACCTCTACTGCAATCGAATCCATATTTGCAGTTAAAGCGCCTATATCAAAGGAACACAATAGGTTAGGAATACGTGTTGTATCTCTCACATCTGAGGTTTCCAAATCAATAGAAAATTTACTTAAAGTTGTATTGAAAGCATCTATTTTATTTGCATTAAGCGTATTGGATGATATTTTTGCAAATGCAAATTTTGTCTCTTCGCTTGATTCTTTATTGTTTGGCAGATTTATTTCTAATTCTGATTTGTCAGTATTTACTGAAATACTGTCATAAACAAGTTCTAAATTTGAAAAATTCAATAATCCTGAAATTTTCATTTTTTCTAATTCCATTTTCTCAATTTGAGACATCGAAAAAACAGTTTTCAGATTGCCAACAACATTTCCTTTCATCATAATATTCAGTGAATCAGGAATAAAAGGCATAATTTCTGACAGGTTTAGTGAAGTAAAAGTTTTTAAATCAGCACGAATATCTCCAAATAAGTTAGTAGCAACTCCTTCTGTTTTAAATTCAGATTGAGGTGTTTTGGCGCTAAAATTTTCAATACGAAGGTATGAAGCAGGCGATTTAAAGTCAGTATTTAACTTAAGTTTTCCATTAATGCTATTCAAAGGGAAAGGCAGCTCGGCATAATTTAACATTCCGTTTTTAATATCAAGAAAAATGTCCACTACAGGCATATTTGATTCACTATAAACGCCTTTAATTGTGCCTTTTGACGAGATAATTCCTGAAGCGTCAATTCCTTCAAGAAATGATTTAAAAATTTCCGGTATCAGAGCAGTTATCTTTCTAATTTGCCATGAATCAAACATATATTCCAAATCGGTGATAAGTTTATTATTTAAGGTATCATTTTCAACCGAACCATTTATCTTAAGTAATAAATCATTGATTGTAAGTTCTGTATCATGTAAATCGAACAATTGACGTGATAAGATGGTATTTACAACTGAATTTAATTGTAATGATGTGTTTTTCAAATAATTATCTCCATTTAAATCTAATGATACCTCAAACGGTTGTATAATTATTTTACCGGAAATTGTATCACTATTCATTTTTCCTGCAAAATTGAACTTTAAACCTGTAATATTGGTGAATAGGTCCAAAGAATCGCTTTTAAATTGAAAAACAATATCGGCAGGATTTAATTTTACATTGCCTTTGATAGCATTAGGTTCTACTGTTCCCGATAACTTTAGCGATAAACTGCTAATATCGGCAATAATATTTGAAGTCTCATTCAATTTGTAATCAAGAGATATATCAAATGGCTCAGCATCAATAGAACCTTGAATATCATTATTTTTCATCTTACCGTTGATTTTTGCTGAAAAATTGCGCAAATCTGCTTTCAAATTCATTTCATCGTTGATATAAATTATATCAATACCCTTTAATTCAACATTTTCGACATCAATAATCTGGAAAGGAAATTCATCGCTCGTATCTTTCAAAGTATCAGGTTGAAACGAAAAAATATCGTAATTACTTGCTCCGTTAATGTCTGTAAATGCGCAAATAAACCCGTTATTCAATCGAAAATCATTGATAATCAACTCTTTGTTTTTTATTAAAGAACGGAGATTAACAATTCCGATTACATTCTCAGTATTAAGCAATGTATCGCATGGAGCGCCTTCAAAGGGATTTATAATTATTGTCCGATTGACTTTTATGCCAAATTTAGGAAATGTGCTGAAAAATGTAAGTTCAACCTCACCAATTTCAGCGTTACAGGTAATGTATTTTGGAACTTGCTTTTGCACAAAAGGAGTCAATCTTTTTGGAGTAAAAACAAACCAAAGTGTTATTGCAATTACAATTGCCAAAAAAGCAATCAAACTACCAAAAGAGATAAAGAAAATTTTAAGGAATCGTTTCATTTATAATAAAATAAAAGGGTGATAAAGATCAAAATCCAGATTTAAATACTATTTTTTAAAATAATAACTTTTGTTACTATCATTATACACTAACCTGTTTTTTGTCAATTCTGTAACTTTATAGACTTTTGGAATTCGTTGTCCACCCATTTCCATAATATGAATATGAGTCAATTCGGATCCATTCAAAGACCATTCAAAACTTTGAGCGTCTTCTTCATCTACTTCATCGCTTTCATCCCACGTTACGCCTCTATAACCGGGATCATATCTGTAATATAAAGTTCCTGAATGCCACTTGCCATATAGCAAACTTTCATCAAAGTCGCGGCATGAAAAAAGAACAAATACGAATAATAACAATGCCAGAAATTTGCTGACTGATTTTGTTAATTTTCTGTTTAATAATGATTTACAAGTCATAATATAATGCAAATTTAAAATGTAAAAATAGTAACAGTTTTTGATATTTCAATGCAAATAACTTATTATTTTTTATTTAAGATACTTGCATTATTTTTTTCATGAAACAAGTTTCCCATTTCAGATAAGTTTTTAAATAATTATTGAATGAAAAATTTTTTTTTGGAAAACTTTTTTAATTTGTTAAAAAATTATTACCCTCATATTTAACTACATACAAAAATAATTGGGAAATATTTGCATTTTAGTAAAAAAAAAATTTGCAGAAAAAAAAAACCGCTTTACCTTGCATGTCCCTAGAACAAACAAATAAATAAATAACATGCAAAAACACAGGTATTTATACAAAAAGATATGGAAGAAGTAGAAGTTCAAGAGCGAATAGAAATAAAGAAAGAAATTGCTCATACAAACGATGAAGCCTACAATGCAGCATTAGGATATTTTAAAGGCGATGAACTTGCCGCAAGAGTTTGGGTAAATAAATATGCTTTGAAAGATTATAACGGCAATTTATTTGAACTTACCCCAGATGATATGCATTGGCGTTTAGCACGTGAAATTGCAAGAATTGAAAACCGTTACCCAAACCCCGTTCCGGTAGAAAAAATCTTTGAATTACTAAGGAATTTCACTTATATAGTACCACAAGGCGGTCCGATGGCAGGAATAGGCAATAATTTTCAAATTGCATCACTTTCCAATTGTTTCGTGATTGGAGATTACGGAGAATCAGATTCTTACGGCGGAGTTATGAAAACTGATCAAGAACAGGTACAACTGATGAAAAGGCGAGGCGGTGTCGGACATGACCTTTCGCATATACGTCCAAAAGGGTCGCCGGTGAAAAATTCAGCTTTGACCTCCACCGGTATTGTACCATTTATGGAAAGATTCTCAAATTCAACCCGCGAAGTTGCCCAGGATGGAAGACGTGGCGCTTTAATGCTGAGCGTTTCAATAAAACATCCCGATTCCGAAAAATTTATTGACGCCAAAATGGAACAGGGAAAAGTTACCGGCGCTAATGTCTCAGTGAAAATTGACGACGACTTTATGCGTTCAGTTGTAGATCAAAAGCCATATATGCAGCAGTATCCCGTTGATTCAATAAATCCTAAATTTACAAAAGAAATTGACGCTCAGGCTTTATGGAACAAAATTGTTCATAATGCATGGAAATCAGCTGAACCGGGAATACTTTTCTGGGATACAATCATTCGTGAATCTGTGCCGGATTGTTACGCAAGCCTTGGATACAAAACCGTCAGCACAAATCCGTGCGGTGAAATTCCATTGTGTCCTTATGATAGTTGCAGATTAATTGCAGTCAATCTTTATTCTTATGTCAATAAGCCATTTACGCCTGAAGCCAAATTTGATTTTGCACTTTTTGGAGAGCATGTAGGTTATGCTCAACGTATTATGGATGATATTATTGATTTGGAATTAGAAAAAGTTGATATAATTTTAAATAAAATAAATACCGACCCCGAACCGGATGAACTTAAACGAGTTGAAAGAAATCTTTGGTTGAATATTCGCCGTAAAGCAACTGACGGACGCCGTACGGGCGTTGGTACAACGGGCGAAGGCGATATGCTTGCTGCATTGGGACTTTGTTATGGTAGCGATATTGCAACAGATTTTACCGAAGAAATTCATAAAAACCTTGCATTATCAGCATATAATACTTCAGTTGAATTGGCGGCTGAACGCGGCGCTTTTCCATTATATAATACCGAAAGAGAAAAAAATAATCCCTTCATTCAACGACTGAAAGCAGCAGATCCGGCGCTTTATGAAAGAATGACCCATACCGGAAGACGAAATATCGCATTACTTACCATCGCTCCAACCGGAACTACAAGTCTGATGACGCAAACTACAAGCGGTATCGAACCCGTTTTTCTTCCTGTTTACAGACGCAGACGTAAAGTAAATCCAAATGACCCACAGGTTAGAGTCGATTTTGTAGATGAAATGGGCGACAGTTGGGAAGAATACACGGTTTTTCATCATAAATTCGTAACGTGGATGGAAGCAAACGGTTACAGTACCACAAAAATTTATTCCGAAGAAGAATTAGACGAATTAGTAAAAAAATCACCTTATTATAAAGCTACATCAAATGATATTGATTGGTTGAGCAAAGTTCGTATGCAGGGACGAATTCAAAAATGGGTTGACCATTCAATCAGCGTTACAATCAATTTGCCAAATACGGCAACAGAAGAACTTGTTGGTCAATTATATGTGGAAGCGTGGAAAAGCGGTTGCAAGGGAGTTACAGTTTATCGCGATGGTTCACGTACAGGAGTATTAGTCTCAAATGATGATAAGAAAGAAGAATTAATGCTTTCTAAATTCCCTAAAAAACGCCCGCAAACACTTGAAGCAGACGTTGTTCGTTTCCAAAATAACAAAGAAAAATGGATTGCTTTTGTGGGATTAATTGACGGACGTCCATACGAAATTTTTACAGGATTGGCTGATGATGACGACGGTTTGTTACTTCCAAAAACTGTTTCAAAAGGCAAAATTATCAAAAATTATGAGGAAGACGACACTTCAAGATATGATTTCCAATTTGAAAACAAAAGAGGTTACAAAACTACCATCGAAGGACTT
>Ga0123353_10003898_pt1 | contig 19056 bp, 21 predicted proteins | sample TergutLab28metaG_3_FD_92763 | JGI IMG/M metagenome (GOLD analysis project Ga0123353, IMG submission 92763) | Labiotermes labralis P3 segment gut microbial communities from Petit-Saut dam, French Guiana - Lab288 P3 | ecosystem: Host-associated > Arthropoda: Insects > Digestive system > Gut ... | reverse complement strand
GCTATTTGATATTACAACGCGGTTATTGCTGATAGTGTTGACCGTCTGCTTGGCTATCGGCAGGATTGTCTTCTGTATGGCTTTTGTGTCCGCTTTGGGTGTTAGCGTTATGGCGCGGCTGATAAGTTCTATCTGTTCTTCGCCAGCGGTGTTTATCGGCGTGCTCGAAAAGCGGCCTTCAATCTTCGTCCATTCGTCCCGCATAGTGTGCGGCAGGTTCTTTGCGTATTCTGCAAACGCCTGGTGCAATATGCCAATCATTATGATTTTGCCATTCGACCGCGAAGCGAACTCCGCCAACTGTTGGAAGAAGTAAATCTCGCCCGTGCCTTTGGCGGCGGCTTCAAGGCATTTGCCCATTTCGTCTATGATAAGCAACAAGCCGTCGTTCTTGTCGGCAATACTTTTCAAGTCCGCAAAAATGTCCTTTGATTTTTTGCCTGTGTGTTTTTCTATGTGCTTGGCGATAAGTGTCTGCGCGTCTTGAACGTCGCCGACTATCGGCATAATTGCCCAGCCGGACTTGGTTTTTATCTTGCTGTTGAAGTTTTTGGAAGTGTCCGCACCGATAAGACCGTTTGCCAAATTACGCAACGACTTCTTGGGACTTAAAAGCGAGGAAAGCAACAACGCCAAACTGGACTTGCCCGCGCCGTATGGTCCGACCCAAGTAAAGGCGGATTGCTTGGTCGCACCTACATTGTCAGCAATGCTCGAAAGTGCCAAGCGGAACGAGTTCGGGCATATAAAACTTTTGAGAATATCAACATCTTCCAAGTCTTGGCTTATGTTGATAGAACGGCAGAACCGTGGGTTAGTTTTTACGATGTCGGATAGCCTGCTCGTCATTTGTAGTTCCTTTTGAACAAACGAAGGGCCATATCGTCAAAATCAACTATGTCCTTCTGCAATAAAATCTGCTTCATTCCGGCGGTTTCGGAGTAGCGAAGAAGACCGCTTGTCGCGTCTTCCAAGTTCTGCATAAAGCCAGCAACGACATCTTCGTTTATTAAAAATACTTTTCCTGGCGACATAACGCCATAACATATCGCCTCGAATGATAGCGTTTTTGCGTTAGGGGAATATGTCTTCCAAAACTTCAACAGACCAAACAGGAAGGTGTATATTGACAGGCTTGGCTTTGTGCCACGGTTCATCTGAAACACATCGCGCCGCGTAATAGGACTTATCAGTTCAAGTTCGGTCAGCGGTGATTCTATACTTTCCTCGCTTGATTTGTTCCGCTTTGATTTTGTTGCGTAAAGGCCGAGCAAACACCCAATATCTCTATCAAGTGTGTTTTCCGACATCTTCGGCCAGCCTTTATCTTTTACAATTTCCTCTATGCGTTTTGCCACCGCACCTTTGTCGAAAGTCGGAGCATTGTAATAGTTAAATAGCCAATGATAAGTGAATAGTTCTGCCGACACTAGGTTCCAGTGGATATACCAAAGCGTCGCATAATTTTCCAGCCAAGGGTCAAGGCCGTCGTCGGCAAATAGTTGCCGCGCAAACTCGTTAGTTGTCATTCCGTCTTTGCTCGTATCAAGCAGACCGGCATAGGTAGCCCAATATCTCATAGACGCTACCATGTTTTTACCAACACCGAGAATAACAATTGATTCTTCGTTATTAAATAGATCTTTCGAGATAGAGCCACCGTTCTTTTCTATCGCGGCGCAAGCGTCAAAAACTTTTTTTAACCATCCGTATCGCATAGGGAAAGTGCCGTGTCCCGAGAACACGGGACGGATGTCTTTATGAGTTGCATTTTCATTCATAGCGTTGTATACTCCCCTCGTTGGAAGATTCTGCCAGAAACACATTTTTATTGCAAGAGATAAGTGGTAATTTCTTTCCAACGGGGATAACGTGTTGCCTATAATTTTAACACAAAATGGAAATATAGTGGAAAATACAAGCATTTATCTTGATTATCAAGCGTCAACCCCGCTCGACAAGCGGGTGTTCGAGCAAATGCTGCCCTATATGACCGAAAAGTTTGGAAACCCGCACTCGTCGGAACATTCCGTCGGTTGGGAAGCGGAAAAGGCTGTCGAAACGGCCAAAAATCAAGTTGCGGACTATGTAGGCGCGTTGGCCGACGAAATCATTTTTACATCGGGCGCGACGGAATCTAACAACCTTGTAATAATCGGGATTGGGTATGCGGCAGCGGTAAAAGAAAAATCGTCGCGACGGACAATTCTCGTTTCGTCGATAGAACACAAGTGCGTTTTCGGCGCGGCCCGCGCTTTGGAAGGCTTTGGGTTCAAGATTGAAAAAATACCCGTGAGTGCTTCCGGGATTATAGATATAGAAAAGTTGAGGTCGCTTTTGACGGACGATGTGCTGTTAGTTTCCGTTATGGCAACGAATAATGAAATCGGCACTAATCAGCCGTTGAAAGAGATTGGGCGACTTTGCACGGCACAAGGCGCATTGTTTCACACGGACGCGGCGCAAGGCGCATACGCGAACCTTGATGTGATAGAAAGCAATATAGATTTTATGAGCCTGTCAGCGCACAAAATATACGGACCGAAAGGTATCGGCGCGCTTTTTATAAATCAAAATGCGACATTAAAACCCGAACCTATAATTCACGGCGGCGGGCAACAGTACGGCTATCGCAGCGGCACAATACCGACATTCTTGGCAGTTGGTTTTGGCGCGGCGGCGGAGATAATGAAAAATGAAAAAGTCGCAGAAGTCAGCACATTACAAACACTGCGGCAAAAATTTTTTGATGGATTGAAAGAACGATGGCCGGGTATATTAGTCAACGGTGGTATGGAAAATCGACACCCCGGCAACTTGAACTTGCGTATGCCGGCCACGGAATCAAAGCAACTAATATTGACCTTGCAACCGCAGGTCGCGTTCTCTACAGGCGCGGCTTGTACCAGCGGCATTCAAGAACCATCCCATGTATTGAAAGCTATCGGATTATCTACAGAGGAAGCCGATCGTTCTTTCCGTATAAGCGTTGGACGCTTTACCGATGATAGTGATATAGAAAAGGCGATCGAAATTATCGGGCAAAAAGTCCAGTAAGTTAGAACACTGCTTTTTTCTATGTAGAATGTATGGCATTGCCTATCATTTAGGAACGTTTTCGTAATATGTGCTGGATTATTCCCATAATCGATAAAAGAGTTGATTTTGTTCATATTTCACGGTACTGTTAGCCTGTATCCACCTAGGATGCCGAGGCATTGAAAACCTCGCGATAGGGGTGCCGGATATGCACCTAAACCATATCCCCGCTTTGCGGGGAGCCGCCGGGCATAAAATAGGGCTCGCCCGAAACCCGGCGGGGTCATCTTATCGTGATTTTTCAATCTCCCCGCGCCATCTTTTGTGGAAAAACAGCAAAGGATGGCAATAATGCAATCAGAACGTATGAGCAAGCGTCCCGTAATAGTCGATACAAACGGCGCGCAAAAATTGAAACGGGTGCCGCTGGTCGCTGGAACTTTCAAAGAAGACTGGATCCAAGGTCTGCTGGAAATCGAGCCGTCTATTTTACCGACGGCGGAAATAGATCCGATCTTCGCGCCGCTGGTTTCCGTTGCCCGCGAAGCGCGCGTTTCTGTCGATAGCGATAAAAGCGGACGGATCGACAATCTCTATATCAGTCCGCATGGTTATTTGGTTATCGTTGAAACAAAACTTTGGCGCAACCCCGAAGCACGCCGCGAGGTCGTCAGTCAAATTCTTGACTATGCGAAAGAAGTCCGCGAATGGAATTATGAAAAATTGGATAGCGTCTATCGCGAATATCATAAAGGGAAAAAATCGTTATTCGAGGCAATGAATAAAGACCCGTCGGACGAAGCCGCCTTTATAGACACCGTGGAAAAGAACATGAAGGCCGCCCGATTCCTGCTTATGGTCGTCGGCGACGGAATTCGCGAAGGTGTGGAAAGAATGGCGGAATTTATAAACCAATCGCCGGATATGCAGCATCGCCTTGCGCTTTGCGAATTAGAAGTTTATGAGTTGGAAGGCGGGAAACGTCTGGTCGTTCCGCAGTTGACGACAAAGACAAAAGTTATAGAGCGCGGCGTTATCCGAATAGAAAACGGCAATATAAAGTTTGACACGAAGGACGAAGATTCTTGCGACGTGCCGGAAGAATCTACAAAGGATAAAGCGAACTATCTGACGCAGGAAGAATTTATCGCGAAATATATCTCCAACGTAAAGAATGTGTCGAGCGAAAACCTCTCGGACTTTTTCGGCGATCTTGAAAGTTTAGGTTATCGTGTTTGGTTCGGTAAGGGAAGTTGCGCGATATGGATCGAAGGTAAATCCCCTTGTATTTTGCAATTACTCCCAAGCGGAAAAAATAAATTTATGGCGAACAGAATGCGGAACTCGTTGGTAAACAAAGGATATTCGGGATCTATCGGCACGAAGTTTATCGAACAAATGCGTCCGTTTTTAAGCAAAGATCCTAAAAACGAAGGCTATCCCGATAACAAAGGATTCGCTTTGCTCGACAACGTAATTATAACCGACAAGAAAGACGAATTTCTTGCGGCGGCGGAAGAATTCAAAAATAACTTTTGACTATGCGGCATGTATGCTATGGTGGATATGAAATGAAATTATCGAAATCCGATTATGTTTTGGGACTGAAGTGTCCTAATGCGCTGTGGTTCAAAAGGTTCCGCAAGGACTTGGAGCCGGAGGTTAATCAGGCCGTATTCGACACTGGCCACGTGGTTGGCGAACTTGCGTGCGAGCGGTTTCCCGGCGGCACGCGCATTACGGTAAAGCCTTGGGAAAATGAATCCATAACCCAAACACAGGCGGCGATTGATTCCGATGCGTCTGCGATTTTCGAAGCCGTCCTTATGACGGCAAGCGGGGAATTTTGCGCGGTGGACATTCTGCGGAACAATAATGATGGCACATGGGATATTATCGAAGTCAAATCCAACACCAGTCCGAAGGAATACCATTATCTGGACATATCCTTTCAGCGGTACGTCTGTGAAATGTCCGGTCTGAAAATCAAGAACTGTTTCATCATGACTTTGAATTCGGCTTACGTCCGGCGCGGTGAATTGAATTTGGGCGGACTGTTTGCGATGCATGATGCGCATGAAGGGCTGCAGCTGCGCGGCACAGTTGAAACAGAAATCAAACGCATCCGCGGATTTTTGGCGCAACCGGAACTGGGCGTCGCGATATCCAAAGGCAAGTGCAACAAGTTTTATGATTGCCAGTATAAATATCATTGCTGGAAAGACATTCCGGAATATTCTGTGTTCGATGCTTTTCGCGGAAAGACCGCGGATGAGATATATGCAGAACACGGTGCGGATTTGCGGAAAATTCCATCGGAGCTTTACGCCAAGGGCGCATGCCGCGACATCGAATGCTTTATCAATGATTGCGAAATCGCAAACCTCGGCGGATTGCGCGAATTTGTCAGTGGCCTGCGATATCCGCTATGCTTCCTGGACTATGAAACCATCGGGCCGGCCGTGCCTTTGTTTGACAACTCGCGCCCGTACCAGGCGTTGCCGTTTCAGTTCTCGCTGCACATTCAACGTGAACTGGGCGGTGCACTGGAGCATATAGAATTTCTGCACGATAAGCAAACCGACCCGCGGCCGGATATGATTCTCGCGCTGATTGCCGCGTGCGGCACTGAGGGCAGCATAGTCGTTTATAACCAAGGATTCGAAGAAGGTGTGAATAACAAGCTGGCCGCCGATTTTCCGGAACATGCCGATGCAATCCAGGCCATAAACAACCGCATGGTTGATTTGCTGGTGCCGTTCAAGTCCCGCCAGCTGTACAGGCCGCGCCAAAACGGCAGCGCGTCGATAAAGGAGACCCTGCCGGCATTCATCCCGGAAATGTCTTATGAAAATCTGGAGATTAAGCAAGGCACCGAGGCCAGCGAACAGTTCATGCGGTTCATGACCGGAAAACAGGCCGGAGAAGAAACTTCCGCCATGATGGCGAATCTTCGCGAATATTGCGCCCAGGACACATTGGCCATGGTCAAGTTGCTTGATGTAATTCGCGGATTTACAGAGCAAAGCTAACGCCCGGCGATTCGCCGGATTTTTTGCCGGTGACGGGATTTCCCAAAAATTTTCTTAAATTATTTTTCAAAATTATATCCTTTGCCGTGCAATGTGTAAAGTGAGCGTTCGGGAAAAGCCTTGAAGACAGTTTTTTAATGTACTAAACTTATAGTAAGGTTGCTTCGGCCGTGACGGCCGATAGTTAAAAAATGTATCGTTTTAAAGAAGCAGTGTAAAAGCTGCGAGCGAGAGAAAAACCCAATATTAGATGTAAGGAAATACCTGAATGCGTAATGCGTTTGGGACGGGTTAACATTTTAGCTATAGGAGCAACGATATGCCCAACATTATTATTGAATATATATCGCCGGATTTATTACGGTCGTATTCGCGGAATGCGAAGAATCATCCTGAAAAACAAATCGCGCAGATTGCCGCGTCGATAAAGGAATTCGGATTCAATAATCCGATACTTGTCGACGAAAGCGGTGAGGTTATTGCCGGACACGGACGCCTTGCGGCGGCGAAAGTCGTCGGACTTGACACTGTGCCGGTCATCCGCCTGGCGCATTTGTCCGAAGCGCAGAAACGCGCATATCGTTTGGCTGACAATAAGATTGCAGAAAACGGCGGATGGAATACCGATCTGTTGCGGCTGGAGATTTCCGAATTGGAAACCATATGCGGTGATTTGGATATTTCAATCACAGGGTTTGACAGCATCGAATTGGACGTGATGTTCAACACCGGCGATATGAAGAGCGCCGATCCAAAGGCGAACACGGTTCCGTATGTCCCTGAAAATGAGATTATGACACGGCCCGGCGATATATGGCTGCTGGGGGCGCATCGCATTATTTGCGAGAACAGCTTGGAACCCAAAACCTTTGAACGCCTGTTCGGCGACAAGGTTGCGGACATGGTTCTGCAGGATCCGCCGTACAACGTAAAGATATCCGGTCATGTATGTGGCGCGGGCACGGTAAAGCACAAAGAGTTCGCAATGGCGTCGGGCGAAATGAAGTACGACGAGTTCACTGAATTCTTGCGCAAGAATTTCGATTTGTGCGCGAAGTTCTCTCGTCCAGGGTCATTGCACTACAACTTCATGGATTGGCGCCACATCGGCGAAATTACGGCCGCTGGCGCCGCGTTTTCCGACCTGGTCAATATGTGCGTATGGGTCAAGTCATCCGGCGGGATGGGCAGTTTGTATCGCAGTCAGCACGAACTCTGCTTTATCTTCAAAAACGGCGCGGCCGGCCACGTCAACAACATCGAATTGGGCAGGCACGGGCGGTATCGCACCAATGTGTGGAATTACGCCGGTGTGAACAGCTTTGGCCGACACAAGGGCGACATAAAGCTGCACCCGACCGTGAAGCCCGTCGAAATGCTGAAAGATGCGATTTTGGACGTAACGCGCCGTGGCGATATTGTGCTTGATTCTTTCCTTGGTTCAGGCAGTAATGTCATCGCCGCGCACCAGGCAAAGCGCGTATGCTACGGAATCGAACTGGAACCGCTGTACGTCGACACGGCGATCCGAAGGTTCAAAGAAATGTTCGGAATTGATGCGATTCACGAAGCATCCGGAAAGACATATGGCGAATTGCTTAAAGAAAAAGGAGTCGGACATGAATAACGATACCGAATACAAAGTCGGGTTTTGCCGCCCGCCGAAAGAAAGCCGATTTAAATCCGGCCAATCTGGAAATCCCGCCGGCCGGCCAAAGGGCATCATGGACACTCATCGTCTGATAGAGGCGATTATGAACAAAAAGATTGTTGCGACAATCGACGGCCGGCCGATAAAAATCACAAAGAAGCAAGCGGCTTTTCTTCGGTTGGCCAATGATGCGGCCACCGGAGATACCCCCAGTATGAAGCTTCTGATGCCGGAGATGTTCAAGATCGACGAAAAGAAAGCGGCGCGGGAACAGGCCAAATATCAATCAATGTCAAGGACGGACCGCGAAATCCTCGACGAATATTTCAAAGGAGAAAATCATGGATAATATGGAAATTTTGAATGCAATCCTGCGGACGGACTTTAAACCGTTCGTGCGAAAAGTCTTTGCCGAAGTGTCCGCCGGGGACGATTATATGGACAACTGGCACGTCGATGTGATTTGCGACGAAATCATGAATATGGTCGAGGGCAAGAACAATAAACTCATCGTCAACATTCCGCCGCGGTACATGAAGTCCATCATCTGCTCTGTGGCGCTGCCGGCGTTTCTGATGGGGCATCGGCCGGAAACTAATGTCATATGCGTCAGCTATAACGACAACCTGGCGGAAAAGTTCGCAAGCGATTGCCGCCGCGTCATGCTGTCGCCGTGGTATTGGGAATTGTTCCCGGGAACAAAGCTGGAGGTGTCACGGCGCTCGGTCGCGGATTTTGAAACCACCAAGGGCGGCGGACGCATGTCGACATCAATCGGCGGCACGCTTACCGGCCGCGGCGCGGATTGGATAATCATCGACGACCCGCTGAAACCGGCGGACGCCATGTCGGATGTGCAACGGGAAAAGGTCAACGACTGGTATGGCTCGACATTATGTTCGCGCTTGAATGACAAGACGACCGGGAAGACGATGCTGATTATGTAGCGCCTGCATGAAAACGACCTGACCGGATTCCTTATGAATTCCAACGCCGGGTTTAAGCTGGTCAGACTGCCCATCATCGCGGAAGAAGATGAAGAATGGACGGTGGCCGACCGCATCCGCAAAACGCGGAAAACGTTCGTACGCAAAAAGGACGAACCGCTGCATCCGGCCCGCGAAGGCATGGACCTGATTTGCGAGATGCGCAAGGCCCAGGGCGAATTCGTTTTCGCCGGCCAGTATCAGCAGCGGCCGTCGCCCATCGAAGGCGGAATCATTAAAGAAGAATGGCTCCATTGGTATGATGGCGAATTACCGGAATTCAGCATGATTATAATGTCGTGGGATACAGCGGAAAAAATCGGTGTGTCCAATGCGTTTTCTTGCTGCGTCGTTCTTGGGATTTGCAGAAATCATAAAAAAATCTATCTGCTGGATTGCTTTCGCGGACGGCTTATTTTTCCGGATTTGTTGGAAAAAATCAAACAAATGCGCAATGAGGCGAAAGAAAAATACAAACCGCGGAACTGGGTCAACCTTTTAATCGAAGACAAATCGTCAGGGTCGCAGGCAATACAGATTTTAAGCACGGATCCGGATTACAGGCAGTATATCAGAATCCCGGACACGGCTTCGGATAAAATCGACCGGCTTGCGGGGGCGTCGGCCCATGTGGCGAACGGCACCGTTTTGTTCCCGTCCAACGCCGGTCCGTGGTGGCCGGATTTCAAGGATGAATTGCTGAATTTTCCATCGACGCAATTCAAGGATCAATGCGACGCTTTTGCGCATGGTGTGAATTACGCCCAAAAAATCGTGAACAGGCCGGAGCCCAGGTGTACGATTATTTGATTTGACTTGCCTGCGAACATAAGCATTCATTGCGCAACCAAAGGAGTTTGCAATGAATGCGCCGAAAACATACAAGGAGCTGCAACAACTGCCGCGGGGCGAATTGATGCGGTTGTGGGAAAAATTATTCCGTGAACCGCCGAAGAGTGCGGACGTGCACCTATATCGGCCCCTGTGGCACCGGATTCAATGCCGCCGCGCGGGCAAATCTCTGGACCAGAAATATATCACGAAATTGAACAAATACGCCAAAGACCCGGATGCCCATATCGAGCGGGCGCGGGCGCTGAAGTACGAGCTAAAGCCCGGGTCGATAATAACCAAAATTTACAAAGGCAAAACATTTACGTTGCGCGTGATTGCCGATGACCGGTTTGAATACAACGGAGAAACATACGCCAGTCTGTCTGCCGCCGCCCAGGCGATGATCGGCATGAAAGTGTCCGGAACGGACTTTTTCGGCCTGAATAACAAAACTTGTGCGGCGCTTGATATGACTTGACTTACCTTTGAATGTAAGCGGTAATGGATGCAACCAAGGGGGTGGCAGTGCGAAAAATAAAATGCGCGATATATGTCCGAAAATCCACCGAAAAGGGTCTGGAGCTGGAATTCAATTCTTTGCATAACCAAGAGGAAGCCTGTAGGAATTACATATTATCCCAAGCCTTCCAGGGCTGGGAATATTACAAGACCTATACCGATGGCGGAATCAGCGGCGGCACGATGGACCGGCCGGCGCTGAAGCAAATGATGGACGACATGTCGCGCGGCCATATCCAAGTTGTGGTCGTGTACAAGGTCGACCACCTGTCGCGCTCCATCATGGATTTTCATAACATGATGAAAGAGTTTGACCGGCGCAACTGCAACTTTGTATCCATAACGCAAAGTTTCGACACCAGCACTTCCATGGGAAAGCTGACCCTGAACATGCTGTTGTCGTTCGCGCAGTTTGAGCGCGAAGTATCATCAGAGCGGGTGCGTGATAAAATTCGCGTCAGCAAAGCCAAAGGAATCTGGACCGGCGGGTATCCGCCATTGGGGTACGATATTATAAATAAAAAGCTGGTCGTAAATCCGGCAGAGTCCGAAATCCTCCGGTCGATATTTGAAAAGTATTTGGAATTGAAATCATTGCTGTCACTGCGCCAGTGGACGATTGATAACGGTATCAAAAACAAAAGATGGATGACGGGCCGCGACTATGAAATGGGCGGCAGCACGTTCAGCGTGCATGCATTGAACAACATGCTGCGCCATCCGGTCTATATCGGAAAAATAAGAAACAAGGCGACAAGTGAAATCTTTGACGGACAGCATGAGGCGATTGTATCCGCGGAACTGTTCAGGCGCGTGCAGCAACAGCTGACCGAAAACAACAACCGCAACACAACGGAATGCAGGCACGGCCGCTACATGTTGCACCGCAAGATTTTCGATATGGCGGGGAATATGTTTACAAATTCATCTGCGTCAAAGAATTCCAAGAAGTCTGGCAGTCGGTATTACTGTACGCCGGGAAAATATCTGCCTGCGGGCGATGTGGAACGGTTGACCTGCGAAGCAGTCCAAGAATTATTAAACTCTAATCTGGCTGGAATAATTCTGGCCGATATTTTGTATGGATTTAAATCTATTGATTTTAAAAACATGACATACGAAATACGAACAAAATTGCTGTCCAATTTATTGGACAAGGTAGTATATAGCGATAATCGTTTGACGTACTATGTGCGCACTATGCCGGTGGCGGCGAAGTTCCAAACCGATGGATATTCCAATCAAAATAATGAGCCATTGAATAACAAGACCTATGCCGGCGCCGACGGCAAACATATAATTATCGAAAAAGATATCATCATAAATAATCGAGTCTCGACACATAAATACGAAGCCTGTGGGCGAACAATGCTGACCGTTAAAGAAAATAACCGTCAGTTGATTAGGGCACTGGCATACGGATGGCGATATAAACAGATGTATGAAAACGGCGTACCAGTGGAACATATACAACGGCGTGAAAAGATTGCTCATCGGACGGTCTATAAATATTTGAATCTGGCATACCTGTCGCCACGAATAATTGAAAGTATTTTGTACACTAACTGTTCGCCTGAAATGGACCTTCAAAACCTGTTCAAAATAGCATCTTCATATACCGATTTTAAAGATCAAGAATCCGCATTTTTTGCATAAATCTCCCGTACAAATTCAAAACTCACCAATACCAGTGACTATCGAAAATCGGCTCAGATATAAGTTTGTCAGAAAACGGCGGATTTCGGCATATTGCGGCGGCTTACCATAGTCATACAAATCACAAACGCCCGCTGTGTGCGGGCGTTAGGTGTATAATTAAGTCGTTGAATTTACTATATATTATTCATGGCGGGCAGAGAGGGATTCGAACCCCCGAAGGACTTGCGCCCTTAACAGTTTTCAAGACTGCCGCATTCAACCGCTCTGCCATCTGCCCGTGTGCGGCATTATATATTAATAATTTCTATTTTCAATTATAAAAATTGACTTCCGGTGGTTTTATGAATATTATTCCCGGCAAGAGAGGGATAAAAAGCAAAAGGCTTGCCCCGATGGACATCCCGGAAAATTTATCGAAATATATAACGGCAGACGAACGATGCGCCGCATGGCACAATGTGTTGCTGTCGAAATACAATATTCAATGCCTGTCGAAGCTTAGCTGTTCGGATTTGGCTGAAATTGATGCGAACGACTTGTTCAAACAAGATTCGGACGGCAAGTGCGTTGCGCCCGATCGGGTTTATGAATTTGTCGCCAAATTTCGGAACTGGGCCAAAAAGAAACGCCGAAACTATACGATTGATTGGAAAACCATCCGTCGGCGCGGACTGCTTGGCGACTTTTCGCCCGCACAACTGCCCTTTGTGGAATCTGCGTCGGTCAAAGTCCTTCCGAATTTTCAGACACGCTTTCCTGTGGAACTGGTGCGGCGGCTGTCCAAAATAAAGGAAATCCACTATGAAAATATTTTTTCCCGCGGGCTTTTATACGACCCGTACCTGAATAGCCATAGATGGCGCCGCGAAAGCAGAAACGGCCCGTTCGTGCACAACCCGGAACTGCTGAACAACCGCGTAAGCTGTTATTTTCATTCGCGCTCGCGGGAACGGATAAGGTTCGAAGACACCGCGCTGGGTTATGATTTTTGGAATCATTTGCTTTGGTTGGCCGGTCTTTCGCCAAAGAAATGGCGCAAGATAGAAAAGTACAACCTGTTGTCATACAAGACCGAAGACATGATTGCGTACATGCGGCTTTCCGACGACACGCTGAAAAAGATAAACGAAAAAAGCTTTATTTATTGGTATATTTCTGGCACCAAGGCGATTTGGAATTCCGTGCGCAGGATAGGCGGCCTTGACGATGTGTGCGTGCGCAGGTATGGGAAAGTCTATGAAGACGTGGCGCATTTTCCAAAGGCGCGGAAACTGAAAGAAGAATATGAAAAGCGGGAAGCGGAAGAACAAATTATGGCGGCGTATTTCATAGCGCATTTTTTCGGCGACACAAGTCTTTTGGATAAAAACAATTCTATTAAGGCTTTGAAAAAATACGGGGTGAATCTGCCAAAGAACCCAAGCGCCAAAGAAATAAAGGATGCCCTGTGGATACTGGCCAGGCTGTACCATCCGGACAAAGCGCCGGCGGGACGTGAAAAAGACTATACGGAAAAATTCCAGGAAATATCGGCCGCCACCACGACCCTGCGGAAGCTTATAAGCCAAAAAAGCGGCAGGAAAAAGTGATTTTCTATTCTTTCGGCGTCAGAGTGAACTGCGCCACCAAAGGATCGGTTTCTGTGATTTCGATGTTCAGTTCTTCGTCCCCGCGGGTGAATGTCTGCAGGGCGCGCGTGCTGCGCGTCCGCTTCCATCCCAATTCGCGCAGCGCGGCGCTGTAAAAGTTCTGAAACTGGCGGCGCGATACTTCTTCGCTGACGATTGTCGTTTGGACGATCTTGCCTTCGGACTGGGAAAATACAAAGCTTTCTTCTTCGATTACATGGATGTTTTCCATCATCGGCACGTCTTCGAAATTGGGCAGCCATTCGGCCGCCGCTGCCATCGGCAGGCACAAAACGAACAATAAACAGTACAAAGCGACTTTCTTCATGCCGGGATTATAGCATAGTGTTATTTGGAAAACAACCGATTTTATGGTATAATATTCCTAGACCGCAGGGGGAAACCATGTATATGGAAAATAGCATAATCTATCACGACAACCGTTTGTCGGAACTGTTCAAGCGCCTGTCGATATCAGAAGGTGAAGGTGTCGGTAACATATGCGCGATAAAAATCGCGCTGGACCGTATATCACAAGCAATGTCCGAAGTTCCGGCGCATCTCGATAGCCTTTATATCATCAAACGCTATCGCACACAGCTGGCCGAGAAAGAGTATATGCTGGATGTCCGTGCGGAACAGGAAATACAAAAAGCAAGCGAACTGTTCATCGAATTAACGGAAAAATTCGACAGCACGGTGCTTGCGGGCGGACGGCTGCCTTCCAGCCTTTATTATGACATTTCCAATGCGCGCAGCTATATCATGAACCTGTTCGTGCTTTTCCCGTCCGTCAAGGCAAAGACGCTGAAAGGCGCTGCCGCGCAGAAATTGTTCAAAGCGCTTGACCATGACAATATGCGCCGCCGCAGCATGGCGGCCGCGGATTTATTGTATCGCAGCATGCATCCGAAAGCGGAAGCGGTTGCGGATACGGCGGACGCCGATGTGCCGGCGCGGCCTGTTGCAAAACGCCCCAAGATCACTTTTTATGAACAGACGGTCGCCGCCATGGCCCGTCAACTGATGCTTCGATTCAGACACATGGCTGCCGCCGCCGTGATGACCAGATGATGGAAATCCCGCAAAGCGTTTTTTTATTTCTTCTTTTTGCTTTTGATTTTCGCTTTGCTGCGACACAACCACTTGTCACTCTGTCACTAGTCACTGGTCACTAAACAAACGCCGGTAAAACCATTCTTCTTGATTTTCTTTTTGATTTTATAAGTCTTCTGGCCTTCCAGTAATCTGAAAATATGCGTGCTTGTGTCGGAAACAAAAATATTCGCAAGGCACAGATCTTTCAGGGTGATGTCATAACTTTTTACCTTTGGAATTACATCCGGTATGATTATATAATTCTGGATGGGCCCGGCGACTTCAGATATCAATGAAACATGTCGGGTGGATATCTTTTCGCCGGGAACGCCGTTTCGCATCAGATTGTCCCGGGATATTTCCAGCTGCAGCAGATCCCGCCCGGCCAATATATATTTCGTTATTTTTCCCGGAAACATTTTGTGCAAAAGCACCGGAACATGTCCCTGCAGCGGGTTCCAGAAAAGACACGCGCCGCCCAGCTTTTCATTTTCCAATAAATTCAAAAGCAGTTCCGACTGGTATCCCACGGTATCGAAATCCGAAAGGTTGAATGCCGTTTTCAACCGGTATGAAAAACCGAAATTATTATGCGCCTTGTCATCCCGGATATATGGCGCCAGTTCGTCCGTAACTATATTAATCATGTCGGTATTTTCCGGCGGCTTGAAATGAAGGACCAGATGGGCTTTGCCCGTCTCTTCGAACGTGATGCGTGCGCCGCTTGCGGCCAGAATTTCCCTTGTCTGTTTTTCCAGCGGCTTTATCACGACTATGGCGCAGATTCTGCCGGGCCCCGATGGCAGAATCATTTTTTTCAAAAGATCTTCCAACCCCTTGCCGCCTATTTTTGCCGGAATGTTCGATACGATGAAATCATATTTCGCGTCCGTGCTTTTGATCCCCAGTTCGCCTGAAAACCGGCAGTCCCCGATACCGTTCAATTCGCAGTTAAGCTCTGTAAAATCCAGCGCCAGCATATCCCTGTCGGTAAATGTCACATCTATGTGCGGAAATTTTTTCTTTAAACATATTCCGATAATCCCAGCCCCGGCGCCGATATCTTTGATCTTTGCAATCGGTTTGAAATTTATATGCCGGGCGATGGTTTTCAATAACAGGCGCGTGCCCGTATCGATGTCGAAACTGCTGAACAGCGCATGGGAAAGATGGAATTTCAGCTTTTCCCGCATAAAGATGAAATCAACGGTCTTGTCGATGAATATCGATATTTTATTTTCAGGCAATGTCAGACTTGTTTTTTTCACAAGAACAATGATACATCGGATTTGTTGAAAAGCAAAATAAAGATGTGCTAGGGTGCAAAGGACGGGGAGGGGTGGGTCAAGAATAAAGCCCTCCCCGTCAAATTCCACCCCTTGCCGGGGGTGGGGAAAAACCACTGAAATAAGACGATCAGTGGCAGGAGGCTAAAAACAATTTGAAGAATTGTGCGATGTATTCGATATATTCCACCGCCCTCCTGCCATACAGGAGACCATATAACACCAGGCCTGGCGCTTCAAAGAGGTTTTTAGACCTCGGCACCGGTTTTGCCGGCACCAATACCTATTATATAGTGGAAATCGGACAAACACAAATAAATTCTTGATTGCTAATTGCTGATTGCTGATTTATACTGCCCCCTATGCTGAACGGAATCACATTTTATACGGACGACGAAATATGGCAAGGCATGCTGTCCGATCTGGGCGCTGCGTGCGTGCCGCGGTGCATTGCGGACCTGGTCTGGGAACCGGATCCCGCCGCCGCGCCCGTATCCCCGCTGGAACTGGAATCCAAGATTATGGCCTGGATCGATATGTCTCGCAAATCAGCGGTGCAAAGGGTGTGCGGGTCGGATGCCAACCTTTCGCCGCTGTTGTCCAAGATAATAACCTTGCTTGATCGCGCGGGCGCGGCGGGCATCGGTGCGGCCGATTTGCGCCTGGCGCTGGGGTATTCCCCGGATGCCACCAGCCATGCCCTGGACACGGCTATACATACTTTGCGGAAAACATTCGGACAGGGGTTTATAATTACAGAAAACGGAAAGTATAAATTAAAGGAGCACCCCAACTAACAACTAACAGCTAACAACTAACAGCTGATGACGGCTGTGATATAGTTGTTAGTTGTTAGATGTTAGTTGTTAGTTAACATGAACTATCAACTCTACAAATTCGACGAAATCCCCAGCACCCAGGAACATGCGCATGACTTGATCGCCAAAGGTGTCGCGCATGACCGCACCATAATAGTCGCTGACGCGCAAAGCGCCGGCCGCGGCCGCTATCGCCGGACTTGGATTTCCAATCCGGGCAACCTGTATGCCAGCTTTGTTTATAAAACTGAAAAACGCGACCCGCGGCTGTCATATTGCGTCGCCGTTGCTATTGCGGAAACGCTGATTTCATTCGGCGTCGCGCCCCAGATAAAATGGCCGAACGACATATTGATTGCGCGCAAAAAGGTCAGCGGCACATTGATAGAATATTCGAAAGACTTCGTCATAGTCGGCATAGGCATAAATATAAAATCGAATCCCGCGGGGCTTGGGTATGAAACCACGAAAATAGACCGGCACAAGCGGGGCGTGTCGCGGGACGCGCTTTTGGCGGCGCTTGCCGAAAAAATGGATGTATGGATGGAATGCCTTTCGGCTGGGAATTTCGCGGCCGTTCGCGCGCGCTGGATGGAATTGGCCGCAGGCCTGAATTCTGAAATAAAATACCAGGGCAAGCCGGCCATATTGTGCGAAATCAATCTGGACGGCGCGCTGGTTTTGCGGCGTGGGAATGATTATATACTCGCCCTTGGCGACGAAATCTCAATATAAATCAATTCTACCGGCACATCTGCCTTGCGTTTGCTCGCTCCCACCCCGCGAAATCTACGATTTCGCCGGGACCCGGGGTTTTTGTTTCGCGGTCATGTACTTCATGTACACTCCCTCGCCAAAAACTTCGCAATACGCGGCATCTGTACCGTTATAATTGATTTCTATCATATACATAAAATAATTGACAAACAGAATATTTATCGTATAATATCAACATGTCAAAAAATACATTGATTTCTGAAAACGAATATCTGATTGCAAAGGATTTGGTTTCGATGATGAAGCTGATCTATCCGAATTGCGTGGATGAATGCATGTCCTTTGAAGACAGGGCGAAATATAACAGGTCGCTGGAAATAATCGCCGGGTACGAAGGAAAGCTCCAAGGCAAATCATATTATATGAAAGGCAAGGGGTCGGAACAGTTCGCCGGGGAATATCGCGCCGCCTTGGAAAACAATGACACTCTGGCGATAAAAGAACTGGAATCCAAGGCCCAGAGAATGGCGGACAAGCATTCGAACAACCGGTTTTTAAGAATCATCATCCATATAAAACAAGAAAGAACAAAAGGTTAACGGTGTGTTAAAAGAAATTTCGTGGCATGACTATCTGGGCGCGCGCATTATGGTGGAAGCGATAGCGGACTATGCCCCCAGCCGCATGGATGACGCGACGCGCGCGGGCCTGAAGGAATTGCAGTCGACGGTCGACAAATATGAAAAGCAGTTCCTGCCCGATGTCACGGATGAAGAGCATAACAGCGCAAAAGAAACGATACAGGCGCTGTGGCTGCAGGCATGGGGCAACCCCCTGACCGGCCGGGACAAGGAAGTCCTGAAGGCCAAGGAAAGCATAGTAACCAGATTCAACAGACGGCAGCGGACATGAATAAAAATTCAAAAAGGATTTCAGACTGGCAGTACCTGATGACGCGGGTGGTGATCAGGGCGACGGAAAAGGGCTGGCTGATGCCTGTGGACAAACTGTTGCCCGGATATTGGAAAGGGCTGCAAAGCACGGTCGCAAAGTACGAAGCCCAGGTCAGGGCCGCCAACGAAGCGGGTTGGCAAATGAGACAGCGTTAAAAAAACAAAAAGGAAAAGGCATGGCAGAAATTTCACATTTGGAATTCAGATCCGCGCTGAGCAGGGTTGAAAAGACGGGCTGCAGTCATAATGATCTTGGGCCGGGCATGATTGTGGAAGACATAGTGCTCGACTGCAAGGCGACTAGTATAATCGAAAAATACAGGAAGCAGGTATCAAAGCCCTGGTTCACAAAAATCGCCAAGGTGCCGGTCGGCAAAGAAAAGCTCAACGACTTGTACCAGCTCTTTGACATAGTATACCATACCGCCGACAGGGACACTAAAAGGATACTGCGCGAGAAGGTGGATTATATGCAGGAAGGAGCGTCGAAAGAGCGGTACAAAGCGGTCATAATGCCCAAGAAAAAATCAAAATCCCGGTAAATATAAGGAGACAGATATGTTGAAAGAAATAAATTCTATTAAAAAATATTGGTGGGCGCGGGGCAGATTTAAACAACTGAATAACGAAGCCCGGGCACAATCCCAAAGCAGCGAAGACTGGGAAGAAATGCAAAACTTGCGGGCGCGTCTGCGCGAATACGAAGCCAGGCAGGATGATTTGGCGCGGGCCATAATTGCACCGTTGGCGGAATTCTATTGGCGCACCGACATGGTGCAGGCAATACTGCTGAGATACCAGCACAACCGCAAATATCCGGATGTGTTTGATTATCT
>Ga0123353_10003897_pt1 | contig 19058 bp, 14 predicted proteins | sample TergutLab28metaG_3_FD_92763 | JGI IMG/M metagenome (GOLD analysis project Ga0123353, IMG submission 92763) | Labiotermes labralis P3 segment gut microbial communities from Petit-Saut dam, French Guiana - Lab288 P3 | ecosystem: Host-associated > Arthropoda: Insects > Digestive system > Gut ... | reverse complement strand
GGGGATGTTCTTCGGGCACATTCACGAGCACCATTTCTCGGGTTATCCCTGCGGCGGGTCCATCAAGCTTGTCAACAACAGCTCGGTGCGCGTCCACGACCAGGACGTCGAGCGGTTTTATTGTGTGGGCCGCGTCATCATCATCGACGAGGCTACAAAGGTTTTCATCACCCGCACGAACCTGGTCGGCGGTATCGGGAACAACACCGCCGCTGCGCCGGCTGAGATTGTCCAGCCCCGAGCGGGCGCGCGCAATATCACCTTCGGCAATCTTTATGGCATGGCCACCAGCTACACGCCGACTCATACGAGCCACGATCTCACTTTTGTTGACATCGTAGCGCCCACCTGCGTCGCTCCCGGTGAACGGCATGCGGCCTGCACGGGCTGCGATTATGAAGAAACCCAAAGCGTCGCCACGACGCACCACGTTGACCTTGACGGGGACGGGGTGTGCGACGACTGCAAGGCCTGGGTAAACGGCTGCGGCTGCTGCGATCAGCACAGTCATGTAAATACGTTCCGGGGCCGCATCGCGTGCTTCTTCTGCAAGATTTGGAGCTTTATGCTCAGATATATCCTGTTTGGCTGGACCTGGATGGGATGAGTGGCAAATAACACGCTGAAAGGAAACACCCATGGAAGCATTCGTCAAAGACCAGATCCTCGCGACCCTCAAGTACGCGCCCTATCATATGGCCCCCGGGCACTTCAAAAAGAGCGCCTCCCCCGCGGTGGAGGAATGCCGCCGTAAGCTGGGCGGGTTCATCAAGGGCACCTGCCACCCAAGCGACAACTATGCGCAGATCAAGGGCGCGGGCATCGGATGGTTCCGGCTCGACGTCCCCTTCCCCTTTGAGGCGGATGGCGGCATGCGGCAGGAATACCTAGACTGGAAGGAAAAGCTGCGGTGCCACCGGGAAAATGGCATCAAGGTTATGGCCCTCACCCCCTATCCCAATGAATACCTCAAAGCGGGCGTCGACCCCCGCGCGCCGGAGGGGGAGACGCGCGTGCGTGAGATTGCCGTATTTCTTGTCAAAGATTTGAAGGGACTTGTGGATGGCTTCCAGATCACCAACGAGATGGGCATCCCGCACTTCACCCTGCCGCTGACGATGAAGCAGGCCGCGCGCTTCATCGGCGTGCAGTTGGAGGCCATGCATCCGCATCGCGGCGATATTCTCATCGGCTACAACTCCGCCGGGCCGCAGGCGGACGTGCACACCCTGCTGCGGCCCTGGCTGAAATACTGCGACTACGTGGGCATCGACATCTACATCGGCTGCTTTTTCGGCGTTGCCTGCTGGATGGGCCTGTTTGACGCCATGCTGCGCTACCTGTGGTCCATGACGGGCAAGCCCATCATCCTGATGGAATTCGGGTATATCAGCGGCGGCGCGCCCAAAACCCCGGAGGAAAAGCGCGAAAGACTCCAGCGCTACGGCATGAACAGCGAGAGGGAGGCCCGCGAAAAGCTGGACCTGTTCATGGAAAACATCAAAAAAGTAAATGAGAAGATGTGGGAGCGCGTGACAAAGAACGCCTCGGGCAACTACGCCGACTATATCTTCAAGTCCGATTACAAAAATCACTTTTACAGCGAGCTGCCCAAGCGGATTGTGATCAAGAAATACCCGCACACCCCGGAGGGGCAGGCGGGCTTTTACAGGGATATCTATCCCCGGCTGGCCAAGCTGCCCTTCCTGCTGGGCGCGTTCATTTACTGCTGGCAGGACGGCGAAAAATGCGGCTACTGCAACCAGTCCGACTGCCCCACGGAAACTCGCTGGGGGCTGGTGGATTTGGACGGCAGAGAAAAGCCGTCTTATTATGCCGTGCGGGATGCGATGTGAGATATGCAAGCTACAGCGCGCTGCGCGGCGGCGTTACGCAATACGTGTAAGCGTCGGCTTTCAGGGCGAAGCTATTGAATATATCCTGCTATAAGAGCCCGACTAACAGATATCTTTTTGCAATACCGTGTATCTGTGTGTTACAATTTACTTGAATCATATTACAAGGAGGCCCCACCCATGTACCACCACATCTTAGCATTCTTTATGTCCACTGTGATCTTCATAACCTCGCTGTTTAGCCTCGGCGCTCTGCCCCAAAAGCAGGGCATGCCAGCTCTGGAAGCCGGCGAATACGGCCAGTATGTCGATCCCTTTGTCGGCACGGGGGGCTTCATCTGGGCCAGCGCGATGACTTACCCCGGCCCCACCGCGCCCTTCGGCATGGTGCGCCTAGGGCCGGACACCACCATGGTCAACGGTTTTTATCCCTTCAAGATGGGACACGGCGGCTATCAATATGACTTGCAGCCCTACATCCAGGGCTTCAGCCACACCCGATTATCGGGCACCGGCATCCGGGAGGGTGGCAATTTCCGCGTCACGCCGCGGGTGGGTGACTTCGACCCGTCCCTCAACGCCGCTCGCCCGCTGCCCTTCAGCCACAACAACGAAATCGCCACAGCAGGTTACTACGCCGTGCGATTGCCCTCCGTGGCCTGCTTGGTTGAGCTGACCACAACCCAGCGTGTGGGCTTTCACCGCTATACCTTCAACACGGACAAGGACGCACAGTTGATCATCGACGCTACCAGCTACATGCAGGGGGATAAAGATCGCGCCAGCGAAGGCAAGATCACCGTCGATGCCAACGCCGGGGAGGTTAGTGGCGAAGCAAGAATTTCTTCTGGCTTCGCGGGGCGTTACGGCGGCCTGAAGTGCTATTTCGTCGCCCGGTTCAACGAGCCCATCCAAAGCAGCGAAACCTGGGACAACGACGGCAAAGACACTGGCGCGATGCTGAACTTCGGCAACATGAAGGGAAAGCCCATTGAGCTGAAATTGGCCATCAGCTATGTCAGCCTGGAAAAGGCTCGCGAAAACCTGCAAACCGAAGCGGGCGGCCTGGACTTCGATGCCGTGCGCGTCGAAACCCGTGATAATTGGGACAGCTGGCTGTCCCGCATCGACATCAAGACGAATAATCTCGAGCACAAGAAAATTTTCTACACCGCGCTGTATCACAGTATGCTCATGCCGACGAATTTTACAGACAGCGACGGACGCTTCTTGGGTTTTAACGGGAAAATCGGCACGGCTGAGGGCTACACCTACCGCACGGACATGTCCCTGTGGGATACCTACCGCACTTCCAATGCGGTTTATACCCTCGTCGCTCCGGAAATCCAGCGGGACAGCATCATCAGCCTGGTACAGATGGCCCGGGACGGCGACGGCGTCCTGCCGCGCTGGCCTTCCGGCGGGGGCTATACAGGTTCCATGTTCGGCAGCCCGGCCCACATGGTGATGAGCGAAAGCTACCTCAAGGGCGTGGAGGGTATCGACTACGACGAAGCCTATGGCTATATGAAAAAGCACACCCTCGAAATGGTGCCCCGCGACAACCGCGGCCACAACGACTTGTACAACGAGCTTGGCTACGTGCCCAACGACGCACCCGGCGCGAACTCCGTGAGCATGACCTTGGAATACGCCTGGGCGGACCACTGCCTTGGCCTGTTGGCGCAGGGCCTGGGGTATGCGGAAGACGCAGAGAAATTCTTCGCCATGGGGCAGAATTACCGCAATCTGTGGGACCCGAAGCAGAAATACTTCGCGCCCCGCAACAGCGATGGCTCCTTCGGCAAGGCCTACCCGAACATGATCGCTTTCTATGACGAAGTATTCGGTTTTCTCGGCTTTGATTTTGCCCGGCCCTACGCCGAGGGCAGCGCCCAGCACTACCGCTGGCACGTGCCCTATGATCCACAGGGCCTGCTTGAGCTGTTTGGCAGCGAAAAATATTTTGTCAAAGAGCTGGAAGCCTTCGCCAAGGGTGCCAGCCGCAACCGCGCGGCCTTGAATCCCGGCCCAGGCTATTGGCAGGGCAATGAGCATAATTTTCATGCACTCTACATGTTCAACGAAGCCGGACGCCCCGACCTGACGCAGAAATATGTCCGATGGTCGCTGACCGAGCGCTTTGCCACTAGCCCGAGCGGCTATGACGGTAACGAGGACGGAGGCGCGATGAGCAGTTGGTTCGTGCTGTCGTCCATAGGGATTTACCCCGTAAACGGCACGGCCAGCTACTGGCTCGGTGCACCTCTGTTTGACGAGGCCCTGCTGCAGCTGGGCGGCGGCAAAACCCTGAAAATCACCGCCGAAAACAATAGCAAGAAGAACATCTATGTGCAGAGTGTGACGCTCAACGGTACGAAGCAGACCGAAGCGAGCATCACCCACGACCAGATCGCCAATGGCGGAACTTTGGCGTTCGTGATGGGGCCGAAGCCTGCGGCAAATGGCGGCTATTAAAATTTGTAAAGCGCTTGCAATTGCCTCCATTTTATGATATGATATCTATGGAGCGAGAACAAAGCAACGGCATCTTTTTCAGAGTACCATTACATGTTATAAGCTACATTTTCCAGAGTTCTGGGGCATTGACGACGCCCACACCGTGTGCGCCTACGACTACGTGACGGATACCTGGCGCAAGGAATGGCCGCTGCTGTTCGACAAAAACAGCGCGCTCAAGCAGGTGATCTACGCGGTTTGCGATTTTTAGGGCGACGAACAGAGCAAAAACCCCGGTGCGGCATGTACCGGGGCTTTATTTCACAGAACCGAGGTATGGGGCTGGGCCGGGACGGTCAGCCGCCCGCCGCCGCCTCAAAGCCCTGCGATTTTCCGCCCAATGGGTTTACAAGGGCTGCCTGATGTGCTAAAATAAGCCTGTCAAAATCACGCATAGGAGTGGATTTGATCACCGGCGAGCGCTTCCACGGCAGCGTGACGCTGGAGCCGTTTCTGCGAGGCTGATTCAGGTGGGATAATCGGGCGGATCAAATTTGGAACTCGGCAACAAAAAAGAAGACTGCCCGGTACGGCTCGCAGAACGTACTGAGCGGTCTTTTGATTTGCCAATGAAATTCTCAGGAATATGAGCCTAAGCAGCCGGCCCTGGCTTAATGGCTCCAGCGTCTCCCTCCACCAACGCTCTGTACAGCTTCACCCCTGCCCTCATTCCCAGCTCAAAATAAATCGGGTTCACTTTAATTTGATACCCATTGAATACGTCCTGTACTTCTTCATTTGCCCGCGGCTCCAAGCCCAGGCCATCCATCTGCTGCTGCAATTCGCTTTCAGCCGCTTTTAATCTCTTCTCGCACGACAAGGAAGCCTCTTGCTCTTCCGGGAGAGCACCGTATAGGAGCACCTCAGAGAGAATACATAGATCCACCCGTTCAAACAGCTGGTTAAGCATAATTTTTTCTCCCCTGCCTTTCTTAAAAAAATATTAGAATATAGTTGCTTTTTATCACAATTATGTGGTATAATTAGGGAACTTGGAAAACTTGTCCAAACTGCTTGGAAAACTTATCCAAATCCATAGAAAGGAGGGAGCGACCATGCATAAAAAAATCCGTGAGCTGCGCAAAGAAAAAGGCCTCACCCAGGAGCAGGTAGCCAGCCATTTGAACATTGACCGTTCTACATACGCCTATTACGAAAGCGGCCGCACCAGGCTCAATATCGACGTCGTCGTCAAATTGGCGCATTTTTTCCAAGTGAGCTATGCCACTATCATCGGCCAGCCCGAACCTGTGCTCGCCACAAGCACAGGCGCGGCGGTACCGAGTGACTAGGCAGGTATGTCACGGCGCAGTATGAATATGGACGTGCTGCGCCGCATCACCTTTGTAAGTACGGAGAGATGAATCATGCTGCGAATCCTGATCGTCGATGATGACGAGGCGCACCGCGACGCGTATTTGAGCCACATTAAATCGCTGACGTTCCCCATGGAGCCAACGATCGCTGACAATGGCGCCACTGCGCTGAAAATCCTTCAAAGGAAAGAGAACCGGCCGCATGTTGTGCTGCTTGACTTGATGATGCCTGACAGCGGCATTGGTCTCCTGCAAAAGCTGTCAAAGTCAATCAAGAAAGAAACATACATCATAGTGGTCACCAATGTTGAATCGCCAAAGACAGAACAGCTGGCGCTTCGGCTGGGTGCTGATTTCTACTACTGCAAGAGATCGGCCGGAAGCTCCCCTGAGGAAATTATCGCGCATGCGATTGCCTGCTACAGGGACGACCACCCGGAGCACGCGGCCACGCCGGTAACCTACAATGTGGAAGCCTTGGTGAAAGCGGAAATGACGCTCATCGAGCTGCCGGATGACAAGGGCTACGATTATCTCGTTGACGCAATCATGATGAACGTGGAGGAGGTGCAGCAAGGGAAAGCAAGGTTTCCGGTCACACATATCCGCCGTATGCTTGCAGTGAATTACAAAACGTCAGAGTCCAGTGTCGAGACCGCTATGAACCGCATTATCAAAAAAACCTGGAATGTGACCGACCCGGATAAACTGGAAAAGTATTATAAGGGCCAAATTGATCCGGACAGAGGCTGCCCATCCTCGAAGGACTTTGTCGCATATTACACGCGCGTCATTATGGACACCATACGCATGGTAGGGAAATCATAAGCGCTCTATTCGCGATGATGTTCCCCTGACTATGATAGCACTTTGAAATGCAAGAAAGCGCCGAATCGCGATGCGGCAAAATTAGGCGGAATTCAGCAGAATTCAGCAGAATTCAGCGGTTCATGTCGAAAAAAATATGACGCCTTTCGTCAAGGCGTCATAGGCATTAGGATTAAAACGCGCGGAACCAAAATCCCACAACATTCCAAAAAGCTTGCAACATTTGCGTTACCTCCTTTCCTTCGAGTGTTTTGATCTGTTTTCAGAATAACACCTCAGAATGAAGGAAGACACTCAATCGCGACGCCTTAAAATTAGTCGAATTCCGGCAAATTTCAGTAATCCATATAGAAATCATGAAAAGGTGATTCGTTTGGTTGATTTAGTTAAAGCAATTTTACTCGGCGCTTTTACACTAATTTTCTATGTTAGCATTTCCAAGCCGAAGACCAGAGCACGCATGGTTCTGTTGATAGTCACGATTATCTTAGGCGTATCTGCGCTTGCTTGTTTTTTTCTGTCTGACTATGTCCCAGAGCCATATAAAACGATTGTGCTTATTTGGATTTATAGTATTTTTTTCTGGCTTTGTTTTAAAGAAAAAGTTGAAAGTGCGCTTGCGTTTACGGCGATGGCTTATATGCTGAGCACTATGATCATAAATTTAGCCAGTGCCCCGGCTTTCTTTATATCATATTATTTTACAGGGGTCGAAGAGTTCAATGCTTTTTGTTTATCTTTCACAACCATTTTTTCAATCATCTTCGTTTTACCTATCGCGTGGCTGATTTATAAAAAAATAAAGCGGCCTAAGTTAAGCCGACATGCGATCGCAATGGGGTTTGGTATCATCGTCACTGCGGTCATTTTCTACAGCGTGGGACGCGATGAAGGCATTTCTGCCAAGAGTGGCGCCATGCTCGTTATTGGCTTCGTCTTCTTTTCACTGATGTCCGTGCTTTCGCTGTGGTGGGTGACAAAGACGCAGGAGAAAGAGCATGAGCTGAAGTTGTTGAAGGAGTGGCAGCATAGGGACAGCGGCCGGCTGCCGGCCATGGAAAAAGCGTTGAGAAAAATCGTTGACAATGGGAACATACCAGCTGCAAAGCAAATGCTGGAGGAGCTCAGAACAGCAAGTTCAGAGCTTTCAGAGGAAAGGGTAAAGGATACGCAGCTCGAAAAGGCGCTGCCTTCGACAGGCATGATGCTCCTGGATGCGGTGCTGGAGCACATGCTTGAAATCGCAACCGAAAAGGGGATTGCCTTTCATTTTTCTGCCGCCGGGAATTTGAAGGGCATAAAAAAGCAAGTCAACCAAACCCAATTGACAAGGCTTTTTTCTGATTTGATCATAAACGCCATCATTGCGGTTGAGCATGCCGATGGCGAATTCAAAGAAATCCGGGTCTATTTTCGCAAGACAAAAGAAGGCTATGCCCTGAGTGTGCAGGACAGGGGCATCCCCTTTGATATTAAAGTGCTCAGTCATCTGGGGGTGAGAGAGATTACTACTTATGCGGAAAAAGGCGGCAGCGGAATTGGCTACAAGACGATCTTTGAAACACTCCGGTCCTGCAATGCAAGCTTGATTATCACGGAGCATGATGCCAGCTCAAAAAAAGTCGAAGCGAATTTCAACGGCAAAAATGAATTGAGATACCGCTCTTACAGGGCGGCCGAATTGCGGGAGGCCTGCGCCAGGACAAAGAATGGCGCAATCATAGAGGGCGAAGGGCGTGCGCTTCCATCGATACTTCCGCAGCTTACAGGAAACAAAATGGCAGGATAAAGAGAAGCCACCCGATTGGGGTGGCTTCCCGCATTTGTGGTTGCGGCCGTTCGTGCTGCTTTAGAAGAAGTAGAACAAAATTTGTAGGGGCCACTCCTACTCTCCATCAGCGCCAGAACGTGTTCGTTCTGGCGTTCTTTTTTTTGCCCGGGCGGCGGCATCCGGCGCAGGAGCGAGGCCAAACTCTAGACAGCCTAAGCTTTTAGCGGAAATAACTTCCAGAAAAATTTTCCCAAGATAAACCGTGAAACCTTCGAGCGGCTTCGTTTTTTTCGGGGCCGCTTCTTTTTTCAGCTTGCGAATTTCTTGATATTCTTGGTTTTCCCGGCTCTTTAGCGCCTTCCTTTTTTTTCCATCAAATAAACCTGATAAGGTTTGTATTTTTTCTTCAAAGGGTATTGACCCTGCAGGTACCGCAGGCCTTAAACTATTGACACACGGAATGTTCGTTTTGAACGAGAAAGAAAGGAATGGCTAACATGAAGAAAGTGTATGCAAACACAACGTCCGGCGCAATCCCTGTCTACGCCGACAGCGCCCGGTCCCAGAGGATCGGCAGGCTGTTCGCAGGCAGCTCCTGCCAGTGCATCGGCGAGGAGGACGGGCTCGCGATCATCCTTTACAAGGTGAGCACGGGCATACCCGTCGTCACCAAGGTCGGCTTTGCCGACGCGGCGGGGGTGAGGGGCTTCGCGCAGTAGCGCTCTCAGGCAAGAGAGGGGGAGGCGGAGATGACATTGGATCGGCTCAGCCAGGAGCGTTATATTCGGTGGATCGAAGACCTTTTAGACGACCCCGACCTGGAAGCGGCCGAAGACCTGCTGGAGGCGGCGGTACCCACCAAAAAATATGTATGGTCCTGCGGGCCGGCCGAGACACAGGCGCCGGCGAATCGGGAAGAGCCAAAGAGCGCCATCTGGAGGTCAATCTCCAACATGGCGTTTTACGCAGCGCTTGTCGCCATCGTCGTCGGCGCGGTCGTCTTTGGCGGCAAAGCCGGCGGCCGGACGCAGTTCTTCGGCTTCTCCTACTACGAGGTGCTCACCGGCAGCATGGAGAGCATGATCCCGCGCGGCTCCCTCGTGGTGGCCAGGCAGGTCCCCTCGGGCCAGATCAAGACCGGCGACGTGATCACCTTCCTGCGCAGCGACGAGGAGAGCGTCACCCACCAGGTGATCGATATCGTGCCGGATTTCAACGGCAGCGGCGCGCTGGGCTTCCAGACGAAGGGCACGGACAACCTCGAGCCCGACCCCGACATCGTGGCGGCGGCCAACGTGCTGGGCGTGGTGAAGCTCCACGTCCCGGTTCTGGGCTTCACCCTGCGCTGGGTTTCCGACAACATGAAATATGTGTTCATCCTGTTCATCCTGATCATCCTGATCTCCATCGCGGTCCGGGTGTTTTGGGGGGAGCGGAAATCAGAGCGGGCGCAGCAATCCGATCAGGATTGTGGCCATATCAAATTTAAGGGCGGAAAGAAGAGCCCGTCCGAAGAAAGGAACAACCAACCATGCAAAAGGCAAAAAGCGGTGCGGCCCGCGGCAACGGGCTGCGCAAGAAGGCAGCTGCAATCGTAGCCCTGTTGGCGGTTTGCGCCGTCGCGGTCAGCGGCACACTGGCCTGGCAGGACTACCGGCAGCACAAGAGCAACGAACTCAGCGGCATCAAGATCAAGTATGAGGCAAGGCTCGTGGAGGACTTCGAGGAGGTCCCGGACTGGAAGGTCGAGGACGGGGACATCAAGAAAGAGATCCGCGTGACCAACCTCGGCCAGGCGGCGGCGGGCTACGGCGCGGTCTACGTGCGCCTGCAGCTGAAGGAATTCATGCAGATCGGCGATGTCACCTACGTCGAGACCGAAAAGCGCTACATGATCGACACCGAGGGCCAGTTCCTGTTCTATACGAGCGAGAACGCGGCCAAGACGGCCTGGCCGGATCACAACGTGGCCCAGCTGACGGATTTCGTCACCGGCAGGACCGGCTGGTTCATCGAGACCCAGGACCATGACCCCAACGGCCAGATGGGCAAGCACGTGCTGCTCAACGTCCTCATCGGCGAAGCGCAGCCCGTCATCGAGGGCTCCACCCTCGCCGTGGACAAGAACCACCACGGCTACGAAGTGACCGACCCGGTCACGGGCGAAAAAACCTTCGTCACCCGCAGCGACGAGTGCGACTACCCGATCCACGGCTGGGGCGACGTTGACGCCACAGAGGCGATCAACCGCTACATCGCGTGGACGCTGGGCGAGGACGTCATCCTCATGTCCGATTGGGACGGCGCGCCCGTGGCCGCCTGGATCATCGACGACACCAACGCCGATGGCTGGGCCTATTGGGGCCAGCCCCTGGCCACCGACGGCGACACCACCTCCAACCTGCTGGAGAAGGTCCGCCTGGTCGAGCAGCCCGACGGCAACTTCTACTATGTCATCCACACCGACATGGAGGCCCTGTCCATCGACGAATTCCTCAACGGCGACGGCGTGAACTGGAACGACAAGGCGAAGGATTCCTATTGGAACAACCGCCCGCGCATCGAGATCAGCGGCAACGGCACCACCGTCAAGGAGCGCGAGACGCTCAGCGCCCCCACCTCCGTGGTCGTCCTGCCCGCGGGCGCGGACCAGGGCCCCATCCAGTGGAGCTCCAGCAATCCGTCCCTGGCAACCGTTGACCCGGATACCGGCGTCGTCACCGGCGTAAAGGCCGGCGGCCCCGTCACCATCATCGCCCGGGCCCCCAACGGCGCGCGCGGCCAGTACTCCATCATGGTCACCCCCGGCGACCCGGTGAATGTCCCCGTGACCGGCGTGACCCTCGACAAGAATACCATGACCCTAGCCCCCGCGGGCACCGGCAAGCTGACCGCCACGGTCAACCCGTCCAACGCCACCAACAAGAACGTTACCTGGGGTACCAGCGACCCCAATGTCGCCACCGTGGACGCCAATGGCAACGTGACCGCCGTGGGCGTGGGCGCCGCCGCCATCACCGTCACCACCGTGGACGGCAACAAGACCGCCGCCTGCGCAGTGGAAGTGAAGACGACCGCCCCCTCGCAAATCCCCACCGTGGATGACAAGGACACCTTCGACATGATCGGCTCCCCGAATGACGCGGAAAGCTACTCCATCGCTTACGAAATCGACGCCTTTCACTTCAACAACCCCTCGATCATGAAGCGGCACGGCACCGTCAAGCTGGAGGACGTCGTGGCTTCCACCTTCATCGGCGAATATACCGACATCACCGTGACGTCTCCCGATCCCGCGGTTGCCGCGAAGGTTTCGGTCATCCCGGCGGATAAGGACGGCGACCCCGCCATCCAGATCCGGTACTACGGAACCAAGGCCGATTGGGACAACGCACAGATCAGCAAGCCCTACCCGCACTATCCGGACGTGCAGGTCACCCTTGTTCTGGGCCACGCGGGCTACGCGGACACCACCATCAAGGTAAACCTGGCGTTTGACGGTTCCCAGTACGGTTGATTGCGCCGCGCAAGGCAATGAAAGGAGAGTTACTATGCAAAAACAAAAGCGGACGCTGGCCATTGTTCTGGCCGCTGTCGTCGCTGTATCGGCTCTCGCGGTTGGACTTGGCGGCACCTTCGCGGCCAAGCCGGACATCATCGGGGACTTCACGGCGCAGCCCAACGAATACGCCACGGTTGCCAAGGGCAGCACGGTTACGCGCCTGATCTCCGGCGGGGCCTACGCTGTCACCTCCGACGCGAGCGTCGCGTCCGTGCCCGTGGACGAATACGGTTCCACCCTGCCGCTGGCCGGCCCGGTCCAGATCACGGGCGAGAAAGCCGGCGTGGCGGTCATTAGCGTCGGCTCCACCGCGGGCCTTGTGCGCGGGATGCCCTACCAGGTCTTTGACAGCAGCCTCATCGAAAAGTACACATTAAAGAAAAACGGCGAGGTCTTCCTGTCAACAAAGGGCAGCAGCACCGCGGCGAGGGCCAGCTACCTGACCGTTGACCTCCCGAACGCGGCGGCGGCGGACACCGTCAAGTGGAAGTCCTTCCAGCCGGAGGCCGCGACGGTTGACGAGAACACCGGCCTGATCACCGCCGTGGCCAAGGGCGCGGCCCTGATCGCCGGCACGTTCACCGACAAATGGGGCATTGCCCGTGACCTGCACGTTGTCGTGTTTGTCGATATGCGCAACGGCTCCCTGGGCGAGCTCATGGATTGGATCAACAAAGGCGAGGCCATCCTCGATCTCGATCTGGAGGAGAACCCCTACACCACCGACAGCCTGACCGACCTTGAAAACGCGGTCAACGGCGGCAAGGGCGTGGCGGGCCAGGCGGACCCCGGCGAGACGGACATCCAGAACGCCATCGACGCCATCCGGGACGCCATCGACGGCCTGGAGAAGCTGCCCCCCGGCACCGGCAAGCCGGACCACTGGATCCCGAAGCCCGGCGGCGGCTGGTACCGCCCCGTGGGCGACCCGCCCAACGTCTACGAGGTGATGGACGAGGACGGCAAGTCCAAGCAACCCCCCGAGTACATCTACAACGAGGACGGCGACCCCGCCGGCCAGCCCGGCAAGAACCGCCCCGCGAGGCCCTACGGCCCCTTCTACTACGTGGAGGACCCGGTGGGCAGCAACATCTGGAAGAAGGTCAAGGGTGACGGCACCCTACAGGACAGCCCCGCCTGGTGGGGCGGCCCCGGCAGCTTCGGCGACGGCGGCGAGAAGGAAGCCGTCAAGTTCCCCGGCAGCGACGACTACTGGGTGCATATCGGCCAGAACGTCTGGCGGAAGGTAAACAAGCTCCCCGCCAACACGCACGCGCTTGACCCCGAGCTGGTCGGCGGCGGACCGAACGAGAACCCGGTGGCCACCCCCGCGCGGCCCATCGTCGAGAACGGCGGCAAGTACTATGTCCACGTGGGCACGGAGAACGGCTACCCGCTCTACTACGGCGACAAGCAGAAGGGCGGCGACGGCAAGCTCAACAGCACGCCCGGCACGCTGCACGGCACCGACGAGAAGTACTACCTGATCGACGGCAAGATGGTGTCCGCAAGCGACATCCGGATCGACAGGGTGGTGGTAAGCCCCGCCTCGGTCAACGCGCAGAAGAACAGCACGCAGTCCTTCACCGCGCGGGTCATCATGACCGTGGGCGACGACGACCCGGCGGGCGTCACCTGGGCGCTCGTGGGCAACACCACGTACCTGAGCGCGAACACCAAGATCATCTCCTCCACGGCGAAGGCCTGCACCATCCAGATCGCGGCGGACGAGGCCAACACGGAGATCGCGCTGATCGCGACATCCGTCAACGGCAGCCAGGTCTACCATGACACGGCCATCATCAACATCAACGACGACCCCAACGCCATCAAGAGCGTCGTGATCAACGGCGCCACGACCGCCGTAATCCAGGGCGGCACGGAGACCTTCACGGCCACCGTGACCAAAAACGACAACACCACCGTGCCCCCGCCCAACGTGGCCTGGACGCTCACCGGCAACACGAAGTCCGGCACCTCCATCAACCTGGCCACCGGCCTGCTGACCGTCGCCGCGGATGAGCCCATAGGCACCCTGCTGACCATCAAGGCGGTCGCCATCGCGGACGGCACCGTATACGACACGCGAACGGTGCAGGTGATCCTCGACCCGAACGGCATCGGCTATGTCGTGATCACCGACGGGCCCGATCAGGTGATCAAGGGCACTACGGCGAACTACACCGGCAAGGCGTATAAGAACGACGGCAGCGAGGACGCCGCGGGCGTGACCTGGACGGTCACCGGCGGCGGCGCGGGCACCAGCATCAACGCCGCCACCGGCGCGCTGACGGTCGGCGCCTCCGAGCCGAACGGCACGGTGCTGACGGTCAAGGCCACCTCCGTCACCGACGGCACGGTCTTCCAGACCATCACCGTGACCGTCCTCGGGCCTAGCGACGGCGACCCCGACGTGGGCGACGGCGAGATCCTCGGCACGGACAAGACCGGCGACACCAGCGAGTGGATCAGAATCGCCACCAGCGGCGCCTACTCCCTGATCGTGCGCAAAAACTACATCAGCATCTACAACGGGAAGCATGGCCAGTATGACTGGAACTACGCCGCCTTCGGCCTGAACACCAACTACAACCACAGCGAAAACCAGGTCCGCCCCGCGATCAACGCCTGGTTCAAGAACGCCGCCACGGGCGACAAGGACAACCTGCCCGCCAACGCCCGGCTGCGCAACTACACCATGCAGAACAACGCGGCCCAGAAGCTCGGCGAAGGCAGCAGCCTGGCCGGTATGTTCAACGCGTTCAGCAAGCCGACCACGACCCAGATTCCCTCGGGCGACGACGTCGCTTTTGCGCTCAGCTACACCGAAGCCGCGAACTTCTGCTCCAAAACGCATGACATCCGGCCCATCACGGACAACTTGGAGGTGAAGCCCAGCGCCGCGCAGGCGATCTTCAACTTCGGCCGCCTGAACATCCCGCAGGTGTACGAATACGGCATGTGGCTGCGCACCCCGGGCGACATCTCCGGCACCGCCGGCGCCCTCGACTATACCGGCCGCGCGTTCCAGTTCCATATCTCCCCCAGCACCAGCAACGAGCGAGGCCTGGTCTACCCCGCCCTGTGGGTCAAGAGCACCATCTTCACCGACCCGGTGGTCAACCTGCCCGGCAACGGCGGCACCTTCACGGACGACAAGAATGTGGACTGGATCGTGCTGACCACCGACAGCAACGGCAACAAGCTGCTCATGACCAAGTATGTCTACATGTTCAGCGCGGGTTCCTCCCCGCAGTACCACGGCTCCAACTGGGTCACGTTCAAAAACGCCGCCCTGGCGGGCACGATGCAGACCTGGTTCAACAACAACGCGGGCGGCATCACCAAGGCCATCGCGTGCGATTTCACGAGCCCCGCCGACGAGACCGGCTCCTTCAGCGCAAGCTGGAACCAGTCGGGCGCGCGCAACAGCGCAACCGGTGCCGCGGGCACAGGCAAGCCCTTCGCCCTGAGCGTCTCGGAGTACAACCAATACCTGACCAACACCGGCGCTCTGCAGAAAAAAGGCTACGACGTCAACAACCCGTCGCAGATGCGCGACTGGTGGCTGCGCTCGCCCAACGGCACAAGCGGGACCATGGGCTCAAGCCAAGGGGACGCTGGAAGCGCTTTGACGACAAGCCAGCTGGTGGGCATCCGCCCATGCGTATGGGTCAAGCCCTAAAAGCCACAGGACGCAAGCACCAAGGACGTACAAACAAGTCTGGCCAGGGGCGGCGGTTCACCCCGCCCCCGGCCCAGCCGGCAGCCCGAGCGCTGCTGCGGGTCTCGGCTCGCGCGAGTCCCCCGCTCGCCCCCCTTGCGGGCCGGGATCCGCAGGAGCGCTTCTGCTCCCCGATACAGCCTTCCTCTTTTTCTTTTCTTTTCTTTCCGAGGCGTTCGCCGGAGGCCAGCCCTCCGGCGGGCGCCGAAAAAGCCATCGTGCCGAAAGGGTGTGACGCATATGAAATTCAACACGGTGCAGAAGGGCCTGTGTATTCTGTTCTCCCTGCTGCTGCTGTTCAGCGCGGCGATGACGGGCTCCTACGCGTGGCGGGACATCGCGCAGCACAGGAGCAACGAATTTTACGGCAGGACATCCACAACCGAAGAACCGGATACAACGACTACCGAGCCGGACACGACCACGACCGAGCCGGACACATCAACAACTGAGCCGGATACGACCACGACCGAGCCGGATACATCGACAACAGAACCGGACACGACCATGACCGAGCCGGACACATCAACAACTGAGCCGGATACGACCACGACAGCGCAGCCCACTACAATCACAACGCAGCCCACTACGACGACTGCCACTACAACGAAAACCGCAGCGACAACCGCGGTGACGACCACCGCCCAGCCAACCACCCAGCCCTCCACGGCGACAACCACCATCCCGGCAACAGCAACCACAGCGGCAACCGCGCCCACCACCAAGCCGCAGCCGCAAAACCCCGGCGGCCCCAAAACCGGCGACACAAGCAACATATGGCTGTGGGCAATCATCACCGTCGTCAGCGCCATCGGACTGCGCGCCGTGCTGCTGTGGGGCCGGAGAGAGAGGCGCAGGGAGACATGAGGAGAATCGTCAGCGCGGCAATCGCCCTGGTCATGCTCGCGGCGATGGTCTACAGCGGCGCGCGGCTCTGGGCCCTCGACGAGGAGCTGAAAGCCGAGCAAAGCCTTCACACAGAGCTCCTGCGGCACAAGCCGGCGCCCGCGCCGGGGGAGGGAGGGCCCTCCCTGGCGGCACTGCGGGCGCAAAACCCGGACATCGTCGGCTGGATTACCGTGCCCTTCACCAACATCGACTACCCCATCGTGCAGGCGAAGGACAACGACTATTACCTGCGCCGCGACCTCAACCGGGAACCCGCCAAGCCCGGCACGATCTTCATGGACTGCCGCTGCGCGGGCGACGGCTCCGGCTACAGCATCATCTACGGGCACAACATGAAGAGCGGGGCCATGTTCGGCACCCTGAAGCGCTTTGAGGACAAGGCCTTTTTCGATACGCATCCCGGCGGCCGGATCCTGTTTGAGGACGGCTGGCACACGATTGAATTCTATGATTTTTTGACCGTCCGCGAAAACGACAGCGAAATCTACAGCATGCCGCAAACTTCCGAGCGAATCGTCGTGCTCTCCACCTGCTCCTATGCTTTCCAGGGCGCCCGCATGGCGCTGCTGGGCAAGGTGATATAAATCTTTTCAAAAAGGAAGCCACAAGATGAATGAACCGCAATTCCCAACCTCAAAAAGACTGAAGCCCGCAAAATCGCTGCTCTCCATCAAGGAGTTCTCCGAGATGAGCGGCCTGGAGCAGAGCACCCTGCGCTACTGGGACGACATCGGGCTGTTCAGCCCCGCCCACCGCAACCCGGACAACAGTTACCGCTACTATTCGCCGGAGCAGATCATCCTGGTCAACTTCATCAAGGTGCTCAGCAGCCTGCACATCCCGCTGAAGGTCATCGCCAGCGTCAGCGAGAACCGCACCCCGGAGGACATCCTCCGGCTGATGGAGCAGCAGGAGACCATCCTGGATCAAGAGATCACCCGCCTGCACGAGGCGCACTCCACCATCCACACCCTGCGCGACGTCATGCGGCAGGGCCTGGAGGCCCCAGACGCGGAGCATATCTCCGTGCGGCGCCTTGCCTCCATGCCGATCTCGCTCGGGCCGCTCAACGAGCCCTGGGAGGGCCTCAATTTCTACCAGAGCTTCATCCGCTTTTGCCAATACGCGAAGGTGAACCGGTTTAACACCAACAACCCGATCGGCGGCTACTACAATTCCATGGAGCATTTCCTCCGCACGCCCTCCGTGCCCTCCCGTTTCTTTTCGGTGGACCCGCGCGGCAACGACGTGCGCGCCGCCGGGAACTACCTTGTCGGCTACGCGCAGGGCTACTACGGAGAGCTGTCCGAAGCCACGCGGCGCCTGGACGATTTCGCCGCCCAGCAGGGCTTGAAGCTGAACGGCCCCGTGTATGTCCTGTACCTGCGCGACGAAATCAGCGTGAAGGACACCGCCGACTACCTTGCGCAGATCTGCATCGCCCTGGAGCCGCCGGACCACAAGGGCGCAACCGGCTGGTGATTGGCATTTGCTTTTGCTCTTTTCCTCTTGCATTTTCCGTCACGTTCTGCTAAAATAAGAGCAGAACAGCCAAGGAGGATGGATTTTGTATGCCCATCAAGAGAAAGCCCCTCTACAAAGGCAAAGAATATATGACCATCAAGGAGTTTGCCGCCTTTTCGGGCATTGAGCAGACCACGCTGCGCTATTGGGAGGACATCGGCCTGATCGACCCCGCCGAGCGCAACCCGGAGAACAATTACCGCTACTATTCCCCGGTGCAGCAGAGCACGGTCAACTTCATCAGCCTGCTGAGCAGCCTGGGCGTGCCACTGAAAACCATCGGCGAAATCAAGAACCAGCGCACGCCGGAGAGCATCCTCGCGCTCCTGGAGCAGCAGGAGAACATCCTCGACATGGAGCTGCACCGCCTGCGGGAATCTCATACCATCATCCACCGCCTGCGCGGCATGATCAAGGCGGGGCTGGAGGCGGAAACGGATCAAATTTCGGTCCAGCGCATGGAGGACGCGCACTATGTCCTCGGCCCGCGCAACGAATGGGGTGAAGAGCCCTCCTTCTTCGAGACCTTCATGCTCTTCTGCAAGGAGGCGCCGCGCCTGCGCATCAATTTGAATTATTCCATCGGCGGCCTTCACGAGAGCGTGGAGGCCTTCCTGCGCACGCCCGGGCAGCCGGACTTCTATTTCTCCATCGACCCCACGGGCTACGACAAACGCCCCGCGGGCGATTACCTGGTCGGCTACGCGCGGGGCTATTACGGAGAGCTCGGCGGCCTGCCCCAGCGCATGACAGCCTACGCCGAAGAGCATCACCTGACCCTGCACGGGCCTGTCCGCGTGATCTACCTGCACGACGAGATCTGCATGCGGCAGCAGGACCAGTACCTGGCGCGGGTGATCATTGCCGCCAAGCGGGCAAAGCGGGGCAAGGCGAAGCAGCCCGTGTGGGAGGAAGTCCGCCCGGGGCAGTGAGCTTCGCGTATCAAAACAGCGGCGGCCTTCCGGCCGCCGCTGTTGCTGATTCATTCCAGCTCGATCGCCTTCCCCGTCTCCCCGCTCTCGAAGATCGCCTCCACCAGCCGGATCAG
>Ga0123353_10003895_pt1 | contig 19069 bp, 3 predicted proteins | sample TergutLab28metaG_3_FD_92763 | JGI IMG/M metagenome (GOLD analysis project Ga0123353, IMG submission 92763) | Labiotermes labralis P3 segment gut microbial communities from Petit-Saut dam, French Guiana - Lab288 P3 | ecosystem: Host-associated > Arthropoda: Insects > Digestive system > Gut ... | reverse complement strand
TCACGTGCGCACCGAGCGACTTGGAAATAAAATATTAGAAATTAACAACATAGATTTTTCATATCCGGATAAACTTATATTGGATGATTTTTCCTACACTTTTAAAAAAGGCGAAAAATGTGGCATTGTAGGCAAAAACGGAACCGGAAAAACTACGCTACTGAGGTTGTTGGTAGGTGAAGTTTTGCCCAATGCAGGAAGGATTGTGCCGGGCCAAACCATCCAATTCGGATATTTTGCGCAAGACGGTCTGCCCGTAAAAGGCAACAAACGCGTTATTGACATCGTGAAAGAGCACGCCGAAATGATTCGCTTGGAAAACGGAAACTTCGTAGGCGCCTCCCAATTTCTGAACTATTTCGGATTCAAATACGAGCAACAATACACCTACTACGAAGATTTGAGTGGCGGCGAAAAACGAAAACTAAGCCTGTTAATCACCCTGTTAAAAAACCCCAACTTCCTCATCCTTGATGAGCCCACCAACGATTTCGACATCGACACCTTAAACCTGCTCGAAGATTTCCTCACCCACTACCAAGGCTGCATCTTAGTAGTTTCGCACGACCGTTGGTTTATGAACAAGCTCGTGGACCATCTTTTCGTATTTGAAGGGAATGGGAAGGTGAAGGACTTTTATGGGAATTATACGGAGTATAGGGTGGAAAAGGAGAAGGGAGAAAGGAGAAGGGAGAAAGGAGAAAAGGAGAAAGGAGAAAAGGAGAAAAGGGAGAAAGGAGAAGGGAGAAAGGAGACGGGAGAAATATCCCCTTCAAATTTTGAAGGGGTGCCCGAAGGGCGGGGTAGTTTATATGCTAAAAAACTCACCTGGAAAGAAACCCAAGAACTCGCCCTCTTAGAATCCGAAATCCCCATATTAGAACAAGAAAAAGAGGGTCTTTTACAAAAAATGAACAGCGGCGCCGGCACCCCGCAAGCCCTCAACGATTGGGCAACCGCCTACCAAAAAATTTCGGAAGAGATTGATACCAAAACCATGCGCTGGTTAGAACTAAGCGAAAAACAATAATTCCTAATTCCTAATTCTCAATTCCTAATTCTCAATTCTCATCTCCTCCACCCATTTCCGAATAATTTCCTCCTGCCGTGCCGCATCTTTCATCTCCTCTCCCAAAATCTTCTCTGCCACTTCGATAGATAAACCGGCAATTTCATTTTTAATTTCCGTAAGGGCTTTCATCTTTTCGTGCTCAATGGCTTCGCGGGTTTCCGCCAGCATGGCATCGGTTTCTTTTTCGCGGCGGAGCTTTGCATCATCGTTCATCTTTGCCACTATTTTTCGGGCGTCGGAGAGGATTTTATCGCGCTCTGTTTTGGCTTCCGTCAGCAACTGTTGGTGTTCCGATTTCAGGTTTTTCATTTCCTGCCGCACTTGCGCTGCCTCTTCGAGCTGGTTTTGAATGAACTTTTCACGATTTGCGAGCATTTTGAGAATGACAGGCCATCCAAATTTTGCCAAAATGAAAAACAGAATGCCAAAGCCGATGAGCATCCAAAAGATCATTCCGAAAGAAGGAGTGATGAGGTTCATGTTATTCAAAATTTACCAAAACCGAAAAATTCAATTTCCCATACTTCCTATGCTCATAAAAATTAGGATGTTGCGAAAAATCATATTCACGGGGATGCTCTAAAACGAGCCAGCCGCCGGGGTTCAGCAGCTGGTTGGTAAAAACGTGCTCCACTAATTTTTCTAATCCTTGCAATTCGTAAGGCGGATCGGCAAAGATAACATCGAACTTTTGGCGCGATCGCTCCACAAAAGCGAAAGCATCGCCCCGGATTACCGAAAGGTTGTCGAACTGCAGTTTCTCGGCGGTTTTTCTTATAAAATCGGTGCAACCCTGGTAGTTATCCACGGCGGTTACCGAAATGGCGCCCCGCGAGGCAAACTCGTAAGAAATATTTCCGGTGCCTGCAAACAGATCGAGCACGGTAATCCGGTCGAAAAAGAAATAGTTGTTCAAGATGTTAAACAGACTCTCTTTACCCAAATCGGTAGTGGGTCTTACCGGTAGTGATGCCGGCGCCTGAATGTGTCTGCCTTTGTTTTTGCCTTGGATGATGCGCATAGGGGTTTACAGTTCACATATTATTTACAGTATTCATCCAACACACATCTCACACTTAGAGCGTTGCCTTTGAATCTCTCTTTTTGTTCCGGTGTGTCGCAATAGTAATTGATGTAGAAATGAGACGCAGTAGATTTATCCGGAGCGGAGTCGCTTGCCCACCAGCCGGTGAATCCGAACAGGTCTTCAAATCTTTCGAGGGCAGCATTGTACCAGCCGGCAGGACGTGCATCAAATTCTGTGGCGTTTGTTCCCGGAACGATCCAGTACTCTTTGCTCTTCAGATCGGACGACGGGAAGGCGGTCAGTCTGTCCCACTCTGCTTGTGAGGGCACGTGCCAACCATCCGGGCAAATACCTTGAATATTTCCGTAAATATCGGGAACGGGCAACTCGGTAGAGCCTTCGGGAACCCCTACGGCTGAATACCAGGTGTAGAGCAATCCAAATATTTTGGTTGCTTCTTCGTCAGAATAGTGCGTGCTGGTGTAAGGCTTTTTCCATGCGATCTCTGAACCGTCATCATATAGGGTAGCTTTGAAGTTTTCGCTCCAACATAAGCCGGCAAGCGGCGTTACTTGGTAGCTATTGCCTTCTCTATCTATAACGGTTTCAGGACATCTGCGGGTTACGGTAACCGTAAATTCGCAAGAGTCCATCCTGTCGCCTACAAATACAATCACTTTTACTTCAGAAACGCCGATGGGGAATACAGCGCCGTCTAAGGTGCCGTCAACTCCTCCGCTTATTAGTTTGCCGTCCATAAAATACTGAACACTATCCAACACAATAAAGTCGTAACGTGCTACAACATCCCAATCTGTGCCTTCGTGGGTGTAGATACAAGCCGGAATCTCTCCATTACCTGTGATGATAATATCTTCCACAGCCTCTCTGTCTATCACTTCTTTACAGTCTAACAGGTCGGGTATTATATCTCTTTCTACTCTTATCAGGAATTGTCCGTATTGACACGGAGGTACGCCGTGGGCTCTCAACATCACGTTATATACGCCTTCTGTGAGGTTGCGGATGGTGTCCACAGTACCGGCTAAGGCAAACCATGAACTACCGCCGTTCAAGCTATACTCGTACGGAGACGTGCCGCCGGTAATATCTAATGCAATATATCCGAGCTCAACAATTAAGCCGTTTTGTTGCAGATTTTGCGGTGTTGCCGTGAAGGATAAAACGCTTGTGGTGCCTGTTGGGCCACTATTCACAACTTCAAATCTGATGGTTTCTTCTCCACAGCGGTTGAATACGCGGAAGTTGTGCTCACCGGCAGGCAAGCCGATAAAGCTTACTATATCGGTGCCGCTTGCAAATGGTCCTGCAATCGCTTCATTATTTAGCTGATAGAAATACTCCAGCGGACTTGTAATGGAAATATCAACCAAGCCCGTAGCTTCATGACAGTTTGTGCCGGTGATTGTAACCGGGGTTACTACAATTCCGGCTGCGGGTGCAGCTATGCGTACTGTTCTGCTTGCTGCCAAACAGCCTTCGGCATCGGTTACCCCTACTACATACGTGCCTACGGCAACATTGCTAATGATACCGCTTGCCGGAACAGTACCGTAAGGAGTACCGTTTAGTGTATAAGTATAAGGCGCTTTCCCCCCGAATATTTCGAGTTCAAGCGCTCCTGTGCCGGAGCAAGAAGGCGCATCGGTAGCGGTTACCTTTAAGAATAAAGTGCTGTTGGTGTTGCGCAATACAATGTCGGTGCTGACGGAGGACGGGCAGTCGGTTCCTAAATCCTCAATATTTACTTTATATGCGCCGGCAGATAAACCGGTAATAGGAACGGTTGAGGTTGTCGTTAACAGCGTATTGTTTCTATACACGGTGTATTCATAGCTTCCGGTGCCTCCGGTTACGGCTATTTGAATAGAGCCATTGCTACCGCTACAGGTAGGATCCTGATCAACATAAATGCTTTCTAATAACAACTGCGGAACGGTTACGGTTACTTTCAAACGCCCGGCGCTTTTACAAACGCTTGTGCCTTGTTGCTCTGCATAGTATGTATTTTCTCCTACCGGAACAATGGTAGTTAGCGGCAATTCCGTACCGCCGGTAGGCGCATCAAACCATTTCACGCCATAGCCGTTTACACTAAGTTTGCCTAATACCGTGGGCATACAGAAAGTATAGTTGTCTTTGCCTGTAGGCGAAGGAATATCATCGCTGCCGATGGTTACAAAAATGACAGGAGAATTACCATCCGTGCAAGTTCCACGTGGTATATTTAACAAATAGCCATAGGAACCTGTGGATAATGGCGTATTCAATGGTAGCGGGGTATATGGTGACTCATCCCGATACCATATCAAACCGCCTACCGGTGCGGGTAGATTGGCAACCGTAGCGCCTTCGCAAAGGAGCACATCATCTATCTCAGGAGTGTTAATACTTGTACCATAGCTAACTGTAAACGGAGCTGACGGTTCGCTTTGGCAGGTATTAGTTCCTGTGCCGTAGCGGTAAGCAGCGGTGTAAGTGCCGGCTGTTACTTCATCGCCCGGCAACAGTTCGGCGCCACTACTGTTAAAGAATACAATGCCATTGGAGCCATCGGTAACGATATTGGCTATGGTTATGGGTGGAGTTGTGCCGGTACAGAAGTTTTGATTGCCAATTACCGGTGGGGGTAATTCGCTTGGGTCAACTATGGATACGTAAACCGTACTTCTCAACACACTTTCGCAGCCGGTTGGGGAGGTAGATTGTGTAGCAAAGTAAATGCCGCCATCTTCTAATAGCATAGTGGGGTCTAATGGTGTTGTTGCGTCTTCGGTAGCATACCATTTTACATTGGCGCCCCTTGCATTGAGATCAGCTATGGTAGCTTTGTCGCAGAACAATTGATACTGCTCTACTGTTGGTGGGATAGGCTCAACCCCTACGATTATTACTATTTCCAAGGGGTCGGTGCTTTCACAATCTCCACTTCCGGCTTGTACGGCGTAATACGTATGCTCGCCAAACGGTATTGGGTCTGTTAAGGGTACAGGGATGGTTAAGGCTGCATCGCTATACAAGGTTACGTTGTATCCCTCAATATTAAGCTGACCAAATAATATGGTGCCTTCACAGAAAGTTCTGGGAGATTCTGCTATCGGGGCATCTATGGTTGCGCCGTCTATTTCAATAGTTAGTGTGCTTAACGTAGTTTCCGCACATGACGCTACATTTTGTTTGAAGTAAAGCGTGGTAATGCCGGTATTGAAGATAAAGTTACCGGTAATTTCTATGGTACCTGCTGCATCTGAGTACCATGTATAAATACTTGGATATTTAGCTTTTACATTGCCGAAGAAAGTGGCGCCTTCACACATGTTTTGTGCTAAATCGAGCGCCGGAATCGTTCCGGTAAGGGTAACCGTGAATGGGTTTCTTGCAGTACTTTCACAGTCATCGGGGGTAACACTTGAGGCGTAATATGTTCCGGCGGTCAATGTACCTGTAACCGGATTGCCTGCGGCATTATAAATCTCAACATTCGGATATAATGCTTTAATATCGGCTACTGTGGCGCCGGTGCACAAAGCTATGTTGCCCAGGAAAGGCGCTTGTATTTGTTCTTCGGGTAAGAAACTTACCAATACAGCGGTTTTATCCACGCTTTCGCAGTTGCCGATGATTTGGCTTGCATAGTAAACGCCTGCTACCACAACATCGTCTGCTGCTGCCGGGCTACCGCCGTAATACCAAATTAAATAATCGTATTGCGGTAACAGATCGGCAACCGTCAGGGTTGCATCTATACAGAAGGATAGATCCGTTTCTAAAGTGGGCGCTATCGGATAGCCTGTGCTTACCAAGATTTCCAATACATTACTTTCGCAATCCCCTAATCCGTATTGTACGGCATAGTAGGTATGCGTGCCATCCGGAATCGGGGTATCTAAGGATACGGGGTTTTGTAAAGCGGCATCGGTATATACGATTACATTGTAGCCTTCAATATTTAATTGACCTACCAATTTGGTTTCACAGAAATATCTTGGAGATTCTGCTGTGGGGGCATCGGCTGGAGCATTGTTGGCGGTGTTAATCGTTAATGAGCTTAATATATCTTCCGTACAGGTTCCGCCTAAGTTTTGTTTAAAGTAAAGCGTAGTGGGTTCCGGTTTAAAGATGAAGTTATTGGTAATTGGGTTTGTGCCTGCTGCATTCCAGTACCATGTATAATAGCTTGGGTATTTTGCTTTAACATTGCCGTAGAAGGTTACGTCTTCGCACATAAACTCTGCTGTTAAGTTGAGCGGCGGAATAGCTCCGTCGTAAATAGTTACGGTGAAGGGTCTTCTCTCTGCGCTTTCGCAGTTGCCGGCGAATGTGCCTGCTACGTAGTAGGTTGTTCCTTCTATTAATGTGGACGTGAGGGCCATTGGGGATGTTGCGGTGCGGCTTTCATAAATTTCCACGTTAGGATATAACGCTTTCAAATCTGCCACAGTATTTGCATCGGCGCACAGAGCTACGTTGCCCAGGATAGGTGCAGGCAGTTCTGCTTCCGGTAAGAAACTTACCAACACGGCGGTTTTGTCGGCACTTTCGCATTCGCCAACGGTTTGAGTGGCATAGTAAATACCATCATCTAACGGATCTGTTGCAAGTAATGGGTTGCCGGCGGCATCGTACCAATTCAAGTAAGTGTAATCCGGGTATAGATCTGCAATGGTTAACGTTGCGGCATCGCAGAACGATTGGTCGGTTTCCAAAGTAGGTGCAATTGGCGCGCCGATGTTGATGATCACTTCCGTTCTTGCAGGACCGGCACAGAGGCTGCTGCCTTGTTGCTCTACATAGAATACGTGCGTTCCTTTTCCGAGCGTGGTGGTTAACGGTACTGCTACATTATTTAGATCGTACCATACAACGCCGTAGCCTATCGTGGTAAAATTACCAACCGTCAAATTGTTGTTTGTGCAGAAATTAAATGGTCCTAAAACCACCGGTTTTTCTGCGCCGTCTTGGAGGTTGATGGTTACGGCTGTTCGGGGTTGCCCACACGCTCCGCCGCTTTGCGCTGCCCAATAGGTGTGGCCGTCTCTCAAGAATGTTTCCGGAGATAACGGAGCTACATCATCTTCATTAAAATACCAAACAATATTTCCGTTAGGTACTACAATGTTGGCGATAGTGGCGCCCGGACAGAACTCTTGGTCGTCAATTTCAGGGGCATCAGGGGTGCCGATGGTTATCGTAAACGGAGTTCTTTCGGTACTTTGGCATGCGCCGTTGCCGTAGCTGTATATTGCGTAGTAGGCGCCGGAGGTTAGGGGGGCATTGGGGAGAACGGGGAGGTCGGCACTTGTAAAGAAGAGGATGCCGTTGCTGCCGTTGGTGATAATATCGGCAACAGTAGCGCCGTCACACAAGGTTTGGTCTTCTACTGCCGGTGGGGCAAGTTCTGCAGGATCTACAAGCGTAACAATTACTGTGCTGCTAACTTCGCTTTCGCAAGTGCCAACGGTTTGGGTTGCATAATAGAAACCGCCATCCACGAGTTGATCGCCGGAATTTGTCAAGGCTCCATTGTAGTACCATTGCACGCCGTTGCCTTGTGCGTTCAGGTCGGCAACGGTGGCGCCTTCGCAGAACTCCTGATTGCTTACTACATTGGGCGGAATAATGCCGGTAATCTTTGTAATGGTGATAGATGCTGTGGAATCACAATGGGTTACCGTGTTGGTAATGGTCAGGGTAACCACAGCAGCTCCGCCGGTAATATCGGTTATTGTAATGCTGTGCGTGCCTTGACCGCTAAACGTACCATCGGTTACTGTCCATACATAAGAATAGTAGCTAATATCTTCTATTCCAACAGAAATCGTTACGCCATCTGTATTGATGTTGTTACAAATATTAATTTCGGGCGTATCCATTGAAATATCAAAATCAATTACCGGATTATGCGAACCGGTAATGGTTATACTATCCATTACAAGACCACAAGCGCCACCGTCGTCTAAGGTAATATAATATTTACCCGGGTCTATAAGAATACGCCTGTTCGGATTCACATTGGGGGCTGTAATAGGAAGGCCGTACGGCGGAATCCATTGGAAGGTATAGTTGCCTGTTCCGCCTGCTGCTGTAGCGGTTACAAAAATACCCGACCACTCATGGCAATGCAGGTCTTCAGGCTCTTCGGGGTTAATGGTAAGCGTTGGGGCGAATAAGCCCTTGGTTACTCCTATATTACTTGTTGCATAACAGTTGTTGGCGGTATTGGTAACCGTAACTGAAACGGTTGCACTATTGCCTGTAAAACTTGTAGTGTCGAGCGTAATAGCGTTAGTGCCTGCTCCGGTGCCGGTAAATGTAGCGCCACCTACTGTCCATGCATAAGTACATGAAGGACATGCAGGTATTGATATTGTTATCGTTTTTTGGTTACAATTTATTTCCGTATATGGGGCAGTAATGGTAGCATCCGGAATAGTTTTATCGGCTGTTACGGTAACAGAAGCCGAAGTAGCCGAGCAGTTATTGTCGTTGCGGGTTATGGTTAAAGTAGCCGTTCCCGAAGTGTAGCCGGTAGCAGCGCCGGTTACTGTGAGGGTACTGCCGGTGGTACTGCCTGAAACTGTAAGATTAGTTGTAGCCCATGAATAAGTACAACCGGCTGCGGTAGGACAAGCAACCGCCGAACTCAGTACAAGAGTAGGATTGTCGCAATCTATAGAACCGCCATCAGGAGTGATGGTTGCGGTAGGAGGCGTTGTGTTTTTGGTAACAACGGCATCCGCAGAGGCGTAACATCCACTATTGCTTGTTACGAGTATGGTAATGGTGCTACCATCAGCAAGACCGGTAGCGTTATAAGTGGCAGAAGTAGTTGGAGATGCATTGGTTGGTGTTGGAGACCATGTATAACTACAATTGGTACAATTTCCTACTGTTGCATTTAGTGTTATGGTTCCATTTTGATTGAGGCAGCCTATGAAAGGAGTTGTATTATCAAGGCTTACCGTTGGTTGTTGGGTATTTCTGCTTATTCTTGCAGGAGCTGTTTCGGTTGAAGAGCATCCGTTTGCACTTGTTACGGTTACGGTGTAATCTGCGTAACCTCCTTCACTAATGTCTGATTCGGAAACATCAAGATAGCTGCTTGTATAGGCAAGTATGGGGGTGCCATCTTTCTTCCATGTATAAGAACAACCTGTTGTACAATCGGTCGTGGTTGTTAGGCGTACGGTGCGGTTTGGAGTCAAACAATTAATTGTTGCACTCGTTTGATTAATACTAACTGTTGGATTCGCTACATTTTGGGTAATAGTAACTGATGTATTTCCGGTACATCCGTTACCGTCTGTTACCACTAAGAAATAAGTTCCCGGTGTAGTAACCGGAATCGTATTACCGGAGCCAAGATCTGTTCCGGTTCCTATGGCGTCTCCCCACCATTGATAAGTACAGGTAGGAGCGTTACAAGTAGAGGTAGTTGCGCTCAACAGAATGCTTGTGGTATCGCAATTTAATTCTGTGCCGGGAGAAGCAACAATCGTTGCTGTTGGGTTTGCAATTCTGGTAATGGCAACCTGTGCGGAATCTTTACATCCGCCGGCGCTTGTTACAATTACTCTAACAATGTCTCCATTGGCAATGGTACTTGGAACGATAAACTGATTGGTACTTTCGGATTGTGTAGTACCGTTTATTTTCCATGTATAATTACAACCGGTACAAGATGTTGCTGTTGCCGTTAGTGTTCGTTGATCGTCGGTACTATTGCAATGTATTACGAGATTTGCAGGAGAAAGGGTTACGGTTGGCTGCTCGGTATCTCTGCTTATGGTTACAGAAGTTGTTGCTGTTGCAGAGCATCCGTACTGGTCTGTTACGGTTACGCTAAAATTGGCGCTGCCTCCTTCGTAAATATCTGATGGAGAAACAGTTATTGGATTCACATTAGTTCCAAATGCATCACTCCCTTTTACCCATGCAAAAGTACAGCCTGTGCACGTGGGCACCGAAAGTTCTACTCCTGTTGGGTTTGTAGAGCAGGTTATTGTCAGAGGGCCGGCAGGGCTTATCGTGGCATCCGGGCCGGCAGTTCTATCATATATGGTAATTTGCGTTGCGTTGCCGGTACAACCATTTCCATCTGTAACGGTTAAATCAACTGTTGCAGAAGTGCCGGCAATGTCGGTTACTGTGATACTGCTGCCGGTACCTGTAAACGTGCCGCCGGTTACTGTCCATGTATAACTACAACCAACGGTACAGTTAGTATTTGCTGTAAGCGCTAATCCTCCGGCTGTAGTTACCAAGGTACAGGTAAGGTCTGCTCCTCCGGAAATGGATGCTGTTGGGTCTGAGGCTTGGGTAACCTCTACCTCTGCATAAGCCGTACAACTGTTAAAATCGGTTACGGTTAAGGTAACGGTACCGGTTGAGGTAGCGGTATAAGTATCTTGCCCCACTATTGACGCTCCATCATTCCACGAATAAGAATAAGGCGTTTGTCCATTGCCGCCTACAGTAGCTGTGATGAGAACCTCAGCAGGGTTACAAGGCAATTGATAAGGACCACCAAGGTCAATAGTTATGGTAGGAATAGTTCCTTTTGTTATATCTGTCGTAATGCTTTGTGTAGAACAACCGTTATAATTGTCTGTTGTGGTTACTCTAAAACTTGCTGAATTACCGGTAAACGTATTTATATTAACACTGAGAGCATTGCCGGTTTCGGCAAGTGTTACCCAAGTAGCACCGCCATCAGTACTCATTTCCCATTCATACTCACAATAATATTCGGGATCTGGATCGGGTTTACCTATTGCATAGCTACTGTAGCAATCAACCGATATTGTGATTTCGTTATCGCAAGCTATTGTATTTCCGCCTGTTACAGTAATTGTGGCAGGTGGGCGTGTGGTATGTCTCAATATCGACGTTTGTCCGGTCATTATACATCCGGTACTGTTATCGGTTATGGTTAAAGTAACCGTATTGGTGAATTGGTTCGTAAGATCTGCTTCGAAAATAGTGATCGTATATTCGCCTAATCCTGCTAGAAATGAAGTACCATTTATTGCCCATTGATAATTAGCGCCATTAATGTTAGGCGCCGTAAGCGTTAATCCATCTGCATCATCAAAACAATAGAAATCATGATATAGTCCCAAATCTACTGTTCCCGAATTATCATTATTATATATGGTAATGGAATGTGTACTGTCGCATCCTGTTTCCCTATTGGTTACCACAACTGTGAATATTGCAGATGTGCCTGCCGGAATATCTGTTTTAGAAACCGGTACCGAAGTACTGTTGCCTCCAAAAGCCTCCGTACCTTTTGTCCATGCATAATCACAATCACTACATCCTGTTACCGAGAGAGTTGTTGATGGGGTAATACAGTCTAATGTATCACCATTTAATGCAGTAATTTTTGCACTTGGCAAGGTTTGCATCACTACTGTTGAAGTGTCTATAAAGCAGCCGTTTGCGCCGGTTACTGTAAGAGTAACGGTTCCGGGGGCAGTAGCGATATATGTATCAGATGCATCAACCCCCGTTACCGGCGCTTCGCCATTCCAGATAAAAGTAAATGGTCCTGTTCCGGTGGCGGTGGCGATTATGTTAACCTCCGCATCCGGTAAACAATATAATTCGTACTCACCTTGGTCGAAAGTAATCCCTACGGCAGTAGAGTCTTTTGTGATGGTAACCGGCTCTGAAGTAGCAGAGCAGTTGTTTGCGCCGGTTACAACTACTACATAATCTCCTTCATCATACACGGTGATCCGAATATCGTCTCCGTCCAAGATAATATCATCGCCGCCTGCAACTACCTTCTTCCATACAAAAGAATTACAATTTACACATCCTACGGTATCTACTACCAACTCTATGGATGCTGTATTGCAATCTATTTCTGTTATGCTCGTTGTTATTGAAAAATTTGTTGGGGGGTCTTCATTTATTGTTATGGTTATAATAGCCGTTGCATCACACAGGGCTTCGTCTGAACCCGGGTTGGGAACTCTTACTTTATATTTAGTTTCACCGGTAATGTCAGCTTTTAATAGAGTGAGTGTATTTTTACCAACTCCGCTTGCTTCGGGAAGATTGGCGCCCTCTACTATTGACCAGTTAAATATATAAGTTGAGTTGTCTTCTACACCATCTACCGTTGCTGTTAGTACAATCATAGAGGTGTCGCAATTCATTTCCGTTCCGGGCGAAGCCGTAATTGAAACGTCTCCCCAACCTTGTGTTTTCGTTATCGTTATATCTTTTGAGCCATCACATCCATTGTCGCCTGTTAATTTGACAGAGAGAGAGGTGCCATATTCGGCAATATCATCAGCTGAAACGGTAATGGGCGATCCGCTATACTTTAGACCATGCTCTTCGGATCCCAGAATCCACTCATATTCCCCATCTGTGGGATATGCGGTAATTTCTACACTATTTTCATCACAGCCTATTGTTGGGCTACTCGGAGAAATAGAATCAATCTCCGCATCTTTAAGGTCTTCATTTAGCTTAATAGAAAGCGGTTCAGATTCACATCCATTGGCGCCGATTATAGTTACCGTATAAGTTCCTCCAGCTGTAACTTCGATACCTGCGCCATCTCCGGTTAAGGTAACATCCTCGCCGTCATCGCTTATCTTCTTCCATACATAAGTACAACCCTCACACTTTACTGCATCTCCGTCTATTACTCTTCCCGATACTGTTAATGTAGCGGTATCATCATCACAAGTTATTGGATTAATGTCGCTGATAAGCCTAAATTTAGCAGTATCCGGCGCATCAAAATCTGCGGTGATCTCAATTTCTTTGGTCTCTTCACAACCATTAGCGGGGTTTGTTACTACTAAAGTGATTGTTACCGGCTCTACGGGGTCAACTGTGGTATCAAACCAATCCATGTCAACAGATAACTCACCCGTTCCTTTTGATTCGTCACCGAAGAACCATTCATAAGTACACTCTTCACATACTTCTTTTATTTTCAATGTTATGGATTCTGTGCAGCCCAGCACAAGGTTATCCCAGTCGAGTTCGGGGTCAAGTTCATATTCAACCTCCGTATCTTTTGCAATTGTTACCGTTGCTGTACCTTCACATCCATCGGCATCTGTAATCGTTACAGATACTTCCAACTCGTCTCCGGTGCCAAAGTCATCTGCAGTAATCGTGATGGTTGTTTCTCCGTCTCGATCCTCAGCCACGGGTTCATCATTAATAAACCATGCAATATCGCAACCTTCACAATCGAAAGCTGCCGTCAGCTCTATTTCCGTTTCACCTTCATTACAGGTGATTACCAAATCTTCATCAGGCGTAATCTCAACCTCCAGGGTGATAGTGTTGTCGGCTATGGTAATACTCTTATCTACGGAGCAACCGGTTGTGCCATCTGTTACCGTCACGGTGTAAGTTCCTGCTTCGGAAATCGTTATTTCATTACCTGTTCCTTCTAATGTAATATCATCGTCATCTTCAACTATCTTTTTCCATACATAAGAATATCCTGCTTCTACACTTAATGTTATTTCATCTACGCCGCAAGTAAATTCTTCGGGGTCGGCGGTGAGTGTTACGTCGGGACCCTCCTTATTTATAGTTACAGTTATTTCATCAGTACCCGAACATCCGTTAACCGGGTCTGTTATGGTTACCGAAACGGGTCCTCCCGCGAAGTTTGCCGGAATATCAATGCTGGCTGTGCTTCCACCGATACTCCACGAATAATTACAACCGGTGCAATCGGTTACGGTGGTAGTTAGTGTGGTTGTGGTAGTGTTACAATATATGGTAAAATCTCCTCCATTAATAGTAATGCCCGGAGAAGTGATGTTTTTAGTAATCGTTACCTCATTAGATTGTAAAGAGGTACAACCGGTAGTATTGTCTGTTACTGTTACAGAGTAGGTTAAACTTGTTACATCGGTTCCAAAATCAGATTGAGAAACAGTAATAGAAGTTCCGCTACCGGAAGGTGTCCATGTATAGGTACAATCCCCACTGCAACTGCCGGTTGTGGACAATGTTATTTGCTGGGTTGTACAAGTTATTGTATTGCTTGCAGGTGTGTTAATGCTAACTGTGGGCAACGTAAGGTTTCTTGATACTGTAACGTCATTAGTAGCTACACAGCCGTTGTCGCCTATTACCCTTAAAGTGTAAGTCTTTGATGAGCCGTCGGCTATATCGGTAGCAGGCAAACCGGTTGTGGTGGTTAATTGTGTAGCGCCATCCCACCACTCATAAGTACAAGGGGCGGCGGCGGTGGGGCAAGTAGTGCCGGGATCTATTACCAAATCAAAGGTGGTATCCCCACAGCCTAAAGTAGTTTTTGATGCAGATGCAACGGCAGTAGGAGAAGTTCTATTTACGGTTACGGTTATTTGATCGGTATCTGAACATCCGTTATTTGGGTCTGTTATGGTTACCGAAACGGTTCCTCCCGCAAAGTTTGCCGGAATTTGAATGCTGCTTGTGTTATCACCGGTACTCCACAAATAAATACAGTCGGTGCAATTGGTTACGGTGGTAGTTAGTGTGGTTGCGGTAGTGGTATTACAATCTATGGTAAAATCCGGTTGATCAATAGAGATGGTTGGGGAGGTTCTAATATCATTAACCTGTGCACTACCCTGAGCATCGCCGGGGCAGCCATTTGCGCCGGTTACGGTTACGTAATAAGTTCCTCCAACAGAAGCATTTATAGAGCGGTTGGAACTGGTAAAATCGTTGGGACCTGTCCAGGAATATGTACAATCTGTGCAATCTGCCGTTAGGGCTACGGTTGTGTTTGTACAAGTAATATTACCTGAAGTAGGCGTAATGGCGCTCGATGGCGGAGTAACATTTTTTGTAATCGTTACGGGAGTTGCCGTTGCTTGACAAGAATTAGCCGGATCTATAATGGTTACGGAAACAGAGATAGAGGTTGCGGGGTCAACAATGTTGGCTTCCGTAATCGAAATTTGTGTTAGTCCGTCTCCACTAGTATAGCGTACTCCATCTATATACCATATAATATCACAATCTGTACAGCTTGTGGGGTTCATGGTCAGAGTTACACCGGTATTGGTACAAGTAATGGTTCCGCTTGTAGGCGTAATATTCACTGCCGGCGTGGTACGACTGTCGGTTACGGTTACCGTAGCCGTTCCTGTACATTGATTCTCGTCGGTTGCCGTTATGGTAAGCGAACCACCGGCAGCAAGTAAGTCGGCGGAGGAAATTGGAATCGGAGTTTCAGTACTGCTACTTCCTGCTCCCCAGGAATAAGTACAAGTACCGGTACATCCCGCCGGCGTAAAGTAAAAAGTACTATTTGCGTTGCTACAGTCAATAGTAACATTTGCAGGATCAATAGAAATATCTAAGGAAGCTATACTTCCGGTAACGGTTACCGGAACCGGAATAGGATCAGAACAACCATTTGCGCCTGTTACAATTACAGAGTAAGTGCCTGCTGTGGTAACCGCGAGCGTGCTTCCGGCGCTTCCATCACTCCATAAATAAGTACAGCCATCGCAGGCGCCTCCTGCCGTTAGGGTTACGGTTCTGTTCGCACAACTTAACACGCCGTCAGTAGGCGTAATGGCGTTTGATGGCGGAGTAATGTCTTGGGTTATAGCTGTGCTTAATGTTGTTGTACATCCGTTTGCACCTGTTACTAATACGGAATACTCCTCTCTCGGGGAATTAACTGTGATAGAGGGAGTCATAGCTCCGTTATGATTCCATAAATAAGAACAGTCGTTACATCCGGTTACCGTCAGCGTTATACCTGAAGTTTGGTTAATACAATTGATTACAGTAGCAGGAACATTAAGCGTTACAACAGGACCAACTCCTTGAGTAATAGTTGTCGTAGCTTCATTCGACGTACAACCGTTAGCATCGGTTACAGAAACAGTAACGGTGCCTGTTGTAGTGGCATTAAAAGTATTTTGATTTTCAACAGCTGTCGCCCCATTCCATGAATAAAAATAGTTCGGTGTTCCGCCGCCGGTTACAGTAGCTGTGATTGTAACGTAATTGGGATCACAAGGTAATTCGTAGGTTGCACCAAGTGTAACCGTTATGGTGGGTATGTTTTTTGTGATGGTTATTACATTAGATGCTGCGGTACAATTGTTTTCAGAGTCTGTTACGGTTACAGAGTAATCGCCTGCAGAGCTCTCTTGGTTAAGGGTGATTGTTGCACCGGTTGCACCGTTACTCCACACATAGCTGCAAGTTCCGGCGCAAGCGCCTGTTGCCGTTAGTGTTATAGTGCCTGTACAGCCTATCACAGTAGATGGATCTGCTGCGATAGAAACCGTTGGCGGAGTTACATCTCTTGATATTGTAATATCATCGGTAGCTACACATCCGTTGGCGCCTATTACTTTCAAAGTGTAAGTTTTTGATGATCCGTTAGTTATGCTTGTAGCGGGGATATTGGTTACAGAGGATAGTTGCACATCGCCGTCCCACCACTCATAAGTACAAGTGGTAGTGCTGGGGCAAGTAGTACCGGCACCTTGAAGCAAATTAAAAGTATCATCTCCGCAACCTAAACTTGTTTTTGATGCATTTGCTACGGCAGCAGGCATATCTGTATTTACGGTTACTTCTATGGAAGAAGGTTGTCCCAAACATCCATTAACGATGTCTTCTATGGCTGCCGTTATGGTTCCTCCTGCGAAATCTGCCGGAATATATCCGTTTACAATTGCAGCGGGAGACCATGTAACAACGCAACTTCCATGGCAAGTTTGTGTGGTCGTCAGTTGAAGCCCGGTAAAGCCACAACCTATAACAAAACCTCCTTGATCAATAGAGATCGTAGGTATCGTCACATCTTTGGTAATCGTTAGGCTTTTAGTCGTTACACAATCGTTAGGTCCCTTAACCTCTACGGATAGGGTTGACGTTTCGTCCGTCATACCTGCCGTAATCGTGATGCTGCTTCCGGTTCCTGCCAAAACGTTGTCTATTTTCCATTCATACGTCCATTCGGGATCACCATCAACAACAGCAATTACTATTCCGGAGGGGTCGGTATGACAATCAATGTGTGTAACCGGCGCATCAATATGTATATCATCTTCGTCTATCGGAATGGGTGGAAGAATCTCTATCTCTGCTTCTACTTCACAGCCGGTAGCATCGGTTATTGATACGATATATTTGCCGTCTTTGTTAAAATAAGCCACACTTACGTTACCGGCGGATAGTACGGGATCCGGAAAACCGGCTGTCCAATTAAAAATATAGGGCGTTGCTCCACCGTAAGCGGTTAAGGTAACTGTAACATGGGAGTATGGATCGCAGGTAACTCTTCTATCAGCGGGGTCGTAGGTAACCGTTATCGCCGGAGGGTTCTCGCATAGCGTGTTGGGCGTGTTGGGATCGCTGGGATCGCAATCCGGGCAGCCGCAACCAAGCAAGGGAACGGGCGTGCCATCTTTACCGTCGGAGGTTTCCTCTGTAGCACCAATTACTACTCCGTTTTGCACAAGTAACATATCTTTGTATGCTATATTTCCGTCAAGATTTCCCAGGGCGCTATTACTGATCACTCGTCCTATATCTCCACTACCATCATCGCCCGGACCCGCTCCGGTAACCTCTATCTTGCAGATATAGGCATAACTGTTTAAGAGCGAGGAAGTAGCGTCGCTTATGCCCACTACTGCGGCTGCTTTAGCAGAGCCTATCACATTACCGCCTGTTACCATGCAGTTGTCAACAACAGAGTTATTCGTAATCATCCCTGCCACTCCGCCTACATTCACACAGCCCCAAATATAACTATATTCACAGTAAAGACCAATAATAACGGTAAGGTTTTTGACGGTAGCGCCATCGAGCACACCAAACAACCCTTGGTTATCGGATCCGGGTCTGTTGATCCACAGTCCCGCAATATAAAATCCCTGTCCATTAAATGTAGCGGTGAACGGGTTGGTTGCATTTCCGATGGGAATCCAGCCATCGGCATCGCCATACGCGTCGGCAGGTGGTTCAAGATTGCCCATGAGGTTGTACTCATCTAAGGGATTTAACGTGCCTGTAGCTGTCAATTCTCTCAAATCAACGAGATCTTGCCAGCTGTTAATGTTGTGAATTTGTTGCGCTTGCGCGCTAAATGTTGTACAAAAAAGCACAATCACGACTAAAGTTAGTCTCAATTTTTTGAAAAGTTGGTAAAAATCTTTCATACAATTTTCTAAATTATTATTATTATTATATTGAATTAAATACTTGAAAATGTGGAATATAACAAATATTCCTTTTTGTTAAAAAAAAGTTGAATTGATAAAATAATTCGCTAAAGATAGCGTAACTATTACTCATAGGCATTTTCTTTACACATTTGCTTCTTTGTTATACAAAAAGCATTGTAAATTAATGCATTGTTTTCAATTTGAATTATTTCTATTAAAAAAGTTTTCAACAACGGATTTTTGAAAACTGTATGGCAACATGCACTCCCTTAGACCTCTACCGCCTCCTTTAGCCGTTCCGCATTTTCCGCCACTTGCAACGCCTCAATCGTATCCTGAATATCCCCATCCATAAAACCTGCCAAATTATACATCGTTAAATTAATCCGGTGGTCGGTAACACGGTTTTGCGGATAGTTGTATGTTCTGATTTTTGCAGACCTGTCGCCTGTAGAAACCATGGTTTTGCGTTTCGAGGCAACCTCATCCAACCACTTTTGGTACTCGCGCTCAAACAGCCGGTTGCGCAGCACGCGCATCGCTTTATCCAGGTTTTTCAGTTGCGATTTTTCATCTTGAATGGCTACCACAATGCCGGTAGGAATGTGCGTAAGCCGAACTGCAGAATACGTGGTATTTACAGATTGCCCGCCCGGACCGGAAGAGCAATACGTATCTTTCCGGATATCGCTCTGTTTCAGTTCCACATCAAACTCATCGGCTTCGGGAAGCACCACCACCGAGGCGGCAGAAGTGTGCACGCGC
>Ga0123353_10003892_pt1 | contig 19072 bp, 17 predicted proteins | sample TergutLab28metaG_3_FD_92763 | JGI IMG/M metagenome (GOLD analysis project Ga0123353, IMG submission 92763) | Labiotermes labralis P3 segment gut microbial communities from Petit-Saut dam, French Guiana - Lab288 P3 | ecosystem: Host-associated > Arthropoda: Insects > Digestive system > Gut ... | reverse complement strand
TTTGGACGACCTTGAGCGAAGCCTTGGCAAAAAGATTGATTTCTACGCATTTGAATACAATGACCCCGAAGTTTATAAAATGATTTCACTGGGTGATACTGACGCCGTATTCCAACTTGAAAGCGGCGGGTATAAACGTTTTATGAAAGACTTGCGCCCCGACTGTATCGAAGACCTTATAGCCGCCGCTGCTTTGTACCGACCGGGGCCCATGGACATGATTCCCGATTATTGCCGCAACAAACATAACCCCAACCTCACAACGTACGAGCACGGAATGCTTAAATCAATTCTTAAAGAAACCTATGGCCAAATAGTTTACCAAGAACAAGTTATGGATATCTTTAAAATTGTCGGAGGATTCAGTCTTGGTCAAGCCGATATGGTGCGGCGTGCTATGGGTAAAAAGAATCCCAAAGAAATGGAAAAGCAAAAGGATATTTTTATAAACGGCAGCAAAAAAATGAACATTGTGGGTGCAGTGGCAAACGGTGTACCCAAGGCGGTGGCAAAAAGTATCTTTGACAAGATGGAAAAGTTCGCGGGGTATGCGTTCAATAAGTCGCACTCCGCGTGCTATGCGTATATCTCGTATCAAACCGCGTATTTAAAGCGTCATTATTATCCGTATTATATGGCAAATGTTTTAAACAATCGCGTACATAAATGGGACGATATGACGCATTATATTAACTCGGTGCGCGCGCGCGGTATTCAGGTGCTTACGCCTGATATTAATAAGAGTAGGGCGTTTTTTAGTGTGGAAACTACCCCGTCACCACCTTCGGCGGCGCCACCCCTTCTAAAGGAAGGGGAGAGTTCTGCTATAAGATTTGGCCTTGCTGCCATAAAGAATGTTGGTGCAGTGCTGATCGAGTCCATTCTTCAGGAACGTTCAAATAACGGCGCATTTAAATCATTTCAGGACTTTTGCAATCGCGTGGACAGTACCGCGCTTAACAAAAGGTGCCTTGAAAGTTTAATTTTGGGTGGTGCATTTGACGCTTTGGGTGCAACGCGTAGTTCGTTAATGGCGGTGTATCCAAGTATAGTAAAACTTATAAGCGGCCAAAAGAAAGCTACCGATGCTGGGCAGATGTCTATGTTCGGGGGCTTGATTGAAAGCAATGATGTCGCCGTTGAAATACCACGACTTGCAGAATACGACGATTTTACAAAACTGAAGTTGGAAAAAGAAGTTGTCGGAATTTATTTGTCAGGGCATCCGCTTATTAACTATGCCAAGTTGTTTGAGGAGTTTTCCTTTAATACGAGCAAGTTAGTAAAGATGAAAGATGAAAACGGAGAGATAAAAGATGAGGAAGAATTAGAAAATGGCAAGCAGGTGGTGTTTGGGGCGATTGTTGCTGATCATAAAAAGATGCTGACAAAAGCCACCAAAAAAGAAATGGCAGTGCTGCGTGTCGAGGATTTGTACGGTGCGGTTGAAGTAATGCTGTTTCCAGCGGTGTTCGAGCGGGTCCGGAATTTGACGCAAAAAGATACAGTTGTAAAAATTAGCGGCAAATTGTCGATCAGAGAAGGCGAGGAGCCGGTGATTTTGGCGGATAATATCGAATTGCTGGTGAACACGTCGGATGTGGGGGCTGCGCAAAACCTTGGGCTTGCTTCGTTACCTCGCAATGACACGGGCGGCAAGCGGCTTTTCCTTAAATATAATACCAAAGATGAATACTTGCAGGGTGAGGTTTTAAATATTCTTGGTGCATACTCCGGTGATATTCCGGTAGTAGTGCGGTGTCTTGCGACAGGCGAGGCGGTTGCACCGAAAAACCGCGTGCGCGACTGCAAGGCGGTTGTGATAGAGTTGCAGAGTTTGCTTGGTCACGATAACGTGGTGCTGAAGTAAGTAGGGTATTGATTTTTCGTAGCATGTGTGATAGGATACGCGTGAATTAATTTTTCATTAGGGAGGAATATTCATGGCATTGTTAAAAACATTTACTGGCGGACTTGATGTCGGTATCATAACACCTGGCGACGACATGGTCGAAAAAGCGGTTGACGGTTATGATAGGATGCACAAGAAGCTTGCAAAAATGGAAGAAGAGGGAATGTCGCCGCGCAGAAGCGACGTTGTTGTACTTAAGGAGGGACCGACTGCCATTGCGCAGGGGAATTTCGTCACGCTGGAACAATTTGCAAAAGAGTTCCGCGAAAAAACGGGTGGAGGACATATTGTTTATACGGGAAAATATGGCAAAGGATTAAGCCGCAACCGGAATCCATTCGATCCCGCAATCGCAATGGGCGCGGACAAAATTACAACGATTTTTAATATTGGAAGAGATGAGTTCGGTAATACGATGTTGAATGCAGAGCAACTTAAAGAGCTTAATCGCATGAGGGGCGATGACTATACCGCATTAACGGCGGAACAAGTCCGAAGACTTGTCGGACCGCTGAAGCATCAGACCACAGAAAATGATTACGCCAAAAAGGACGAGCAATGGGGCGATGTTCTGTTCGCGTGGGACCCGCTGGAGGCCGCCAAGTTGCTGGGAGGCAAAATCTTGCTTGCCGATGTTGATGAACGAAAAGAGACCAAGGCGGAACTGGGTAGATGTGGCATTAACAATGTGTGGGCGCTTGATGATTTCATGTGTGAGCCGGCGGCGGGGCAGGTAAACGGCTTTAACCGGGAGTATGGGGCGCTTGGGGCAAATATGTATCATGATAACATGGTTAAGCTTGTGCCGCATTCCGGCGATCAAATTGTCGCCCAAGTCCGCGAGAGAATTCAATCGCATACCGGCATCACTCCCGAAGCAAGTATCGTGGGTGACGGATGTTTTATGCCAAAAAAGTCAAAAATAAATGAACTTTGGGATCCAGAATGCCCGCTTTATAGTTCGCCATTCCTTAACTTGATTCCCGTTGATGTTAAAATGAAAGCAACAATGCCGGGCTTAATTGAAAAACACAACGGCAACTTAGCGGCAGCGCAAGCGGAATTCGCTTTAATCGTTGAAAACAAATACAAAGAAAATCTACACAGGCAAGGCACGACACCAAACGCAAGCATCGGACAAATTTTGGGCAGCCTTGCTGACTTGCAAGCCACATCAGGCGATTTGGGAACAAGTGTTGTGCTTATCAAGGGCAAAGTCGACGAAAGGCAGCAAGATATTTTCTACTCCGGACAAGAAATTTAGCGCACAATAACCCCATGTGCACTGCCTTCAGTTTGGGATGCGGGGGATATTAATGTAAGGCGTGCGGTGCGGGTAAAAGTTTCCAGGTCAAGACTTCCGCAGTTGCACATTGTGGATTTAATTTTGGCGGTGATTTTTTGTAAGTATTCGGCGACCGGACCTTCATACGGAACAAGTGAATCTACGCCTTCAACGAAAACCAGGTCGGATTTGCCTTTTTCTCCGTATCGTTGCCAGTTGCGCGCGCGAGCCGATCCTTCTCCCCAATATTCTTTATACACTTTGCCGTCAACTGTGACCTTTTTTGAATTACTTTCTTCGCATCGCGCAAAGTTGCGTCCCATCATCGCAAAGTCCGCACCCATTGCAAGCGCAATAATCATATGGTTGTCAAATTCAATGCCGCCATCGGAGCAAAGCGGCATATAAACACCTGTTTCGTCAAAATATTTATTGCGTGCTTCTACACAGTCGCGCAGGGCACTTGCTTGACCGCGGCCGATACCTTTTTGCTCGCGAGTTATACAAATTGAGCCACCGCCGATGCCAACCTTGATAAAGTCTGCGCCCGCGTCCGCCAAATACTTGAACCCTTCCGCACAAACGACATTGCCTGCGCCGATTTTCACACTTTCGCCGTAACTACTGCGCACAAAGGCAATCACATCGTGTTGCCACTGCGAAAAGCCGTCGGAAGAATCAATACAAAGAACATCTGCGCCCGCGTCCACAAGTGCGGGGATGCGCTCGCGATAATCGTGGGTATTAACCGCCGCACCTACACGTGCGCCTTGTTTTTTTACATTTACTATCATCTTTACCTGGTCCGCTATCGTTTGCGAACAGAAAATAAAAGCAAGACCACCAAGTTTTGAAAGCGCAACAGCCATTCGCTCGCCGGAAACACTTTGCATACTTGCCGACACAAACGGAAGGTCAAGCGCCGCGTAACCTGTTTCGCCCCGTTTGAACTTAACAAGCGGTGCCTTCAGACTCACATTTGCCGGAATACAATCCCGCGTCGTCAAATTCGGCAAAATTAAATATTCCCCAAACGTACGCGACGGCTCTAATATATATCCTGCCATTATATTCTTCTTCTCCTTTCACTAATCACTATTCACTAATCTCTAATCACTGCGAAGCACACTACTCCCATTCAATAGTTGACGGCGGCTTTGTTGTGATGTCGTAAACAACGCGGTTGACTTGTTCGATTTCGGTGACAATTCGTTGGCTTGCTTTTGTCAAGACATCGTACGGAATACGTGCCCAATCGGCGTCACGTCCGTCTTTGCTGTGAACGGCACGAAGTGCGATAGTATAGCCATAAACACGTGCGCCGTTTTTGACGCCCACGCTTTGGGCATTTGTCAAAATTGCAAAGAACTGCCATGGTTTTGTACTAATATCCGCTTTTTCTACTTCTTCGCGGAAGATTGCGTCTGCCTCGCGCACTATATCAAGTTTTTCACGCGTAACGGCGCCGATAACTCGTACGCCCAAACCCGGGCCGGGGAAGGGCTGGCGGTAAACAACTTTTTCAGGTAATCCTAATTCAAGACCGACTTTGCGTACTTCGTCTTTGTAAAGGGTGCGGAGCGGCTCAATAATTTCTTCGAAATCAACAACACCGGGCAAGCCGCCGACGTTATGATGACTTTTGACATGTTTTGCACCGATCCCGCTTTCTAACACGTCGGATTTGATTGTGCCTTGCGCCAAAAAGTTTACGTGACCGATTTTTTTTGCTTCAACTTCGAATGCACGGATAAACTCCTCGCCGATAATTTTGCGTTTGCGTTCCGGGTCGGTGACGTATTTAAGCGCCTCCAGAAAACGTTTTTCCGCATTCACGTGAATCAGATTCATACCGTGCTCTTCTTTGAAAACGCGCATGACTTCTTCGGCTTCGCCTTTTCGGATTAAACCGTGGTCGATGAAAACACAGGTCAGCGATTCCGGCGCGGCTTTGTGAATCAACGTTGCGGTAACCGCGCTGTCGATGCCGCCCGAGAACGCACAAAGCACCTTTTTGCCGGCCAACTTTTTTTCAAGTTCTTTTAATTTATCTTCAACAAATTTTTGAATGTCCATTTATCATTCTATCCTATCAAATAGTGTTTGGCAAGACATTTGCCAACTTTTATCATCAATTCGCTGTTCAAGTGCCAACATTCTGCTCCATTGCTTGTTGGCCGCCTTTATATAGCCGCGTCGAGCGATGTCGGTTATGAAAGCCGCTCGAAAGCCGTTTATGATTATTATATAAAGCTGCTCGAATTCAAAGTCCATCGCGTTATGCAAATTCCAATACTCTTGCGTCAAAGAAGTGTTAAATAAATTCGGGTCGTCAGAGTTTAGGGTAACAAGGACCCCGTTTTCGTGCAATCGCTTAATAGGATGTTCAGGCAAGGTTTTGACAATATGGCCTGTGACAATGTTGCTTGTAGGTGCGACTTCCAGTGGGATATTTTTTGTTTTAAGAAGTTCCATAGTGGCGGCATCGTACGCAGCGGCAATTCCGTGACCAATTCGCTGCGCGCCAAGATACTTAATCGCATTCAGCACCGATTGATAATCGTCTGACTCGCCGGCGTGTGCAACGGTGTGTAAGCCGTTCTCGCGTGCGCGCTTGAATATATTCGCAAAGTTTTTCGCCGGTCCTAACTTTTCATCTCCGCCAAGTCCGATTCCGATAATATCGCGGCTTTTATGTTTAATAACCAGATCCAAAACATGATTTGCGCTTTCAACTCCGTATGTTCGCGATACGTCAGCGATTAGTTTAATTGTAATATTGTCTTCTCTTTTTATGCGTTCGATTTGTGCTTCAAAATATTTTATCATTTCGGGGTATATAAAGCCGTTATTCAAATATCGCGGCACTGAAAAGGAAATCTCGGCGTAAACGATGCCATTGGTTTTCAAGTACCTTGCAATGCGCCGGAATGTTCTGTGGAAATCACCAATCTCTTTTCGCGAATTTTGCGCCGAGCGCACCTCGACCAAAAATTCCGGCAGGCTTGACACCTTTTCGCTTTGTTCAGCAATAAAATCTTCCAAGTGCAGATGGATCTCTGCCTTTGGAACTTTCCGTATTGCCTCGAAAAAGCGTTCTCTCTCCATTTCTCAATATACAAAGAAAAACCCGCACTGTCAACTTAGAATTTGTCCACTTTTTGGTTTCCCAAGAACCTTGCCTTTGGTAAAAGGTTGTGATACAATTTTAATATATGAAAAAGATATACATTGTCACGGGCTCTACGGGATTTGTCGGTAATAATGTTGTTAAGGCGCTGGATACTGGCGGCGAAACAGTTGTCGCACTTGCACAGAGCGAACAAAAAGTTGGGCGGGCGCTTAAGGGGACTCGGGCGAAAATAGTTTACGGTAACGTTTTGGAAGAAAATAAATTTGAAAGGCTGTTCGAAGAGGCGCGGAAAATCAGTAAAACCGCGGAAATTTGTTTTATTCATACGGCATCTGTTGTATATCTTGGAAACAATAAAAAGAGAGTTCGCCAAATGACCGAGGTTAATTTAGGCGGAGCTAAGAATGCTATAGAGGCTTGCTTGAAACACAATTGTCGGCTGCTTTATGTAAGTTCTGTTCATGCGATACCGGAAGCCCCGAAACGCGGATTGATTACAGAGATACAAGACTTTAATTTCAAAAAGGTCGTCGGTAAATATGCAAAAACCAAAGCCGAGGCCAGCCGTATTGTGATGGACGCCGTAAAAAATCGCGGACTTGATGCGGTAATGGTTCACCCGTCGGCGGTAATGGGTCCAAATGATTATTCCAACACGTACACCACCCAAATGGTGCAAGATTACAAAGACGGGCGCATTCCGTGTTCGACAAACGGAGGCTTTGACTTTGTTGATGTGCGCGATGTGGCGGCCGGAATAGTACTTGCTTGTGGAAAGGGAAAAGCAGGGGATTGTTTTCTTTTAACAAACAAGTATATTAGCGCAAAAGAACTTTTCGATACTTTGTATGAACTTGGGTTTGGGAAAAAAATGCGCCGCAGCGTTCCGCGTTGGCTTGCAAGACTTTCCTTGCCTATGCTCACGCTGCACTGTAAGATTACAAAAAAGCGTCCGCTGTTTTCACGTTATTCGCTTTACAGTTTAGGGTCAAACAGTAATTTCTCGCACGAGAAAGCTAGCGTTGAACTTGGCTATAAACCGCGCGAGCTTAAAGACAGTCTTAAAGACAGTCTTAAAGATATGTAAAAGGAAATTATATGAACAAGATTTTTGTATACTCCGCCACGGGCAACAGTTTGGCATCGGCAAAGCAAATTGCGGTGCAGTTTGACGCTGAAATTGTTCACATTACAGATGAAAATGTTGGCGAATTTGGTGGCGAGTTTGGCGCGCTTGTGTTCCCGGTGTATGCTTATGGCGTGCCTAAGACTGTGAAACGCTTTATACAAAAAAGTAAATTCAAGTTCCAATATTTTGCCTTGCTTGCAACAAAAGGCTCGCATCAAGGCGGTTCTTTGGCCGAGGGGATAAAGCTGTTTCGGAAACGCAAACAACGCGTGCATTATTCAAATGGAATTCTTTGCGTGGAAAATTTTGTTCACATGTTTAAACTGCCGCCCGAAGAGGTGCTTAAAACCCAAATCGAACAACAGCGACAAAAAACTGCGCAAGTTATAGAAGACCTTGAAAAAAGAAAAACCAACAGAAGATGGCGATTTCGACCGGAATCTGCTTTTGTAAGTTTCGTTTTCAAACGATTCACAAAGACCTTTGCAAAGCGATACAAAATCACCCAGCAGTGCAACGGTTGCGGCATCTGTCACAAAGTCTGTCCCGCAGGTGCAATCCAGATGGTGGAAATGGACAACGACAGCCAAGAGCCGCATATCATCCCTAAACTATGCGATCATTGTCAGGCGTGTTTGCAACTGTGTCCTAAAAAGGCAATCCGCTTCGGCAAAATCCAACCCAACGGACGGCGATACAAGCACAGCGATGTAACAGTTGCTGAACTTTTGAAAAGATAAAATAATTAGATTGACAAAACAAGATAAAAAGCGCCATACTACTTGATGGACATATTTGAAAAATGTGAAAAATTTACACGGGTAGATGAAGCGAAGGCGCAAGGGATTTATCCGTACTTCCACGAGCTGCGCTCGCGCCCTGACAATGTTGTCAACATGGAAGGAACAGAAGTAATCATGGTCGGTTCCAATAACTATTTGGGACTTACAAGCGATGATGAAGTTATCAAGGCCGGTGTAGCGGCGGTAAAAAAGTTTGGCTCGGGCTGCAGCGGTTCGCGATTTCTTAACGGAACAATTACACTGCACACCAAGTTTGAAGCGGAGCTTGCAGAGTTTCTGGGAAAAGAAGCTTGCATGACATTTGGAACGGGATTCCAGTCCAACCTTGGTATTATTGCTGGGATAACATCGCGGCACGATATTATCTTTAGCGACCGTGAAAATCATGCCAGTATTTATGATGCTTGTAAGTTAAGTTATGCTACTACGGTGCGCTTTAACCATAACGATATGACACACCTAGAAGAATTATTAAAAGAGGCTCCTAAAAATAAAGGAAAACTTATTGTCACCGACGGCGTATTCAGCATGAGCGGAGAAGTTTGTAACTTGCCTGAAATTGTGCGATTAGCAAAAAAATACGATGCGCGTGTTATGGTTGACGATGCGCATTCGCTCGGGGTGCTAGGGAACCACGGCAGGGGAACTGCATCACATTTTGGTCTGGAAAAAGATGTGGATATTATTATGGGTACTTTTTCAAAGTCTCTTGCTTCTATGGGCGGCTTTTGTGCGGCGTCGGAGCGGGTAGTTAACTATTTACGTCATAATTCGCGCCCATACATTTTCTGTGCGGCGCTGGCCCCCGCAAATGTCGCTTGTGCGAACAAGGCGCTTGATATTATTAAGAAGGATGATTCGCGGCAAAAAAACCTTATAAAGATGTCCAAATATTTCAGTGATGGTATTATTAAGCGTGGTCTTAAATGTTTGAAATTTGATATTACTACACCTATTGTGGCTATATATACTTACGATCCTGTTAATACTTTTATTGCGTGCCAAAAGCTTTTCGAAAACGGAGTATACGTCAATCCTGTAATTCCGCCGGCAGTTCCGGAAGGTGAATGCCTTATTCGTACAAGTTTAATGGCAACTCATACAACAGAACTGCTGGACAAGGCAATGGACACAATTGAAGCAGTTTTAAAGTCACTGGAACAAAAATGACAATAATCATTACAGGCGCATCTAAAGGAATAGGTTTCAGTCTAGCCCAAAATTTGGTGGGGCGTGGTCACACCGTTTATTCTTTCAGTCGTAGCGCGCCAAGTGACGAGCGTATTAAATATATTGCGTGTGATATATCAAGCGAGCAAAGTATAGCAAAAGCCTTTGACGAATTTTGGGGAAAAGAAAAACATGTTGATATTCTTGTCAATAACGCAGGCATCGGAATTTCGGGAGCGGTGGAAAAAACAAAGCTGCAAGATATGAAACAAATCTTTGATGTTAACGTTTTCGGCGCCAGCATGTGCAGTGCGCATGTAATCCCAAAGATGAGAGAAGCCAGAGCGGGCAAGATATTATTTGTATCTTCCGTTGCGTCAACGTTTACTATTCCTTTTCAAACTTTTTATTCAGCAACCAAAGCCGCAGTAGATTCATTGGCAGAAGGGTTACGTATGGAACTTAAACCATTTGGCATAAAAGTTGGCACATTAATGCTTGGGGACATCAGATCATCCTTTACGGCGAATCGCCAAAAGGATTTCGAGGGAGACGATATATACTCGGGCAGGATAAGTAAGTCCGTTGCCGTCATGGAGCGCGACGAAAGAAACGGAATGTGCCCGGACAAGGTTTCTAAAAAGATTGCGCGATATATATATGGAAGAAGATTAACCCCTCATAAAGTATTCGGTTTTAAATATAAAATGTTTTGCCTGTTAAATAAATTCTTACCGCGAAAATGGGTGCTTGCAATAGTTTATCGGATATACGGGAAGTGATATAATGCTGCACATACGAATCGTAGCCGTCGGCACAGTAAAGGAATCGTTTTGGACAGACGCAATTGCAGAATACACCAAACGCATGCCAAAGTATTGCAAATTTGAAATCCTGCAAATAAAAGAAAGTACCGTAAAAAAAGAATGCGAAGAAATTTCGGCAAAGTTAAAAGGCTATGTCTTTTTATTTGATATAAACGGAACTGCTATCAGCAGCGATGATTTAAGCAACAAAATTGCAAAAATATCGCAAACCGCAAGCACCATAACCTTTGTAATCGGCGGCAGTGACGGTGTCGGTATATACCTGGACAATGTGATTAACGAAAAAATCAGTTTCGGGCGGATTACTTTGCCACATCAGTTATTCAGAGTGGTCGCGGTAGAACAGATATATCGGGCGTTTACAATAATTGGTGGGGAAAAATATCACAAGTAAAAACCTAATGATCCCCTTCCTTTAGAAGGGGTGGCGCCGCCCCAAGGCGGTGACGGGGTAGTCGCATTGCGGTAAAGCTGGCTATCACGTGTCACTCCTGCAACTGCTATCCGGCGCTTGAATATATAGTTTCCGGTTTGCAATTGCAATAAGATTCGCGGTAATTATACCTGCCAGGTCGCTCATAGCCAAAATCTCATTTGGGTCTGCACCGCAAGATAATTCTGCGGCGATTGCAGCACCAAGCGCCACCAGCTTCCCGCCCGGTAAACATTTCAGACTAAAGTTTTTCATTTATTCAGTCTATGTAAGAGTAGCAGATAGGTGTCCAGTAGTACACTTCAGAATTATTTTTTGTTCGGATCTGTACACGCTTTGTATGGGGTGTTGTTACGAAGTGTTTACAGAAATGCCGTAAACGGTTGGTATGGACACCCGTCACGAAGCGGCGACAAAAGAACAAAAAATTAAATTCTGAAGTGTACTACTGGACACCTATCTGCTACTTATTTCGCAAGTCAAAAGTTCGAGGTCGCTTGTCATAAATTCTTCTTTGCGCTTTTCTTCTTTGGAATAATCTGTGGACAGATACTTTTTATTGTCATCTGGGAAAACCGTTGCAACAGCGTTATGCCCGAAACGCTGTTGTACGGCAAGGGCAGCCAATAAATTCGCCCCCGATGAAATACCCACACCAAGTCCAAAAACTTTTGCAAGCATTTGCGCCGCGATAATTGCGTCTCCGTCGTCTATGGAAATTATTTCGTCAAGTTTATCAAGTTTTACAATGGGGGGAATGAAATCATCGGAAATGCCTTGAATCCTGTGGCTGCCGATTTTCTTTCCACCTGTTGTCATTGTGGGACTGTTGGCGGGTTCGACAGGATAAATTTTGCAATTTTTATTTTTTGACCTAAGAAAATCTCCCACACCCATAACTGTTCCGCCAGAGCCCACACCCGCAGTAAAGGCATCGGGGACTACTTCGAATTTTTTCATTTGCTTCCATATTTCCGGACCGGTGCCGGTATAATGGGCCATGCGATTTACATCATTTTCAAATTGTTTGGGCAAAAAAACATTACCTTTTTCCGCGTATTCGTTTACCTTTTCAAGGCTACGAAGGAACCCGCCTTCTTCCCGTGTTACAAGATTAATCTTGGCGCCAAGGCTGCGTATCAAACTCTTGCGCTCCTCGCTCATCCAATCCGGCATAAAGATTATTACTTTGTTGCCAAGGAAACTGCCAAGCGCTGCAAAAGAAATCCCGGTATTACCGCTTGTGGCTTCACAAATTTCGGAATCCGCATTAAAAAGCCCATTTTTATATGCATCCTGCAAAATATAAAGCGCCATTCTGTCTTTGATACTTCCTGTATAGTTATAGTATTCAAGTTTGGCAAACACGCGGCGGATTTCATCTTTGTATCGTACAGTTATCAAGCTCATCGGCGTGTTGCCAATAAGTTTTGAAAGTTCATTCAATTTTTCGCCTATATCCATATTACCATAATACGCGCGTAGTCATTATTTTGCAAGAGGTGCGATTGCGCTCAAGTTTATTAAAGAGTTGCTTGATTAAATTATTTGACTAAAATAAAAAAAAAGACCATATTAACACGTGGATGAAAAGTATTCTGCGGGGCAAGATAAAGAGGTAGAGGCAACGCTGGAAGAAGATACAGGCGGCGGTAACGAGCAGCCACTTTTAACAATCGAAATTGAACAAACCATAGAACGCAAAGGAACTCCCGACAAGGCTGGCAAGACCGGCAAAGGCGGGGTTCAGGGGCCAACAAAAAAAAGTAAGCCAAAACCCCCGCAAGGCGAACAAAAAAAGGATACCCCCGCTGCTAATAATAACCAGGCAGATAATGCCGAGCGCGAGAAAGATAATAAAGACAATCAGGAAAAGGACAAGCAAGAGAAGGACAAAGAGCCCAAAGATGACGAAAAATCAAAAGGACCCAAAGACGAAAATCCCGACCAGCCAAAAGAAGAAAAACCCAAAGAACAACCCCAAGAAGGCGAAGAACAGAAAAAGAACTATGACGATTATAAAGACATGGTCGCCGATGACGAGTTTACCGGCGATAACTTTAACGAAGGACACCCGGATAAGAGCCATCCCAATGCCGGCGAAGGCGACGATAGGGATAACCAAGACACAAGCCAAAATACGCTCCCGGGCGGGGAACCAGATGAACCCGGCGGGGAACAGGGCGAGGACGAGGAGGATGAGGAGGAGGACGGTGACGAAGAAAAAAAACCTGACAACGGACCGGGGACGGCGGGTTTCGTTCCTGAAATGACCGCCCGCGGAAATCCAAAATTTAATTTGAAATACCTTGAACATAACTGGAAACTTATTATGCAAAAGAGTGAAACTAAAATGATGATAAGAAAGGCTAGTTTCACCATAAGCAACTCTTTAAGTGTTGCGTGTGTCGGTCTTGATTATGTTTTATGGTTTGGATTATGGCTTGTTAAGCCTCCTGTTATAAATCCCAATACTCGCCTGGAGGGCCTTGTTGAAATGGTGCTGTTTGATCCCGGGATTGCGGCTGCGGTATTCGGCATAGGGCGCGAGTTCCTTGACAGATTGCTTATGATGGTACAATCAATCGGCGAAAAAATCGTCGAAATTGTAGAGCGAATAAAAAAGGCGATGCACACGAGGCCAACTCCTGCAACTGCCTAAAACATTGTTGACCGTAATGGTGCGAGCGAGAAGACTTGAACTTCCACATGATTACTCATACAGGCTTCTGAGACCTGCGCGTCTGCCATTCCGCCACGCTCGCGTATTTGTATTTTAAAACATCGTATGACTTAAGTCAAGGGCAGACGAGGGCGTCTGCCCCTACAATTCTTCTATAATTGATTTCGCGGATTCGGTTGGGGTTGTATTTGTTGTGTCTATGATGCGTGTATTTGGGAAACGCTGTAATACTTGTTGCTGATATATTTCGTCAAGTTGGAAGAAACTGTCGGGGTTTTCAAGCAAAAGTTTGTCGGTGCCTGTAATTTTTATATTAGACCTGCTGCGGTCATAGAAACGTCTCATTCGCTCTTGCGGTGTAGTTGTCAGGTATACGGAATCCATTTCAGGCAACAAGGCAATCAATTCGCGATATTTTTCTAAAATTGCAAGGCTGCTATTTTTTTGAATAACCTTTGCATAACGCTTAAGCATAAAAAGTGTATCTTGAATGATGGGTGTAACGGAAGTATCTGAATTTTGAAACTGCGCTATGTCGAATTCTAGTGCTTTAAGTATTAGGGACTCGTAATCCTGCGGCTTTTGCAGGCCGTGAGATTCGAAATGAGCTTTTACCAATAATCTTTTTTGCCACGCGACATTGTTGCCAGGCGATGAGATAAGTTTTGATTGCGTGGTGACATCGCCGGGTGATAACCTTTCGATTTCATCTACAGTAGTTGACTTGCCGGAAAAATCCATTCCGCTGATAAGTATAATTCGCTTTTTCATTTGAAGACATTGTAGCACATATGTTGTAAATTGTCAAGGTTCGTGGTATATTAATAACATGATGTGGGGGCGCAAACGGAAGATGGCAAAAAAGGAATTGCAGGGGCGCACTGTTTGGGGCGTGGGGCTTATTCCGCTTTGCTTTGTTATTGCGGCGCTTATTATGGATGTCGTTATGTTTTCGTACATGGGGCTGAAATTCCCTAAGTTTTATTTTGTGTCCATTCTTTTGCTGGCGGCAATCGCGGGGCTTGTAAGTTGTATTCCGAGGCGCGGGGTTCAGGTGGGTATCTTGGGCCTTTTGCTGGTGTTGCAAGTGGTTACATCGGTGGGCAACGTAATAGCGTACAGAAATTTGCAAGAAATTTTCAGCATAGAAACACTGTTCGCATGGCGTGAGGTTCTTACATCAGAGGGAGCGCAAAAATACGACCCGCTTGCTGCAAGTCTTATATTGGCATCAATCGCGGTAATTTTCTTCGTTGGTACAATTTTGGCGGCGTACTTCTTTCGCAAGCAAAAAGCCGGCTATACTTTCCGCATGTGGTTTGCGGTTGCTGCTGCGATAATGATGGTATTTGCTTCCATGTTTATTCATATAGGACTGCTAAAAAATAAAAGCACGAATTATCTGGATTTGATGATAGACGCTAATTTTTCGATATCGACATATACCAACCGCACCAAGGTATTAAGTACTTTCGGTTCTCCCGTTTATTATTCCGGCAATCTATTGAATCTTAGCGGGGCAATGTCTATGGCGAATTCAAGTTTTGTGGGAAAAGATTTTGGCTGGGATGACGTAGGTTATTATGACGACTATGATTATATGCTTGGAAAAGACCATAATCTGATAATGCTTATGATAGAAACAGGTGAATACGACGGTGTCAATATTGACCTTACACCGAACCTGTGGGGATTGAAGCAAAAGTCAACCTGGGTGGATGGCTATTATAGCACCGAGCGTACTTGCTTTACTGAATACGCAGCATTAACGGGCTCGCACGTTAAAGGAGTCGAAATGTGGCGAGATTATCGAAATACTGCTGTTCCACAATCGCTGCCAAATATTTTCAGGCGGGCGGGATACCAGCAAATCGGCGCGTTCCATGGGTTTAACAAAGAATTCTATTCACGGAACAGATTATTCGCTCGCGAGCGCCTTGGCTTTGATTTCATGCACGATCCAAAGTCACCGGAATACACCGGTGGCAAAATTGACCCCGACATCATGAAGAATTCAGACGCAGCGATGTTTGAACTTATGAAAGAAAAAATCGCCCCCACAGACGGCACGCGGTTTTTAAGTTATGTCCTTAATACCTCGACCCACGCACCGCACTTCAACGCGGCGAATACCTATCCAAGTTCCGAAAGTACCGCCTTACAAGCCGTCACGGGCAGTAATTCTGGCAATGCCGCAGGTGACAAATATGAAACAGTGCTGCACTCTGAAGCCTTAAAATATGTGATGGATAACTATGACGCGCTTAGCACGCGTTATCCCAAACTGAATTCCGACAGGCTGGCAGTGCGCTGGGCAACAGTAGCGTATCTTGTGGCAATCCACGACTTTGACATCGGGATCGCAATTTTGCTGCGTCATCTTGAGGGCGACAACAAAGACGGGGTCAATCTTATGGAGAACACTGCGCTTGTTCTTTTTTCCGACCATTATGATTACATGGCATACGGTCACGCGGCAACGACCGGCGGCGGTCTTTTGTCTAAAACGAATGACGAATGGGCAATTGGCGAAAAATGCGTCTTTATGATCTACAACCCCGAAGATGACGAAGCGCTTACCAAAGGACGCGAAATACAAACTTTTATGACCAACAATGATATCTATAAAACCATTGCGCACTTGTTCAATATTCAAACGCATAACAACTTTACGTTGGGGAATTCAATACTTGCGCGCATTAACGGATCGCGTACCGACGTAAATGATATCTCGGTGGGAATACGCTTTTATAATAGTCAATTTTTTGGCATTGAAAACGGCTCGGTAGACCCCGCGGACGGTTTTTCCACATACGACTTTGTGAAGTTCGAGGGTAAAAAACCGTCTGTCAAAGAACTGCTGGCAATCCGCGAACGGCTCACCGATTACGCCGGCACAATGTTTGTACTGCGCAGTTACTTTGACGGCAACAAGTTCAAGAAAGACTCTCGTGCTGGGTACGAGATGGGTAGCGCGCGCCATCCATAAATTTGCGGAATAATACAGTTGACATTGTTCCGGGAAGTGGGTATAATACGAGTATGGGTAAATATGTGTCCACGCAGATTTAAAGAGGATCCTGCGACCAGATATCTGAAATGGGATAACGACATCATTGGGATAATTGACCAGACAAATACAGTAACTTTTATCGAATCAACTTACAATACCGTTGTTTCAATGTATACGAAAGGTAAGACAACTTGGACGAGTGAGCAATTTTCCGAATTCCTTGCCGAGCGGGTTGTAAGTCGAGATAGGCGCGATATTGAAAAGATACTTTTCCGCTTGGGTTTATCATTTTTTGATGTATTGCGGATTGCCCAGGCAACACGCGGAATTCACCCAAAAGACTTGCTTTGGATTGCGAACCACAGAGATGAGAAGTTCCTGGAAACAGTGACGAGTGTTTTTGACTCTGTGTTCAATCAAAAGATTGATGTTATCGGTGACAGCGTAGATACACCGGAAGGCTATAACATCAAGCGTTACGGTGTATATAAAGATAAGTATGGCATTTACAAACAACGAATCAATCCACTAACAACAGATGTTGAATCCGAAGTGGCGGTATACCTTCTTGCCAAAAAACTTGGTATACCTTGCTGTCCCGCATATAGAGTCGACAAAGACACAATGTTCTCGGCATTTTTGTTCGATTTCGCAAGCGAATATGTGGTTCACTTCCGCAGACTTTTCGATGGGCAAAGGGGAGAGAACGAGTATCAAAACCTTATTGCTGTGCGGCCACAATATAAAAAAGACATAGCTCGCGTTATAATTCTCGACTTTATCACACGCCAAGACGACCGCCACTTGTCAAACATTGCGGTCAAAGTTACTCCCGGAGGCGAGTCTTTCTACCCTCTTTACGACAACGGTCGAAGTCTGTTCTATGAAGACACCCAAGAAACGGTCGCTAGGGCTTGTAAAGACCCAACCAATTACTCAACAAGTTTCGGATACATCGGGACATATTTTGACTATGTAAAAGAAATTGCAAAAGAACGCGGAGGATTGAAGGGGCTTGTTAATTTAAACATTACGGAATCAGAAGTTAGAGACATCTTGGTAACAGCCGACTTCAAGGGGTATCGCCTTGAAGGAGCTTTAAGGTGGATAGTAAATACGCTTAAGATATTAAAGGATATGCATTAATGTAACGACTTTCGATTCCGGCGAAACAGCGCAATCGTAAAAAACACCACCAGAATAATCGCCGCCATCAGGGCAAAGAAATAAAATATTCCAAGTGCGGCTTGACCAAAAAGAAGTGTAATGGCAACCATTAAAAGTCCGCAAACGGCGGCACCTGCGCTTATTGTTAAAAGGCTTTTCAAATACGGCAAACCCAAAAACACCGCAATAGCGGATGCCGTCCAAACCCCTGTAAGCGGTACGGGTAGCACGGCAAAAATAAACAATCCAAGCCAAGCCTTGATAGAGTGGCGATCCCCGCGTTTTGGTATTTCGTTTTCTTTGCCGAATTTCCGTGCATGTTTTTTGAACTTTGATTCAAAGAAAAGCACAAAGCGTGCGACAAGCGGTATTTTTTTAAGCAGTTTAAAAATGGGAATCAAAAGTGCTAATACTATGGCGCACACTAAAACATTACCCGCAACAGAAATACCGTATGCTTGCCAGTATGAAAGTCCACGTGTAACGCCGAATGGAATCGCCCCGCGCAACTCCACCACAGGAATCATAGAAACCAAAAAAGTTTGCCACCATGCATTCACGCAAATAGTATGTGCAATTTTTAAAATCCTACATTATTCATTTTTCATTATTCATGATTCATTGTATACTACCTCGTGAGCGCGCTGAACAAAATCATTTTTAAAACCGCCGTTGCGGGACTGGTGTGGACGGCGGCAGTGTTTTGTTATGGTCTTGGGATTTTCGCGATGTGCTTCCCGGGCGCAATGGCAAGTTTTTATGACACCGTGGGCGACAAGCGTTTAAGCGCGATGTACCATGAACGCGTTTACGAGCGCAATCCCACGCCGGATAATCTTTATATGATACTTAACAAGTCTATTAGTTTTAACGACTCCAACAGAATTATCAAATACTTTGACAAGTTTTACGCTCGTAAAGACTATGCTACAAGAGTCGCGCAAATTCGTGAGGACAGGGAAAAGCGCGCGACTGCTGATGGTCATACAGGGACAATGTGGGAACTTGCAAGCAACGAGGACAGTCGTTTACGGCTTGCTTATATTAACGCATTTATTGAATTAGACCGCCTTCCGGATGCGCTAAATGCTTATAATAAGCATGGCGAATTTGTGCACGAGATTTTTCACGAGGAACTTAAAACTATTCTGGGGATAGATAATGAAAGCATTTGACAATCGAATGGAAACCGACTTTGCCGTGTTAGTGGGCGTTGGTGTCAACCAGACCATAGACGAGCGCAGCCTTGACGAACTTTGTGCTCTTTGCGAAACCTGCAATATATTGACAAAGGCGCGCGTCATTCAAAACCGCAAAGACATCGACGTTACCTATTATATAGGAAGCGGAAAGGTGGAAGAGATAGCGGAACTTGTTAAAGAGACAAGTGCAACGTGTGTTGTATTTGATGTTGAATTGTCGGGCAGCAAAGTCCGCAATCTTGAAAGTGCTTTCAAAGTTCCAGTATTAGATAGGAGTAAGATTATTCTTGACATCTTCGCCCAGCGCGCCCAATC
>Ga0123353_10003890_pt1 | contig 19073 bp, 17 predicted proteins | sample TergutLab28metaG_3_FD_92763 | JGI IMG/M metagenome (GOLD analysis project Ga0123353, IMG submission 92763) | Labiotermes labralis P3 segment gut microbial communities from Petit-Saut dam, French Guiana - Lab288 P3 | ecosystem: Host-associated > Arthropoda: Insects > Digestive system > Gut ... | reverse complement strand
TCGACCGCCTCGCACAGCCGCCCGCCGGCTTCGGCGTCTTCCTCCAGGCGAACGAGGACGGCACGGCCGACATCTTCACCGGAGGCCGCAAGCTCAGGGTGAACGTCAGCCCCGGCGTAGAGGTCGACGAACTGCGCCGCGGCCAGGAAGTAATGCTCAACGAAGCGTTCAACGTGGTCGAGGCCATGGAGTTCGAGCGCGTCGGAGACATCGTCACCCTCAAGGAGATCCTCGAGGACGGCGAACGCGCCCTCGTCCTCGGACACACCGACGAAGAACGAGTGGTCCGGCTCGCCGAACCCCTCCTCGACGTCACCATCCGACCCGGCGACGCCCTCCTGCTCGAACCCCGCTCCGGATACGTCTACGAAGTCGTCCCCAAGAGCGAAGTCGAGGAACTCGTCCTCGAAGAAGTCCCCGACATCGGCTACGAAGCCATCGGCGGCCTCGGCAACCAGATCGAGGCCATCCGCGACGCCGTCGAACTGCCCTACCTCTACCCCGACCTCTTCAGGGAGCACGAGCTGCGCCCGCCCAAGGGCGTCCTGCTCTACGGCCCCCCCGGCTGCGGCAAGACACTCATCGCCAAGGCGGTCGCCAACTCCCTGGCCAAGAAGGTCGCGGAGGTCACCGGGCAGCCCCAGGGCAAGAGCTACTTCCTCAACATCAAGGGCCCGGAGCTGCTCAACAAGTACGTCGGCGAGACCGAGCGCCAGATCCGCCTGGTCTTCCAGCGGGCCCGCGAGAAGGCCAGCGAGGGCACGCCGGTCATCGTCTTCTTCGACGAGATGGAGTCGCTGTTCCGCACCCGCGGCAGCGGTGTCAGCTCGGACGTGGAGAACACCATCGTCCCGCAGCTGCTCGCCGAGATCGACGGCGTCGAGGGCCTGGAGAACGTCATCGTCATCGGCGCCTCCAACCGCGAGGACATGATCGACCCCGCGATCCTGCGGCCCGGCCGCCTGGACGTGAAGATCAAGATCGAGCGGCCGGACGCCGAGGCGGCCAAGGACATCTTCTCGAAGTACCTGCTCGACAGCCTTCCGCTGCACGGCGAGGACCTCGCCGAGCACGGCGGGTCGGAGGCGGCCACCGTGGACGCCATGATCCAGTCCGTGGTCGAGCGGATGTACTCCGAGACCGAGGAGAACCGCTTCCTGGAGGTCACCTATGCCAACGGTGACAAGGAGGTCCTGTACTTCAAGGACTTCAACTCCGGAGCGATGATCCAGAACATCGTGGACCGGGCCAAGAAGATGGCGATCAAGGCCTTCCTCGACCACGGACAGCGCGGCATGCGCGTCTCCCACCTGCTCGCGGCCTGTGTCGACGAGTTCAAGGAGAACGAGGACCTGCCGAACACGACCAACCCCGACGACTGGGCGCGGATCTCCGGGAAGAAGGGCGAGCGGATCGTGTTCATCCGCACCCTGGTGACCGGAAAGCAGGGGGCGGACACGGGGCGCTCCATCGACACCGTGGCGAACACCGGACAGTATCTGTAAGCACTACCCTCCGGCTGCGGGGCCCCGACAGACGGGTACCCGCAGCCGGTGTGTTTTCCGGCCCGATCGGGCCGGAGCCGGGCAAGGAGGGCCGCATGACCGTACGGCGAGTAATGGGCATCGAGACGGAGTACGGGATCTCCGTCCCCGGCCACCCCAACGCCAATGCCATGCTCACCTCGTCCCAGATCGTCAACGCCTACGCCGCGGCGATGCACCGGGCCCGCAGGGCCCGCTGGGACTTCGAGGAGGAGAACCCGCTGCGGGACGCCCGCGGCTTCGACCTGGCCCGGGAGGCGGCGGACTCCACCCAGCTCACCGACGAGGACATCGGCCTGGCCAACGTGATCCTCACCAACGGTGCCCGGCTCTACGTGGACCACGCCCACCCCGAGTACTCCTCGCCGGAGATCACCAATCCGCGCGACGCGGTGCTCTGGGACAAGGCGGGCGAGCGGATCATGGCCGAGGCGGCGCTGCGGGCCGCCCAGCTGCCCGGCGCCCAGCCCATCCACCTGTACAAGAACAACACCGACAACAAGGGCGCGTCCTACGGCACGCACGAGAACTACCTGATGAAACGGGAGACCCCGTTCTCGGACATCGTGCGGCACCTGACGCCCTTCTTCGTGTCCCGGCAGGTGGTGACCGGGGCCGGCCGGGTCGGCATCGGCCAGGACGGCCGCGAGGACGGCTTCCAGCTCAGCCAGCGGGCGGACTACTTCGAGGTCGAGGTGGGCCTGGAGACCACCCTCAAGCGCCCCATCATCAACACCCGCGACGAGCCCCACTCGGACGCCGAGAAGTACCGCAGGCTGCATGTGATCATCGGGGACGCCAACCTCTCCGAGATCTCCACGTACCTCAAGCTCGGCACGACCGCGCTGGTGCTGTCCATGATCGAGGACGGCTTCATCAAGGTCGACCTGGCCGTCGACCAGCCGGTGCGCACCCTGCACGAGGTCTCCCACGACCCCACGCTGCAGCACCTGATCACGCTGCGTAACGGCCGCACCCTGACCGCGGTGCAGCTCCAGATGGAGTACTTCGAGCTGGCCCGCAAGTACACCGAGGAGCGGTACGGCGCCGACGCCGACCCGCAGACCAGGGACGTGCTGGCCCGCTGGGAGGACGTGCTCAACCGGCTGGAGAACGACCCGATGAGCCTGTCCGGCGAGCTGGACTGGGTCGCCAAGCGGGAGGTGCTGGAGGGCTACCGCCGCCGGGACGGCCTGGGCTGGGACGCCGCCCGGCTGCACCTGGTGGACCTGCAGTATGCCGACGTGCGCCCCGACAAGGGCCTGTACAACCGTCTGGTGGCCCGCGGGCGCATCCAGCGCCTCCTGGACGAGGAGGACGTCCTGCGGGCCGCCCAGCAGCCCCCGGAGGACACCAGGGCCTACTTCCGCGGCCGCTGCCTGGAGCAGTACGCGGACGACGTGGCCGCCGCCTCCTGGGACTCGGTCATCTTCGACCTGCCCGGCCGTGACTCGCTGCAGCGGGTCCCCACCCTGGAGCCGCTGCGCGGTACCCGCAACCACGTCAAGGAGCTGCTCGACCGCTGCCGCACCGCCGAGGAGCTGGTCCGGATCCTGTCCGGGGGCTGACCGGCGGCTGAAACGGTCCCGAATCGGGAAACAACCCAGTGGCAGTCGTACGTTGAGGTAATCGAGCGCCGATGTCGGACGGTGCTTGTAGGGTCTGATCTTGTACCGCGGACACACCGAGGACATGACTCATGTACGGCAGGTAACCGAGCGCACGAGACGAGCGGGGTGAGGGACATGGCCACGAAGGACACCGACGGCGGACAGCAGAAGGCGACGCGTTCCACCGATGAGGTAGACGAGGTCGAGCAGGACGCCCAGGCGGCCGGCGACCTCAAGGAACGCCACGAGAAGCTCTCGGACGACGTGGACTCCGTCCTCGACGAGATCGACGACGTCCTCGAGGAGAACGCCGAGGATTTCGTGCGGTCGTTCGTCCAGAAGGGCGGCGAGTAGCCGCTCACCCCTCCATCCGCCCCGCGCCTCACGGACCGCGGGGCGGATGGATTTCCGGGCCGCGGGTAGGGTCCGTACCGACTCCCAAGATCGTGTGGAAGGAATCGCGTGGAAGCCAACCCTCGCAGCACCACCGGGCGTCTGCCGGCCGCCTTCCTGACGCCCGGCTCGTCCTCGTTCCTCGACTTCCTGGGCGATCACGCGCCCGACCTGCTGCCGGGGAACCGCACCCTGCCGCCCCTGAAGGGCGCGGTGGAACTCCCGCACGGTACGACCATCGTCGCCGCCACCTTCGCGGGCGGCGTCGTCCTGGCCGGTGACCGCCGCGCCACCATGGGCAACATCATCGCCCAGCGCGACATCGAGAAGGTCTTCCCGGCCGACGAGTACTCCGCGGTGGGCATCGCCGGCACCGCCGGCCTCGCGGTGGAGATGGTCAAGCTGTTCCAGCTGGAGCTGGAGCACTACGAGAAGATCGAAGGGGCGACGCTCTCCCTGGAGGGCAAGGCCAACCGGCTGTCCACGATGATCCGCGGCAACCTCGGCATGGCCCTGCAGGGCCTGGCCGTCGTGCCGCTGTTCGCCGGCTACGACACCGAGCGCGACAAGGGCCGGATCTTCTCCTACGACGTGACCGGCGGCCGGACCGAGGAGTCCGGCTTCGCGGCCACCGGTTCGGGCTCCGTCTACGCGCGCGGCGCCCTGAAGAAGCTCTACCGGCACGACCTCGCCGAGGGCGAGATGGTCACCGCCGTGGTCCAGGCGCTCTACGACGCCGCGGACGACGACTCGGCCACCGGCGGCCCCGACCTGACCCGGAAGATCTTCCCGATCGTCACGGTGATCACCGAGGACGGCTTCCGCAGGCTCAGCGGGACCGAGGTCGCCGACATCGCCCGCGCGGTGCTCGACGAGCGCATGCAGCGGCCCGACGGCCCCCAGGCGCAGGTGCTGTGACGTCCCGCCAGCCGTCAGCCCGCCGCGGCCACGCACCGCACCTCCCGTCTCCCTCAGCGCCGACAGCAGAAAGGCACGGTTAGCCGGTGTCCACGCCCTTTTACGTTTCGCCTCAGCAGGCCATGGCCGACCGCGCCGAGTACGCCCGCAAGGGCATCGCGCGCGGCCGCAGCGTCGTCGTCCTGCAGTACGCGGACGGCATCGTCTTCGTCGCCGAGAACCCCTCCCGTGCGCTGCACAAGGTCAGCGAGATCTACGACCGGATCGCGTTCGCCGCGGTCGGCAAGTACAACGAGTTCGAGAACCTGCGGATCGGCGGCGTCCGGTACGCCGACCTGCGCGGCTTCACCTATGACCGCGAGGACGTCACCGCCCGCGGCCTGGCCAACGTCTACGCCCAGACCCTGGGCACCATCTTCTCCAGCGTCGGGGAGAAGCCGTACGAGGTGGAGCTGATCGTCGCCGAGGTGGGGGCCGCCCCCGAGGACGACCAGATCTACCGGCTGCCGCACGACGGCTCCATCGTCGACGAGCACGGCGCGGTCGCCGTCGGCGGCAACTCCGACCAGATCGGCAGCTACCTGGACCAGCGGCACCGGGACGGCATGACGCTGGCCGAGGCGCTGGCGCTGGCCGTGGAGTCCCTGGCCCGGGACAGCAACGGCAACAGCGACCGGCAGCTGACCGCCGAGCAGCTCGAGGTCGCGGTCCTGGACCGGACCCGGCCGCAGCAGCGGAAGTTCAAGCGCGTCCTGGGCCGCCAGCTGGCCCGCCTGCTGGAGTCGGACGCGGACGCCCCCGCCAGCAAGGCGAAGGGCGACACCGAGAACGCCGACGACGCCGACGACACGGACGTCCTGGACGACATGGACGACGTGCTGGACACGACGGACGACGGGGACGAGGACGAGTAGTCCCCGGGTCCCGGGCTCCGCGCCCCTGAAGGGGCTGCTCCGGCGAGCAGCCTCCTTCAGGGGCGCGGGCGTGCCGGGGGAGCGGTGCTGCCGCGGACGACCAGCTCCACGGGCAGTTCTGAGGGGCTCGGCGCCCCGCCGTCCAGCAGGGTCAGCAGGGCCCGCATGCCCTCCGCGCCGACCTCCTCGGCGGGCAGCCGCACCGAGGTGAGTTCCGGGTCCACCGCGACGGCCAGCGACAGGTCGTCGAAGCCGGTCACCGACAGGTCGTCCGGGACGCGCAGTCCCAGGCCGCGCGCCGCCTTGCAGGCGCCGGCGGCGAGCACGTCGCCGTCGCACAGCAGCGCGGTGGGCCGCGGGCCCGTACCGCTCAGCGCCCGCTCGGCCGCGGCCCGGGCCGCGGCGATGTCCAGCGCGCAGTGCTCGGTGGCCAGCACCGCCCCGGGCACGGCTGCCAGCTCCGCGGCCACCGCCTCGCCCCTGACCCGGAAGGTCCAGGTGTCGACGTCCGCGGCCAGGTGCGTGATCCGCCGGTGGCCCAGCGCGAGCAGGTGCCGGGTCACCTGGCGGAAGCCGTCCGCGACCGCCAGGTTGACGGTCGGCGGCTCCCCGGGGGCCGCCGGGTCGCTGTCGAGCATCACCAGGGGCAGGCCGCCGTCCCGCCCGCCGTCGCCGATGCCGGCCAGCGCGTCGGCGGCCATGGAGGAGGCGATGACGCCGTCGATCGCGGCGCGCGCCGAGCCGAACGGGTCGCGGGCCGGCCCGATGCCCTCGGGCGAGGGGTAGAGCACCACCCCGAAGCCGCGTTCCGCGGCCACCCGGGCCGCGCCGGCGTAGACCCGGGCGAAGTATTCGTGGGTGAGCGCCGGGACCACCAGCAGCGCCGTCCTGGTCCGGCCCAGACGCAGGCTGCGCGCCGCGAGGTTGGGGCGGTAGCCCAGCTCGTCCGCGGTGGCCCGCACGGTCCGCGCGGTGGGCTCCGAGACGCGCCCGCGCCACTTGCCGCCGAGGACCAGCGACACCGTCGCCTGGGACACCCCGGCCGCCCGCGCCACATCGCGCGACGTGGGCCGCGCCGCGCCGCTCACACCGCCTCCGCGGCGGCTCCGACGGCACCCCGCTCGTGCACGCTCCCCGCCTCCCGCTCCGCGCCCCGCGCTGCCTGCCGGACGGCCCGGAGCAGGTGTCCGGCACGGCCGCCGCGCACCCGTAGCCGCACCTTCTGCCCCGCCCTGTCCCGGCCCCTCGGCTCTCCCGGCCCGCCGGCCGGAAGAGGCCCGCAGGTGGACCTGCGGGCTGCGGCCATGGTACGTATGACGCCACGACGTTATACGTAACACGTGCCCGGCGGGGACCGGACGGCGAACAGCGGAGGGGACATGGCGAGCGGGTACGGGGATCTGCTGCGCGCGCCGTACGCGGCGCGGCTGCTCGGGGGCACCCTGCTGGGCCGGCTGCCCAACGCGATGGCCGCGCTGGCCATCGTGCTCTTCCTGCGCTCCCAGCACGCCGGCTACGGCCTGGCCGGCACCCTGTCGGCGCTGTACGGCCTGGCCGTCGCGGTCGGCCAGCCGCTGCTGGGCCGGGCCGTCGACAAGCGCGGGCAGCCGCGGGTGATGACCGCCGCCGCGCTGCTGTCCGCCGCCGGCTTCGCCCTGCTGGCCGTCACCGGCCCCTCACCGCTGCCGCTGGCAATCCTCGCGGTCGTCCTGGCCGGAGTGGCCACGCCGCCCCTGGAAGGCGGTCTGCGGGCACTGTGGCCGGCCGTGCTGGGGGAGGGCGACCGGGTGCAGAAGGCGTACGCGCTGGACGCCGCCGCCCAGGAGGTGATGTTCTCGCTCGGCCCGCTGCTGGTGACCGTCGTGATCGCGGCCGCCTCGCAGGCCGCCGCGGTCGTGCTGACCGGCCTGCTCGGCGTGGCCGGAACCCTGGTGGTGGTCACCGCCCGGCCGTCCCGCGAATGGCGGGCCGAGGAGCGCGCGCCGCACTGGCTCGGCGCGCTGCGCTCCCGGGGGCTGGGGGTGCTGCTCGGCGCCTGCCTCTTCGTCGGCATCGCGCTGGGCGCCGTCTCGCTGGCCGCCGTCGCCTACGGCGACGCGCACGGCGGCGGGCCCGTCGCCGCCTACGTGCTGGCCGCCAACGGGGCCGGCGCGCTGGCCGGCGGCCTCGGCTACGGCGCCCGCACGTGGTCCGGAGTCCCCGAACGGCGGCTGCGCGTCCTGTCGATCGGACTCGCGCTGTGCTACCCGCCGCTGGTGCTGGTGCCAGGACCGGCGGCGATGCTGCCGCTGGCGGCCCTGGCCGGCCTGTTCCTGGCGCCCGCGCTCGCCTGCGCGTTCCTGGTGGTGGACCGGCACGCACCGGCCGGCACGGTCACCGAGGCGTTCTCCTGGGTGGTGACCGCCATCGGTGTGGGCGCGTCGCTCGGCACCGCGGCCGCCGGGGCGGCCGCCCAGCACGCGGGCGCCGCCGCGGCCTTCGGCGTGGCGGCGGGCGGCGGCGTGGTGGCCATGCTGGTACTGCTGTGTACCGGGCGAATCCTGACGGATCCAAACCTGGGATCCGGTACAGAAAAAGATCGAAACCGTGTGGTCGAACCCCGTTTCAGTACCACGCATCAGGCGTAATGTTCAGACATGGACCGCCGCATTTTCGGGCTGGAGAACGAGTACGGCGTCACATGCACGTTCAGGGGACAGCGGCGTCTGTCCCCTGACGAGGTGGCGCGGTACCTCTTCCGCCGTGTCGTGTCATGGGGCCGCAGCAGCAACGTCTTCCTGCGCAATGGGGCCCGCCTCTACCTCGACGTGGGCTCGCACCCGGAGTACGCCACTCCCGAGTGCGACAACGTCACCGAACTCGTCACGCACGACAAGGCCGGGGAACGCATCCTCGAAGGCCTTCTGGTGGACGCCGAACGGCGGCTGCACGAAGAAGGCATCGCGGGCGACGTCTACCTGTTCAAGAACAACACCGACTCCGCGGGCAACTCGTACGGATGCCACGAGAATTACCTCGTGGCCCGGCACGGGGAATTCTCCCGGCTGGCCGACATCCTCATTCCCTTCCTCGTCACCCGGCAACTGCTGTGCGGTGCGGGCAAGGTCCTGCAGACCCCGCGCGGCGCCGTCTACTGCGTGAGCCAGCGGGCCGAGCACATCTGGGAGGGCGTCAGCTCCGCCACCACCCGGTCCCGGCCGATCATCAACACCCGCGACGAGCCGCACGCCGACGCCGAGCGCTACCGCCGGCTGCACGTCATCGTCGGCGACTCCAACATGTCCGAGACCACCATGCTGCTCAAGGTCGGCGCCACCGACCTGGTGCTGCGGATGATCGAGGCCGGCACCGTGATGCGCGACCTCACCCTGGAGAACCCGATCCGGGCCATCCGCGAGGTCAGCCACGACATCACCGGGCGGCGCAAGGTACGGCTGGCCTCCGGCCGCGAGGCGTCCGCCCTGGAGATCCAGGAGGAGTACTACTCCAAGGCCGTGGAGTTCTGCGAGCGGCGCGGCATCCGCAACGGGGTCGTCGAGCAGGTGCTGGAGCTGTGGGGCCGCACCCTGGACGCCATCGGCAGCGGCGACCTGGGGAAGATCGGCACCGAGATCGACTGGGTGATGAAGTACCAGCTCATCGAGCGCTACCGCAGCCGCGACAACATCACCATGTCGCACCCGCGGGTCGCCCAGATCGACCTCGCCTACCACGACATCCACCGCCGCCGCGGGCTGTACTACCTGCTGGAGCGCAAGGGCCAGGCCAAGCGGGTCTGCAGCGACCTGAAGATCTTCGAGGCCAAGTCGGTGCCGCCGCAGACCACCCGCGCCCGGCTGCGCGGCGACTTCATCCGGCGCGCCCAGGAGCAGCGCCGCGACTTCACCGTCGACTGGGTGCACCTGAAGCTCAACGACCAGGCACAGCGCACGGTGCTGTGCAAGGACCCGTTCCGTTCGGTGGACGACCGGGTGGAGAAGCTGATCGCCGGGATGTGACGGGCCCGGAGGACGGCACACCGTAGGGTGTGGGGCGGCATCGCAGACCCGACCGCCAGCCCCACACCCGACGACCCCATATGAGGAACCCCGTGCGCCGACGCTCCGTACTGCTCGCCGTGCCCGCGCTCATGCTCACCGCCGCAGGCTGCGGCAGTGACGACAAGAAGAGCGACTCGGCCTCGTCATCCTCCCCGTCAGCCTCGGCCACCCCGTCCGCCACGCCCAAGCCCAGCATCGTCAGCGGGCCGGTCCCGGACATCACCGCGGGCACCAAGTTCGGCGAGAAGCCCACCGTGGCCAAGGGCACCGTCACTCCTTCGAAGGATCTCGCCGTGAAGACGGTCATCCAGGGTGACGGCCCGGTCATCGCGGCCGGCGACTACATCGAGGTGAACTACCTCGGCCAGATCTGGGACACCGCCAAGGTCTTCGACACCTCCTGGGGCCGCGGCCCGTACACCAACGTCATCGGCCAGGGGAAGGTCATCCCGGGCTGGGACCAGGGCCTGGTCGGCCAGAAGGTGAAGAGCCGGGTCGAGCTGGCCATCCCGCCGTCCCTCGGCTACGGCACCTCCGGCAACGCGCAGGCCGGCATCAAGGGCACCGACACCCTGGTGTTCGTGGTGGACGTGCTGAACCGCTACAACATCAAGAGCTCCGCGAACGGCAAGGCCGTCCCGCAGACCGACGCCAACCTGCCCAAGGTCGGCACCAACACCGACGGCGCCGCCCCCTCGGTCACCGTGCCCAAGGTCAAGGCCCCCACCAAGCTCGTCTCCAGCTACGTGCTGGAGGGCGACGGCGCCGCGGTCAAGGCCACCGACACCCTGCTGCTCCAGTACAAGGGCGTCCTGTGGGACGGCGGCAAGGAGTTCGACTCCACCTACAAGAACGGCCAGCTGGCCGCCTTCCCGCTCGCGCAGCTGATCAAGGGCTGGCAGGAGGGCCTGGCCGGCAAGAAGGTCGGCAGCCGCGTGATGCTGGTGACCCCGCCGGACCTCGCCTACGGCAGCCAGGCCCAGGGCGGTATCCCCGCCAACTCCACGCTGGTGTTCACCTTGGACATCCTCGCGATTCTGTAAGACTGTGCAGGTTGCCCGCACCAGCACAAGGAGCATCACGTGAGCATCGAGAAGCCCGAGATCGACTTCCCGGGCGGCGAGCCGCCGGCCGACCTGGAGATCAAGGACCTCTGGGAGGGTGACGGCCCGGTCGCCAAGGCCGGGGACACCGTCTCCGTGCACTACGTCGGCGTGGCCTTCTCCACCGGCGAGGAGTTCGACGCGAGCTGGAACCGCGGCGCCCCGCTGAAGTTCCAGCTGGGCGTCGGCCAGGTCATCGCCGGCTGGGACCGGGGCGTGCAGGGCATGAAGGTCGGCGGCCGCCGGCAGCTGACCATCCCCGCCCACCTCGCCTACGGTGACCGGGGCGCCGGGAACGCGATCAAGCCCGGCGAGACGCTGATCTTCGTCTGCGACCTGGTCGCCGTCTGAGGTCCACCCGTCCTTGCACTCCAGGGGCCCCGGCCGCAAGGCCGGGGCCCTCGGGTTTTGGGTCCGGCGCCGGGAGCGGTACGGTCTGCGAGCGAGGGCGGAAGAAGGGTGCGGGATGGCGATCGCCAAGGCCGAGCGGCTGATGAACCTGGCCCTGTGCCTGATGAACACCCGGCGTCCGGTCAGCAAGCGCGAGCTGCGCGCCTCCATCGAGGCGTACCACGAGGTCACCTCGGACGACGCCTTCAACCGGATGTTCGAGCGCGACAAGGACGACCTGCGCGAACTCGGACTGGTCATCGACACGGTCGAGAGCCTCGACGGCGAGTTCGGCTACCTCGCCCGCAGCGACCGCAACCGGCTGCCGGACATCGCGCTGGACCCCGAGGAGGCCGCCGCGCTGAGCCTGGCCGCCAAGGTCTGGCAGCAGGCCAGGCTGGCCGAGGCGGCCAGCGGCGCGCTCCAGAAGCTCCGGGCGGCCGGCGTGCCGTACGAGGACGCCAGCAGCGCGCTGGAACCGCGTATCCCCGCCCCGGAGCCGGCCTTCGAGGCGCTGATGGTCGCCACCCGCGAGCGCCGGACGGTGGCCTTCGACTACCGCAAGGCCAACGCCGTGCGGCCGGAGCCCCGGCTGGTCGAGCCGTGGGCCCTGGAGTGCTGGCGCGGCCACTGGTACCTCGCCGGCTACGACCGCGACCGCGCCGACGTGCGGGTCTTCCGGCTGTCGCGGATCAGCGGCAAGGTCCGGTCCCGTGGTGCCGCCACCGCCGAGGTCCCCGACCACGTCGACGTCCGCGACGCCGTCGCCCGCTGGGCCGGCGAGGGCGCCACCGCGGCGACCGCCCGCATCCGGCTGCGCCACGACAGCGGCTACCCGCTGCGGGCCCGCGCCCTGAGCACCGCCACCGTCGACGCGGACTGGGACGAGCTGGAGATCCCGTACGGCCACGGGCTGGACGCCTGGCTCGCCGAGTTCGGGCCGGACGTCGTGGTGGTCGCGCCGGACGAGCTGCGCGCCGAGGTCGTGGACCGGCTGCGCGCGGTGGCGAAGGGCTGAGGGAAGCAGAGGGAAGGGGGACGGGGCGGATGAGCAACGCGATCGACCAGACGCGGCGGATGCTGTCGCTGGTCACATATCTGCGCGAGCGGCCCGGCGCGCGGGTCAGCGAGGTGGCGCGCGCCTTCGGGGTGACCGAGGCCGAGCTGATCGGCGACCTCAACGTGCTGCCGCTGTGCGGCACCAGCTTCCGCGGCGGCGACCTGCTGGACATCGACACCGACGGCGAGCGCATCTGGTGGCACAACCCGGGCACCGCCGACGACGTCGCCCAGCCGCTGCGGCTGGCCGCCGACGAGGCCACCGCGCTGCTGGTGGCCGCCCGCGCGGTCGCCAACCTGCCGGGGCTGCGGGACAGCGACCGGCAGGCGCTGCTGCGGGCCGGCACCAAGCTGGAGGCGGCCGCGGGCGAGGCCGCCGGGGCCAGCGCCCACCTGTCGGTCACCTTCGAGTCCGAGGGCAGCGTCTTCGCCACCGTGGACCGGGCCATCACCGAGCGGCGCCGGCTGTGGATGCGCTACTACTCGCCGGCCCGCGACGCCCTCACCGAGCGCGAGGTCGACCCGATCCGGCTGTTCGCCGTCGGCCACACCTACGTCGAGGGCTGGTGCCGGCTCTCCGAGGACCGCAGGACCTTCCGGCTCGACCGGGTCGCCGAGATCCGGCTGCTCGACGAGCCGTCGGACCCGCCGCGGGTGGAGCCGCGCGACCTGTCCCAGGGCCTGGTCCAGCCGGCCGGCGACGACCCCGAGGTCGTCATCGAGGTGGGGCCCGGCGGGCGCTGGGTCGCCGAGTACTACCCGCACGACAGCGCGGAGGAGCTGCCCGACGGCGGCATGCGGATCACCCTGCGCACCCCTGACCCGGGCTCGCTGCGCCGGCTGGCGCTGCGGCTCGGCCGCGACGGGCGGATCGTGGCGCCGCCGGCGCTGGCCGACGGTGCGCGGGACGCCGCGGTGCAGGCCCTGGCCGCGTACGGGGAGTGAGGGACCGCCCGTGACGGCCGCTGCCGCCTGCCCATCCCCCGCCGCCGGCCCGGTCGTCTTCCGGGCCGGCTGCCCGCACTGCCGGTCCAGCTTCGAACTGGCCGCGGCCGACCTGCGGCTGGCGATCGGCGCCTCGGCCCGCACCACCTTCTACAGCTTCACCTGCCCCGAGTGCGGGGAGGCGGTCCGCAAGCCGGCCGGCGAGCGGATCGTCGAGCTCCTCACCGGCGGCGGCGTCCGCACCATGCGGCTCCACGGCTGACGGGCGTACAGGGGGAGGGCGTTCCGGCGCCCGTCCGTCCGGCACGCCGCGTCCGCCGGACGGCGCGCGCCCGCCCGGCTGACCGGCACGCCGCCGCGGGGGCGGGCGGCGGCGGACCCGGTGACCGGTAGGCTCGCGGCCCATGTGGTGGCTCTTCGCAGTTGTCGGACTGTCGACCGCGGGACTGCTGGTACTGGGCGTCCTGGCGGTCCGCGTGCACCTGGCCGTGCAGGACCTGGCCCGGCAGGTGGCGGAGAGCAGCCGCGCGCTGACCGCCGCCGGCGACCGCCTTCAGCGGGCCGCGGACCGGCTCGGCAGCCGGGCCGGGGAGGTCTCCCGGAACTGAGATCCGGGGTGCGGAGCGGCCCGCGGAACGGGGGAGCAAGAAGATCTCCCGGCCTCGGGCCCTGCCCCCTCGCGGCACGGGAGGGTAACCTGGCCCCACGGTCCGCACGGAGCGCGGCTCGGGCCGGACCGGCGTACTCCGGGAGCTTTCCCGCAGTTCACCGGTGCACGCTACGATCTCAGCCAGTGCTCGGTGTTTCGGACAGGTGTCCGGCGCCGGCGCGACCAGCAGTCGCAAGGACACGCCGCCCCGGTGAGAAGGTAGACCTTTTATGCTCGGCAATCTCAAGCCCCTGGAGATCGTCCTCATCCTTCTCGTGATCGTCGTGCTCTTCGGCGCCAAGAAGCTGCCCGACGTCGCCAGGTCCCTCGGCAAGTCGGCCCGCATCCTCAAGAGCGAGGCCAAGGCGATGAAGAACGACGGTGGGGGCTCCGCCGACACCGCCGCCACCCCGCAGGAGACGACCGCGAAGCGGACCATCCAGGCCGCGCCCGGTGACTCCGCCAGCGCCCGCCCGGTCGCTGAGCCGGACCGCACGACGCAGGGCTGAGCCCGGCCCGACCGCCGGGACCGGACGGCGACACCCGCCCGGCCCCCAGGTGATGGACGAAGCCGACACGCGCTGACGGCTGCCGCACGAGACGAGGACGTGGGTGCTCAAGACTGCCCGCAAGCAGGAGAAGGACCCCGAGGGGCGGATGCCCCTCGCCGACCACCTGCGTGAACTGCGCAACCGGCTGTTCAAGTCGGTGCTGGCGATCATCGTCGTCACGATCGTGGCGGCGTTCTTCTACAAGCACATCATCGAGCTGCTGCAGCAGCGCATCCCGGGCAACGTCCGCTGTGTGAACGGCGCCACGCACCAGCACGACAGCGCGCCCTGCGCGCAGATGACCGTCAACGGCCTGCTCGGTGGTTTCTCCATCGCGCTGAAGGTCTCGCTGATGGCCGGCATCGTCGTGTCCTCGCCGGTGTGGCTGTACCAGCTGTGGGCGTTCCTCGCGCCCGGCCTGCACCGCAACGAGAAGCGCTACACCATGGGCTTCGTCAGCGCCGGTGTCCCGCTGTTCCTGGCCGGCGGTGCGCTGGCGTACGAGATCCTGCCGCAGACCGCCCGGATCATGATCGGCTTCGTGCCGAACGACACCACCAACCTGCTGGCCCTGGACGACTTCCTGGACCTGGTGGTCCGGATGATCGTCGTCTTCGGCCTCGCCTTCGAGCTCCCACTGGTGCTGGTGCTGCTCAACTTCACCGGTGTGGTCACCGGCCGCCGGATGCTCGGCTGGTGGCGCGGCATGGTCATCGGGATCACCGTGTTCGCCGCGGTCGCCACCCCCACCGGCGACCCGCTGACGATGTGCCTGCTGGCCGCGCCGATCGTGGCGCTGTACTTCATGGCGATGGGCATCTGCTTCTTCAACGACTCCCGCCGGGCCCGCCGCCGTGCCGCCGACCCGGACTTCGGTCTCGACCCGGACGAGGCGTCGAGCCTCCACCACATCCCGGAGCAGATCCAGTCCGAGCCGTTCGACGACGACGAGGACGGCAGCAGCCGCCGCGGCGGCGACGGCTACGACGACGCCACCTGATCCAGCGCCGGGCGGCCGGACCGCGGCGGAACCGCCGCCGCCCGGCCGTTCCCGGTCCGGAAGCCGGTGATCGGGCCCGCCGAGGACTCCTCGGCGGGCCCGATCCGGGATAGTGTCCGCCCGTGACCAGCGAGATCACCCTCTTCGTCAATCCCCGCGCGGGGCGCGGCCGCGGTGCGCAGGCCGCCCGCCCCGCCGCCCAGGCCCTGCGCGACGCCGGATACGCCGTGCACACCGTCGTCGGCGAGGACGCGGCGGACGCCCTGGACCGGGCCAAGAAGGCCGTCGACGGCGGCACCGGCGCCCTGGTGGCGGTCGGCGGCGACGGGATGGTGTCGCTGGCCCTCCAGGCGGTCGCCGGGACCGGCACCCCGCTGGGCGTGGTCGCCGCCGGCACCGGCAACGACTTCGCCCGGGTCGCCGGCCTCCCGGTGCGGGCCCCCGCCGCGGCCGGCGCCGTGATCGCCGAGGCGCTGCGGGCCGGACGCACCCGGGACCTGGACCTCGGCCGGCTCGGCGACCGCTGGTTCGGCACCGTGCTCGCCTCCGGCTTCGACTCCCGCGTCAACGACCGCGGCAACCGCATGAAGTGGCCCACCGGCCGGTTCAAGTACGACCTGGCGATGCTCGCCGAACTGGCCGCGCTGCGCCCGATCCGCTACCGCGTGCAGTTCGACGACGCGCCCGAGCGGGAGATCGAGGCGACGCTGATAGCCGTCGGCAACGGTTCCTCCTACGGCGGCGGCATGCGGATCTGCGCCGACGCGGTGATGGACGACGGGCTGTTCGACGTGTGCGTCGTCGGGCCGTGCAGCCGCACCACGCTGCTCCGGGTCTTCCCGCGGGTCTACCGCGGCACCCACCCCGCCCACCCGGTGGTCACCGTGCACCGCGCCGCGCGGGTGCGGCTGGCCGCCGAGGGCGTCACCGGGTACGCCGACGGGGAGCCGGTCGGACCGCTGCCGCTGGTCGCCGAGACGGTGCCCGCGGCCGTCCGCCTGCTGAGCTGAGCAGATAAGATCACGCGCCCTGTCGGTGCCGCCGGGTAGGCTCGTGGACGAGATGACCGAAGAGATGTCGCCCGCCGAGCGCTTCGCGGCCAGCCGCCGCCGCGCCGCCGTGAACGCCACCGCGCTCGCCCGGTTCCGCGAGCTGTACGAGTTCGAGCTCGACCCTTTCCAGATAGAGGCATGCCAGGCGCTGGAGGGTGGCAGCGGCGTCCTGGTCGCCGCGCCCACCGGCTCCGGCAAGACCATCGTGGGGGAGTTCGCCGTCCACCTCGCGCTTGCCGAAGGCCGCAAGTGCTTCTACACCACACCCATCAAGGCCCTGTCGAACCAGAAGTACAACGACCTCGCCAAGCGCTACGGCGCCGACAAGGTCGGCCTGCTCACCGGTGACAACAGCGTCAACGGCGACGCACCGGTGATCGTGATGACCACCGAGGTGCTGCGGAACATGCTCTACGCGGGCTCCGCCGCCCTCGACGGCCTGGGCTACGTGGTCATGGACGAGGTGCACTACCTCTCCGACCGCTTCCGCGGCGCCGTGTGGGAAGAGGTGATCATCCACCTCCCGCAGTCCGTGACGCTGGTGTCGCTCTCCGCGACCGTGTCCAACGCCGAGGAGTTCGGCGACTGGCTGGACACCGTCCGCGGCGACACCGAGGTGATCGTCTCCGAGCACCGGCCGGTCCCGCTGTGGCAGCACGTGCTGGCCGGACGGCGGATGTACGACCTGTTCGAGGAGAAGTCCGGGCCCGGCGGCAACCGGGGCCGCCGCGAGGTCAACGCCGACCTCGAACGGCTGGCCCGGATGGAGAACCAGCGGCCGTTCACCCGGGGCGGCCGCCGCGGCCGCGAGGCCGACCGGGAACGCGAGCGCCGCGCCCGCAGCCGGGTGTGGACGCCCAGCAGGGCCGAGGTCATCGACCGGCTCGACGCCGAGGGCCTGCTGCCCGCGATCACCTTCATCTTCAGCCGGGCCGGCTGCGAGGCCGCCGTCCAGCAGTGCCTGCACGCGGGCCTGCGGCTCAACAACGACGAGGCCCGCGCCCGGGTGCGCGCCCTGGTCGAGGAGCGCACCCGCGCCATCCCCGACGAGGACCTGCACGTCCTGGGCTACTTCGAGTTCCTGGAGGGCGTGGAGCGCGGCGTCGCCGCCCACCACGCCGGCATGCTGCCGACGTTCAAGGAGATCGTCGAGGAGCTGTTCACCAAGGGACTGGTCAAGGCGGTCTTCGCCACCGAGACGCTGGCGCTGGGCATCAACATGCCCGCCCGGTCGGTCGTGTTGGAGAAGCTCGTCAAGTGGAACGGCGAGATGCACGCCGACATCACCCCCGGCGAGTACACCCAGCTCACCGGGCGGGCCGGGCGCCGCGGCATCGACGTCGAGGGCCACGCGGTGGTGCTGTGGCAGCGCGGCTTCGACCCGGCGGCCGTCGCCGGCCTGGCCGGAACCCGCACCTATCCGCTGCGGTCGTCCTTCAAGCCGTCGTACAACATGGCGGTCAACCTCGTCGGCCAGTTCGGGCGGCACCGCTCGCGCGAGCTGCTGGAGACCTCCTTCGCGCAGTTCCAGGCCGACCGCTCGGTGGTCGGCATCTCCAAGCAGGTGCAGCGCAACGAGGAGGGGCTGCAGGGCTACCGGGAGGCCATGACCTGCCACCTCGGTGACTTCCCCGCATACATGCAGCTGCGCCGCGAGTTGAAGGACCGTGAGGCCGAACTCGCCCGCGAGGGCGCCGTGCAGCGCCGCGCGGCGGCCTCGGACGCGCTGGAGAAGCTCAAGCCGGGCGACATCATCCACGTGCCCGCGGGCAAGTACGCGGGGCTCGCGCTGGTGCTGGAGCCGGGCATCCCCGGCCGGGCGACCGGCGGGCACCACCCGCGCGGCGGCGAGTTCCACGACGGGCCGCGGCCCCTGGTGCTCACCGCCGAGCGCCAGGTCAAGCGGCTCGCCCAGATCGACTTCCCGGTGCCGGTCGAGGCGCTGGACCGGATGCGCATCCCCAAGTCGTTCAACCCGCGCAGCCCGCAGTCCCGCCGGGACCTGGCGTCGGCGATGCGGTCGAAGGCCGGCACCGCCGGCTGGGCCGCCCCGTCCCGGCACCGCAAGCCGCGGTCCGCGGCGGCCGACGACACCGAGATCGCCCGGCTGCGCACCGAGATCCGCGCCCACCCCTGCCACGGCTGCGACGACCGCGAGGACCACGCCCGCTGGGCCGAGCGGTACCAGCGGCTGCGCCGCGACACCCAGGGCCTGGAACGCCGGATCGAGGGCCGCACCAACACCATCGCCCGCACCTTCGACCGGGTGTGCGCGGTCCTCGTCGAACTCGGCTACCTGGAGGGCGACGTGGTCACCCCCGAGGGACGCCGGCTGGCCCGGCTCTACGGCGAACTCGACCTGCTGGCCAGCGAGTGCCTGCGCGACGGCGTCTGGGACGCCCTCGGCCCGGCCGAACTCGCCGCCTGCGCCTCGGCGCTGGTGTACGAGTCGCGGCAGTCCGACGACGCGGTCGCGCCCAAACTGCCGTCCGGCAACGCCCGTACGGCACTCGGCGAGATGGTGCGGATCTGGGGCCGGCTGGACGCCCTGGAGGAGGACCACCGGATCAACCAGACCGAGGGCGTGGGGCAGCGCGAGCCGGACCTGGGCTTCGCCTGGGCCGCCTACCGCTGGGCGTCGGGGCACACGTTGGACTCGGTGCTCTCCGACGCCGACATGCCCGCAGGCGACTTCGTGCGCTGGTGCAAGCAACTCATCGACGTCCTCGGCCAGATCGGCGACGCGGCGCCCGGCAACAGCCCGGTGCGGCGCAACGCCCGCAAGGCGGTGGACGGCCTGCTGCGCGGCGTGGTGGCGTACTCCTCCGTCGGCTGATCGCCGATGTGCTGACGGCCCGGTGCCCACCGGCCGCCGGCCGGCAGCGCGTCGGCGCTGCCGGCCGGG
>Ga0123353_10003889_pt1 | contig 19076 bp, 11 predicted proteins | sample TergutLab28metaG_3_FD_92763 | JGI IMG/M metagenome (GOLD analysis project Ga0123353, IMG submission 92763) | Labiotermes labralis P3 segment gut microbial communities from Petit-Saut dam, French Guiana - Lab288 P3 | ecosystem: Host-associated > Arthropoda: Insects > Digestive system > Gut ... | reverse complement strand
GCTGCTGTGGGCAATGAAAATGGGCAGGATGTATTACCCATAGAAGAAACCCATGAACGCTGTGAAATATACCAAAAAAGCATGGAGTGAATACTACGGATGAATTCTGTGGTTACGGTTACGAACAGTGACGTTATTCAATACGAAATTCCTGGTCGAATCGACTGCATGGCAAACAGGCCCTGAAAAAAATGTTGCTAGAAACATGGACTATATAACGACAATATGAACATCGGTGACCTCAATCAACAATTCTGATTAACAACAAAGGGTGCAACCGTCCACTCTATAGGTCTGCGGGAATCTGACCTATGACGATGCATCCTGTTCCATTAACGGCAGTCACAGCCTTCCCCTTCTCTCACTCTTGTCATTGTCAGCATGTCGCAGTAAAGTGTATTTTGTCAGTCAAAACACGCATAAATCCTTAACTTCATGAACATTTCAACCCGAATGTACCTACAGGATTCAGCCGTGTCTCATATACACGATCCTCACTTTATTTGACAAAAATCTTTTGTCATTCCCGGCCTTTAATTCCGCCGATCATGTGGGTTGTCGCCTAAGTGTGCCAAGCCAGAACGCTAAGCGAATCGACGGGGAGTGACAAAACTCAGTATGTGTGCCCGGTTCGATCAAATATCTATCTGCAACCGCACTGCAGAAAGTAAATTCATTTTCCATTCTTACTGTTACACTTTAAGGAAACACGTTTACTTAGATGTGTTCGAACACGGAGTGCTGATAAATCGACTTAAACCACAGGAATAAGCGCAACCGAACGCAAAAAAAAACCGCGCAACGACATACTTCACAATCCACAGCCCATTACAGAACGACAAAAATTAGTGAGGTTCAGACGGCCGGACAGAGAATCCATACAGAATATTCGTCACGCAGCTTCACCGAAGGAAGGCGCTAGTGGCACGCATTTGTAATGCCCCTATCAAAATAAAAATGGTATCAGAGAAATGTGCAATTCCTCCCCAGTAAAACCACGTATTTTACCACTCTCAGGATACTAGTGGGTTACAAACCAGCCCCAGAGACACTAATGGGTTACAAACCCTTCTGTGAATGAGGATGCTGCTACTTCACGATCAGACATTAGAAATACAAGACGGCTTAACACTCACACATCAGCAACCGGGTGATTTCTGGCCAAATATTCATTGCTTAATGTACAGATGTGTCTCATACAGACCGTGCACTACGTACGCATATTCCCCAACAAACATGTTTGTGAAAATCGATACTCCGAACTTGTTGCAGAGAAATCTAAAAACCAAAACACGCTGCATATGGAACCAGATATAAAGTTGAAACTTTCAACGCTTCAACCAGACTCCCAATTTCTGAAAACTGCAGAAGAGAAACAGCCATCCCCATAAACGGCTCAGTGTACACGCCTTATGCACATCCAAACAGATATATGTACCTATCACCATTTTTCATATGCATGTGAATTCTGTTGTTATTAACAAAATGAAAATTAATTTAAAAGCGTTTCAAACATTCTCTGTAGCTTTACCATCATGACTTTTTTTTTTAGTCAATGGATATAAGTACAACTAACATTTTATGTGGTTCCAAGGATCTTTTGTCGTTATGAAGAGGCTCGGATGACAGAAAACTCAAGGCAAAAAAATTCGAGAACTCAAGCCTACTACCCTACTGCAGAGACCTCTACGCTCCACAAAGCTACTGCCAACATGAACGTTGCTTTGTATATGTGCGAAAATTATTCCTTACGTACATTTCGTACGCGTTAGATCCGTCGGACAAAAAACTCGAAGCTTTCCATCCTTGTGAGTGTAAATGCCATCTCACAAACTTCATCGTATTTCATATACACCACGTCATAAAACTTCATAGATCATGAAACTTGTGTTCAGTAACAATAATCATTAAAAACAGCACTGCAGCCAGAGTAGCGTAGACGGTGTAGCTGGACAGTCCGGGGCTCGATATCCGGTATGGGCACGAGATCTTCCTCTCCTCGAAAATGCTCAGACCGCCTCTGGGGCCCACACAGCCTCCTCTTCAATCGGTACCGGGGGGTCTCTCTCTCCGGGTGTAAAGAGGCCGGGGCGTGAAGTTAACCACTCACCTCCATCTATTGCCAAAGTTAAGAATATGAACTGCGCTATATCTCTGTTCCTCTTGTATGCCTTCAAGGTGTTGACAACCAAGGTGTCACCTTTCTTACCTTTGTCCTGTAAACAGTTCAGTTATAAGCCAAAGAGAATTACTACTTTGGCTCTTTACCTTACGACGCGACTGTCGATACAATTAACGGATCCATTATCCGTTTGTACCAAAGGTCGGCAACCCCCGATATCGTGCACCCCATCCACCCTTCGTGTGGCCCTTGAACGCCGTATTCAAGATGATTTTATTCAAGAGCAGAAATGGGGGGAAAACAAAACTAATTGGTTACTGTGGCTTTAAAGAGCAAATTATAAACTTCAAAAACGTCCTTTCGAGGCCGAATCTGTGGCGTGTTACTATCTGTAGCTAAATTAGTGTATCCAGGTAAGTAAAAAGTTTTTCAACACTTCACGGCGATAATGGCAAGTACTGGGAACACATTTCCTGTATCAAAGTTAAATTGCAAATTCCTTTCATTGTTACGCACTTGCAGTGGAAAGACGCAATGAAATCGAACATTTTGCAGTCATATTTCATTCCTGCCACCGACAGTGCTTTTCACGATCATGAACAGTTGTACAGTTCCTACAGCTTGCAAGGCACTGTGACTGGCGAACATTTATTACTGAAAGTAAAGGATACTGTTGTTTGCTTGCAACCGGCCTCTGACAGCCAAGGGCGGCGTAAATATGTATGGTTCAAGCGCAGTATTAAGTCGAACTGCGAGGAAGTTAAGCAGATCCGATCAGACAAACCCATCACTGCATTATTCATCAAGAGAATGCAGAATTTTTCAATGGAGATAAAAGAAGTCATAACCGCTGTGATTTAAACAAATGCCTACAATTTTCGCAACAGTTAAAGCGACCGTCAGTCGCAATATTTTCTATAATAAACTGAAAAGAACATATAATAGTGCTGTCTACACAAAGGCAGCAAGATGGCTGAGCAGAAACGCAGCGCTGAGTAAGCATTCTTCGTTTGCCAAAGGAAGTAGACACTATTGAGGGAGGAGTACAAAACTGTACCACTTATAACGAATGGGCCATTGCTCTCGTATTGCTTGTGGTCAGAACATCTTACTTTCATGCCGTGCATTTCAAGAAAAACGTATGTTACTACATGACACGTTTGCTGATGTACAGGTTTTTGAACCAAAACTAAGCATGCTGCACGAACATATCAGCCAGCATTAGCTACTATCCTTCTTGTACAACCATTTCCATACCTTCCACCCCGCCAAGTGATTGGCAGACACCGACAGACAAGCTCGTTGCCGTCATGCAACAGATCCAAACGACCATTCTTCAATAAGACACAAGACATAGGAATCCAAAACCCTTTTACCATTAGCACAGATCAGCTTCCAATGCTAATGCCAATGAAGATAAATTAATTTAAAAATAACACTGCTACAGACAACTTTACGGAGCGCAATATGCAGCAGTGTAGTGGGAGCCTATCTGAAAATTGCATTACCATCAAACTATCATGAAGAAAAAACTAATAGCATTTGGCAGCACTTACAATTGCAAACAAGCATTTCCGGTCTCGAACTCTCTCAAATACAAATTCCAATCCTGGCCTACTGATGAACACTTGCATGGTACTTTACGCACTTCTTTTCCAAATTTCAAAGCACATATTCACACGTTAGTCAGGGACACACAGCCTCAGCACTTACGAGTTCGAGAAAAAAAGGTGTAATCACGTTTGTAAACATTCCTACTCACTGAACTGTGGAGAACACGCGCCTATAATCGTGTTCCAAATAAATATTCAACTTTTAAAGTCTGCGAAAGAAATGCAAGAGTTTGTATACGCATCTACTAGCTTACAATCCCTGATTTCGTCTCAGAAAGCTCCCATTTAACACATTATTACTTAATTCTACCCAAGCGGTCCGCTTAAGTTACAGTCCAGAATGGACCGCCCGCAACTGCCGCAAGTTTCGACCCCTGGCAAATACGATCACCATTCTGCGAAGGTGGGGTCATTTCAGTGAACGTAAGGCGAAATTAAGTGGCCGTATCTAGACAGTTATCAGCACTGATATGGAGAGTGAAGACCTGTGCTGTAACGGTCAGCATTTGAAAATGAATCTTGTGCTTAAGCAGCTAGCAGTGTTGCATTATGGGCCTGGAAATAAAACACCACGCAGCAACCTCAGATAAGCAAATACCACGCAACACTTGGCCTTTCCTTTACAAACACACTTGAAAGGCTGCACTAAGCTAGGGGATGGAAAACCGATGAAACGTGGTTCAATTCCCGGTAAAGCACAGGCATAGTTCTCACCTGCAAAACGTCCATACTGGCTTTGGGACCCGCCCAGCCTCTGATTCAATGTTTACCACGTGCTCGTTCCTTGGGGGTAAAGCGGCCGGCGCGTAGTGCCGAGTTTTGAACGGTTGCAGATATGCTTTCAATTCTACAGTATGCCTTCATTATGCAACTGGGACTTTACCTCTAAGGCCAGAATCCAAACCTAGACTTCACAAAATCGGAAATGGGATCAATTCCACATAAAGCTTCACGCGATGAAGGCCTGAAACTGGGGGAAGCAATGCTGAAAGGAGACGAATGGCTTAATTTACTTCGACATACTTCAGATGACAAAAATGTGATATTTTGTAACATCAGAAGATAATTAGTGGCTGGTCCTGTGCAACAAGAACAGGCAGCTCCAGGAATTCTTAACTGCGGAATCAGGAGGTGGACAGCAGTTAGCACAACGTCCCTGCCACATTAACCCCGAGAGAAAAGGGGGTCCCGGTGCAAAATGGACAGGAGGCAGATTTATTACCAAAGCCGCTCTGAACTTTGTGACGCCAGTTGCTTAGTCACTATACTTCCTGCGGTAGACGCTTATTTAATGACCTACAAAATGTACTTTTCTTCGTTCTTAAATAAGCTCTCGATACTGTGCAAGCAATCAAGTCCGTGAAGATTATAGCCATGGGATTTTCAGAACACTCTTTCTTCATTATCTCTATGTCTGAAGCCCATCGAGCGTCCTATTTAATTATATCAGCAACTACTTTCCTTTAGCGTTAAGCGATCGCAAGAAGATGGCCGATTGTAACCACCTATACTGAGGCCACAGAAAAATGCCCATATTTCACCTCCGGGAGTTACGCTTCCCCTTTAAGGTATTTCTTTTATTCTCTTGTCCGTTGGTCTGTTTTGGTCACTTGTATGTTAGCAGTGATAACCTTCACCGTACAGACAGCACGGATGGTGCGGGGAACGACACTTTGGGGATTCCTCCTTTCTTGCCACTGTTGTATTCCCAGCCATCCCATTCTTGGGTATACGAACAATCCTAACGTGCTTACCACTTAGACTAACGAGGCGACAGAGGAAGAGCTGTGAAAGGTGGATGAGGTTAAGGTCCTCGTGGCTCCCCGCTTCTGTCTACTATTTTATTCCCCTACAATCACCGCCTGTGTCAATAGCCTATAGCTCTTAACGGAATGCCGCTTATGCTTATCACGGGGTAATCACCAACAGCGACCTACCTGTGAACCAAACGTCTGAATGACAGTACGGGAATATACAGAAGTACAACGCAAGAGGCGGAGAGTGTGGTCGGATCGTTCCATACGACTCCTCTCTGTGACCTCGGTATAGCGTAGGCTGTCGCCAGATTATCAACATTCCTGTCAGCAGAATTCCTGAGTTGAAGAACGTATCAAACACGCTGGGGCTTCAGGCAGATGTAAATGGGGTCGAGGAATGGGACGAGTGCTTTGGGCTAGTACATGGTGGCCCGAGACGGATGGAGGTGAATTCAACAGCAGACAGACCTGAGAATACTTCGAGCGCCGTCATTTCCAGCATCCACTGGACTTCAGTGGTTTCCGTATAGAACTTCGACTTACAAATCTAAATGTTACTATTCCATAGTCTACATGCTTAGGCAGAGTGACAAATTCACATTCACTCTGCGAAGTTGCACCGTACATATGGTAATGCAAAATGAGTGTCTAATTAAATTACGTCATGGCTAGAAAGACAATTTTATTTTCATCACATTGCAGGCATCCAGCGCGTGTGGTAAATTCAAACACGGCCTCCTGTGTTAATACGTCAGCAGAAATTCCTTCACGCCGCAAAATATGCTTCTTGGATTCCTTTGGGACAATGAGAAAATAACTGTCTCGAGTCACCCATATTACTGACACGAAGGAAAAAAAAGGTCGCAAAGCAGTAACAAAAGACGTATCATTTGTCATTCTACCCACGACTACTTGTAACGTATGTTCATATGTTACTTCCCGGTAACACAGTGTCTAGCAACACTCACAGACACGTGTGTAATCAGGTTAGTACTAATGAGGACTGTTAACAATAATCGCCATATGGGAAATCCCCCATCGAACTCTCCTTTCGTGAATAAGCCTACTCAAGGAATGACATTCCTCACAAACCTTACAGGAAGTGCATCAAGACATCGCATTAGGCGTTAAGTCAACAGATCTGCGGGTCGCGTATGCAGCCCAGAAAAGTGCCGAAACAAAGATACAATGCGTCTTCATAGGGCATTCAGACGCCGCCACGAAGGCCGGCGCCATGGGGCCAATTGCAAGCTTTCTTCAACAAAAAATGAACACCACACGACAGGGCCAGGCCTTAAAAAACATCTTACTGCACGATGCAAACCTCTTTTTAAGTTGGCAGTCATTCAGATGGTCACAAATATTCCCCGCTTTTACAGACTCAAAATCTTCATATCACGGTGTTCGAAATAGGCTATCATTGTTTTTACACCGCACCCGTCTAGTCCACTCTACCCCATTAAAAGCTTATTTCTCCAAAAACATTCTTCCTTACCCGTTCATACCTTCACGTAGCCCTTCCGTTGATGTTTTGGGACCAACATTTTGTAGGGGTCTCATCTTACTCTCTTCCCAATACCGGACCTATGCGATGTCACAGGCCATACGGCCGCAGTCACCATACGGTAAGTTTTACTTAACGACTCTGTTATCAATTCAAACTATACGGCCTGACTGTACAAAACGAAGTGGAAAAGGAATCTTGTGGTAGCGATCGTGGTTTACTTTAACGTATCTAAGGACATATGCCGACAGGAACGGACGAAAACCATGAAAACCTCAAGCTAAGAGGGCACCCAGCCGAGAATTGAAATGGGCAGCATTTGAGTACTCGCAAGATGCGTCACAGCTGTATGGAGCTTTGCCGTATCTACTTAGTACGAAGTGATAACTCCCGAAACAAGATATAATCGTACTTTTCTATAATTTACACTAGGATAAGAAATTAACGATCGCAGACCTAAAATTCCAGGACACTACTTGAGCGTAATATAGTAGGTTTGTAGACAGAAATGTAGCTCGTCAAGCATGCGCCAGGCGTGTGTGAAAGAGACAACATTTTCAGCATATCGTCTGTTTAGACAATATCCCTGGTGATGCTGCTACACATAACGTAAGTATGGCAACAACAGCATTTTCCTTAGAACGTGGCTGCAACCTCTCCTCATTGCGTACCGGGAGACCTTTCTCCCGGGGTAAAGCAGGCGGGGTATGAAGATGATCACTCACCTCCATCTAGCGACAAGGTTAAGAAGGAGTGAAGCTGTTATCTCCACTTCCCCACAAGCCTTCACGGAGCAAGCCGAGGCAACTCTTACTTTTGCCTACAGCCTGCTGCAATAACGACACTGCTACAGTAACAAGACTTTTCCTTACAATATTGTAACAGCGACGTCGCCAAACTACAGTACATTCCGCATGTTCCTCCAAAAAAGACAAAGATATCTGCAGTTAAAATAAGTGCAGACGAAACGCAAAGGAATCGAAAAGAAGATGAAACACGCCAAGGAGGCGCTTCGGAGCTAATAATTTGGTTCTCACTTAGACAATATTTTAGTCTCGACAGCACACGTGTGTTGTTCTTGTGTTAGGTGTAGTTCCTGACCAGACTATGTTGAAGAAACCAGACCCAGACTGCATGCAAGTTGTCTTGATTCTGTATTCGTCTAGCAATTAACTGCCTGGTGGCAGTGTCAAGTCGTGGTCCGAGCCAACGACAGGAGTACCAAGGTTTCACTAATGAGCAGAAACGAGATATATTGCCAGTGGTCTGTTGCTGTCCAGGCACGGCTACCAACATCGCCATATGAGAAAACTTCTGACTGCCGTATGTAGTGGAATGATCTAATGGAAAAACAATGGCAGGCAACAACTGCACGACAAACATCAGAAGATGTACAAGACGGTCTGTGTAAAGTGCTGTACACACAAGAGTAAAGGCATTTTATTTTTCTGTCGGAACTACGCAGTACGCCATAGCGGACGGAGGAATTATTTTCAAAAAATGAATAGACGTTTACAGCAACAATTAGCAAGGATATAAAATAAGGATTCAACTATGCATGTACCTAATAATCCTCACACACTATTAGAACCTGAAACGTATTTCACATACTTGATGACACCTAAGCACTGGCGACTTTCTATTATTGTGAAAATGTACATATCTGTACCGACAGCATACGAATACAGCTTCGGTTGTTTATAATTTTTGTTTTTAAATGATGTAATTATGTAAAAGTAATTATGATTACTACACATGGCGACCAAGCAACCTGGTTCGCAAATTACGCTTCGAATGAGTATGCCGGGGGGGCAGTTCGAACGTCGCCCGGGGTACAGACCGCCCACAATGAGATGATTTGTGGGTTTTTACTCAGCTCACCCAAGTATTGAAAAGTTGGGAATGCGCCTCGAAATTAAACGACAGCCGCTTCCATCTTCATCCTTCCCAATTCATTATATGACCCCCATGTAGTGTCAGCTATTGACAGCATCGTTAAAATGCGAACAAAGTAATGCTGCGTCAGTCGTGAATAATCGCTGCAATGGAACAAATTCTGAACCCATTATACACAATGTGAACACGGGCGACAGAGTTTTCAGTCAGCCAATGGAGTTATGTTGCTGAAATTGCTGTGCATTAGACCAAATCACAAGCACGTATGAAGAACGGAACCGAAGCCGCGCGACATAAAACAGAGGCCGACGAGATTCAGTAAAAAGTTCCGAGGAATTTTAAAACGCCGAAAGGAACAAAACCATACAAACTGTATAAAGTTCATTACTACAATTCGAAAAGATGACTTCTCTGTGCGCCACGTATTTCACTTACACCATGGGCGTACAGATAGAGACGAATAAAATATGTCTCTTATCCACCACACACGCTGCATTCAATTTCTTAAAATTTCCAACTGTCTGAAAAAGGGCACATATCTTCGTTTCGGTTACGTACATTGCAGCTGAAGGGGTCATTCCTAAACAAGCAATGTACGTATAACACAACCCTGAGGCGCGTTCGAGCAAAAATTGTTGCTGTGGAAAAGCAATAAGTGTTACAAATTCTTAGTGTGTGCTTGCGGCCTTAGTTATCTGGCATGCAAAGCGAATGCGCCGTACTGTATAATCATATGTGTCCTGTCCAGGTGCACCACATTCTTCCATATTATCTGAAAAACGGGAGCCATTATCGAAAACGTGTTAAGCCTAATTACGCATGTGGACACGGAAGTTTTGTACAGTCACACTCCCGATATAGCGCCACTGTTTGTTCACCGAAATTTGTCGCAGTATATCGATCATGTCGGTTAAATCGAAATTCTGTGTAACACGGAATTTCTTTTCACTTTCATGGGCATTAAATGACGGTGGTGCTATATCGGGGTACGACCGTATGTCACTGTAACAGGAAATTCCGACCAGAACTTGTTCATCCTTGCAACATGGACAAGAATATGAACTGCGCTCCACCTCGTGCGGCCGGCGCATAGCATATCGATACGCGTAATTCGTCCGTTACCTGTCTCAGAACGCACTCACTGGCCAAGTCTGAAGGTGTACATGCAAAGAGCAGCTGACACGCGCCACACCTAGTAATGTATCAACTCGACGTGACCTGTGACCCTTATGCGATATTATCGTTTGAAGACTGCGTCTGACGTCATAAGCCGACAGGACTGCAGACCACATCCAGACAGTAGGATACTTCCAGAAGCATTTATAGCACTGCCAGGTACCTCCGATACCACTGGCTTATTCAAACTGAGGATTTCTGAACGTTTCTGATCATTTGACCAACTTGACCTAAACATCAGGGATGGTGATCCACTTGTCAGAAAAATAAATATCTGCGCCTGATTTCAGCTGATTCAGCTATAAGCACGCGACATAAACACAGTACACTAATTCCTCGCCCAACGCGATTTTCCCAGTGTTATTTTCACTACATCCGGGTGAAAATGGTTAAATATGAAGACAATTTTTTTCCCGAATGCTGAAAACGGTCAACACACGTGGCTAACGGCGGGTAGTTACTCAATCAACTGCTGCAGAGGACGGCGGCATAGACTACGCAAGCGCTATCCAGATGGCTAGTGCCCAAAAACGTACATACGTATGTTACGCGAAGAGGGTTGGGGGTTGTCTATAAGAGTCCGCATTCACGTAACCCCATTCTTCCCATAAGAGGTTTATGCAACGCCCGTTTGCCCAACACGCCGCAATCACTCCCCGTAACACCCTCCTTCCAAAGGGATCTATGTGCCTGAAAGAGTACTGCATGTTGCCACAAAGAGAATAATTTCTAAGTGTTAATAATTTTTAAATATACGTCACATTGCAATAGTGATTACTTTAACTTGGCAACCCAAATACATACCCCTTTGACGGTCGCAACTCAAAGGTTAAATCACGTAAGTTTAGTTTTCAGTGCACCTGATATCAGCATCGAGGCAATCAAGACACACCAAACGTGGGCATTTCCAACTATGACAAAAACATGACAGCTGAATCAGTTTGTAGGCTAGGAGAAAAAAGCACAGTGAATTTATGGTTCAGAAGGGACGTGGTCTTGTACCAACAGTGTTGCAACGTGTAAGGGGGTGGTGTAGCCATTACATGAGATACAGACACAACATGGTCAACTTCAGGGCACCATTAAGCATACATACAAGTAACATTCCACGTCTGTGTACAATTCGTGCAAAAAAATGCAACTTCCACGTTCAAACGGAAATTCGAAGCACATAAATGGGGAGGTTATGTAATTAAATAGAAGTATAGGTTTCCTTACCAGCGTAACATTATTATTATTATTATTATTATTATTACGCGTAAATATAAGAACTGTAAAAGATGATCTTTAATACAACATGTTTCGACCCGCAGGGGTCATCTTCAGGTTTATTCTACAACCTAACTATATTACAGAATAAACCTGAAGATGCCCTATACAGGTCGAACATGTTGTATTAAAGACTATATAATTATAACTAATATATTTACATGTAAAGATAACGATCAAATCTTATACTCAAAAGGAATTCAATATTTATGTACCTCATGATAAAACATATAACACAAGAGAAAGCAAACAATAAAGAATGGGGAGGTTTCTTACTATCAAACCATTACAACCAACTTTACGGATCAGAGTCCTTCTTAGGAAGCTAACAGGCCCTCAGCTAGTACAGAAACTCCCCGCATTTTATAGAACACGAAGGTTCATTACCGCATTCACAAAAGCCCGTCACCCGTCGCTACTCTCCGCCAGATCTATCCAGTCCATACCCCCAATCCCACTTTTTAAAAACCCATTTTAATATTATCCTCCCATCTACGCCAAGGTCTTCGAAGTCGTCTCTTTCCCTCAGGTTTTCCCACCAAAACCCCGTATACGCAGCTGTCCCCCATACAAGCTACATGCCCCACCCATCTCATTCTTCTTGATTTGATCACCCGCACAGAATTTCGTGAGGAGTATAGGTCATAAAGCCCCTCACTTTGTAGTTTCATCCACTCCCCTGTCATCTCGTCCCTCTTAGGCTCAAACATTTTCCTCTGCACCCTATTTTCGAACACTCTCAGCCTATGTTCCTCCCTCAGTACGAGTGACCAGGTTTCACACCCATAAAAACAACAGCCAAATTACAGTTCTGTGTATCTTAATCGCTGTATTTTTGGATAGCAAACTGGAAGACAACATACTCTGCGCGAAGGACAGCAAGCATTCTCTGTCTTCAATCTGCCCTTAATTTCTTCCTGGCTGGAATTTTGATGGGGTTGTTTCCAAATATCTGAACTGATAAAACCATTCTAAAAGATTGATTATAATTTCTGTAGTCACCTGAAATGGAACTACACAACGCCCGTCCCACAGATGCTACGTATTTAGACGTCAAAACTTTCCGGTGTTCTCATCGCATGAACAGCGTGAGGGGACGGGCTTAATCCTTCCCATTTTACGTAACACTTCCCATTCTACCAAAGACTTATATCGTCTTCCAAACAAGTATTTCTTGAGGTGTATCTTTCGTCTATGTCAGGAAACACGCCTAAGCTGCAATTTATTTGGTACTGTATACTGACGGTACACAGCAGGCATATTCATAAAATGTATCCGTCACCATGAAAATGCAGGACAAGTATGTTTCTGTTAGTACTCTCTGCGTGAAAAGTACTGTTCGTCAGGGTAACGTTTCATGGGTTTTAAGTCCAGGAACAGCTACCTAATAATCCCAGAATACAGGCTTATTCAAAGTGATTGTTGGGTTTTAACAACTTATCATACACAATACACTTGAGATAGGAGCATATGTATTTTGTTACTTAATAGAACGACACTCCGAGTTTTTGTTACATACCTTACAGGTGCACTATATGTGCAGCCTTTATGATCCTACAAACAAGATAATCGAGTTCGTTCCAACGGTGATGATTTCAAAGGCGGTTCTGATTCTTACCTTCAGTTCAGCATAGACAGAGCACCTGTAAGGTATGTAACAAAAACTTGAAGTGTTGTTCTATTAAATAAAAAGATACAGATACTCCTATCTCAAGTGTATTGTGTATGAAAAGTTGTTAAAACCCCGACAGTCATTTCGAATAACCCTGTATATACCCTATACGACTGCCAAGTTCGGAATATGGTCTTGGTACCTGAACCGAACGAGATCGTCTAACACTTTCTTCGTGTACTATAACAAACGCTAGATGTCAGCATCCTCGCAAAAATAGCAAAATACCCCGAATACATTACCTTAGACACTCAGAAACTCCATGCCATCTTGGCCTCAAAATTCACAATAGCTACAGTAGGCCTATTCAGTACTTACTCTGCGAAAGGGCTGCATATGACACATTGGAAACTCACCTGAAAAAAGAAATGAATCATACATTAATAACTGTATAGTCTTAGATCAAACACAATTACATCTAAAACCCAGGACCCGCTCTGGACGAGTGCCGGTCCAATCTACAAGCCATTACAAAAACAGAAGCTTATTTGGGCCTGCTCTAAGCTTTTATTTCTTGCATATTTCTGTCGCGACCACCACCATGCCACGGAACAGCCTGACGTTGAAAGTCATTTACAGGGCGCCCAGGCTCGCCCAATTGGAATGAAACCACTTTCACATTTGAAGGAATGGTTTGTCATCACAGTCTAACCGGTGAATTAGACCTTCAGGGGTCAATATTATGGTCCCATCTCCGCAGATTTCTTCTCAGGGGTATACTCAGTCTAACACAAAGCACGGGATTCCCCATGGTATTACGCATCGGGTTCGTTCTCCAGACAGCATTCGTGTACCGCAATGGCATAAGTAATAACAGAACGACAGCGAGGTAGTTTTTACTTTAATAATTAATCTGGTATACAGTGTGGTTAGTAATAAACTATGCGGTACAGACAGACAAGCAATTAGTACTGCGGTAACCGGATAATGCAGCAATTCATAAACAATTCTGAAACTAGTGCAAGGACAAGATTAAGAATTACTTGTACTTCATTAAAATAAGACTAAAAACTATAGAACTGGTGGGAGAGTTAAAATCAAGGAGAGTGCGAGAGAAAGAGACGTTGTTACAGAAAGTGGCAGCGAATAAACAAACAGAGAAATTACGATAAAATACAACAGAACACCGCAAGTAAAGTATGGTCTCCGTGTTCAGAATATCTACCTTTCGTTATTATCTATTTTAATATCACTGTTCCCACCCTTCGTGGCTCATTCCGACAAATCGGGATGAGGTCAGGTGGCAGGCAAATTGGCTTCCACCACTCATCACCTGCTATTGCGCAAATCACCAGGCTCAGTCAAGCTCTGTCTTTCATTTAGGGACGTTCATTACCGTCATGCTTTATAGAATGCGACTCTCCACCGTGTATTTCTGCTCCAAGAACTGCCATTAAAAATAAACCCCTGTTTACGCCTTCTGTGGGTATTTTATGTTTCAGTACTGTAGTTTCCTAAGTTCTTGTGAACGAAACATGAATTTTACACTGAAATTTGATTCCGATGCTCCTGATGATTTCGCTGGTCCCAATTAACTTGGAATCTCGACACTACTGGTGATAACCGCCCAGCACTCTAACCGATACCTCCAGAAGCCTTCTGCTATGCTAAGCCGCTCTGTGGGTACTTTGCTCAAACTGTCACATATTTAACGCGCCACACACGAAGCAACGGCTCTTTTTGTGCTAGCAGCTGACGGCGGCACGCGTACGCTAGCACTTATTACGTCACGCCGCTACAGCCTTAATTTAGATGAAGCAGCGGCACTCTTCTGCAGCGTCCCCGGACAACCCGTCCGATGGCGAGCTTTGTGTTCGCGAGGAAAGTACAGCTTGGGGTTCACGCAAGGGTCATATTTGTTTGTGACGTTTGTATTTACAAAGAAATCACCACCGCAAGTCGGAACATAAGCACCCACAGCACAACAGCTGCACAGATATACAACGTATCCTAGCAACGGCTGCACACTCAAAGGCCTGCTTCCTAATCAGTGTTGCTTAGTTATCGCTTGTTGCCTCTCTCAGATGCTTCCCTTACATGGTAACCACTGCTGTGAGTTGTTTCGTGTTAACAGGCCCACACGCACACAAAACCACATATTGGGGGTGTACCAAGGGCTCTTTTCACGGCGGAACAGTGGCCAGGGCGTGAACCTGACCACTCACCTCCATCTCGTGCCAAGGATAAGACTGAAGCTATTAACCGCCTCCCATCCCCCAAAAGCCGCCATATTCCTTTGTGTCGTGCAAAAGGACAAACCTTTACCGTCACTGTAAAGCTAAAAAATGAACGGTAGACGTCAAATATTGCACTTTTTGATAAACAATGCAGCTACACACATAATCGTTGGAAGTGTAAATATCGAGATGGTATTAAAAAAAGGCACAAGAGGTCTGTCTATAAAGCATACAAAAAAGACTCCACATGCGTTACTATGAAGTTCTGCAGCAATCCATCCCGTTCGTTCGTATCGGGTTTCGCCACGATGGTTGAAATTCTACAGGCCATTTCGCCATAGTTAAAAAAAGTTCAATGTATTAATCATTATCAGAAATTATTTTCCCGCGATTTCGCGTCACGGCTGTAACAAGGGTGGGATACGTGGATAACAAAATTACAGTAAAAAATTTAAAATACGCTGCATATACATGTGTCTGTATCTTTAAGATCATCTGTTTGCAATCTTAATGCAAGTGCAATGAGCTTGTTCAATGAAGCTATCAGAGTCTTATTCTTCATCATAAAAAAGATCAATTCACAGACCTTCTATAATACCTACAAGTGTGCATACAAATGAATGACAGATATGAAGCCTGTTACATTATTCATTCATGGCTCACGCTTTCGCCGAGTCCTTATCAGACAGCAGCACATAAAGCTGCGACGTCCGAATCGGTTTCGTCAGCTTCGGTAAGCAATCAGATCTAGAGAAACTTCGAAATATCCGTCCATACTACCACCAGGGCCGGAAAGATTAAGTCAATGTAAAATCCCAATGACCCCATCGGGAACTGAATTCGCGACTTTCCGGCGTGTAACTCGGTGTCTCAACCAACCACCGCGTACCCCACAGAAATTCAGTGAACGACTGAAGCATTCACCAGGCAGCTTACTACTATGAACACCAGTGTTAACCGAATTTCTTGGTTTCCGAGTCCTGCTACTACAAATGGTGAATTTATTTTCGTCACCTACTACCGAATCGGGGGGGGGGGAGGGCGCGGAAAGTCCTAATCACTACCTACTCTACTGCGGCACGTCCATTTTCGGTTCAACCATCAAACTGTGCATGTAATTCAAAGACACGAATTATCGGAAGACGTTTCTTTCTTCTTTCCATAACTAGGCAACATCGTGATCCGTCATCAAACCCAGCCACAGAGTTGGCAGCTGCCACTTTCCACACACAAACACACACACACGGAATCAACGGACGGCACAGTAATACACCAATCATTACATTACCTATAGCGGCATCTCGCGAAGCCTCTGTATGACACCGATTCGAAACTCTTTATATCTTGGTGGCAGAAAAAGAAAATTGGTTGAAGCGTCGCACCAAAGCTATATCTCATCGTCCTAACTGGTAATCCGTCAAGTGCCACCAGTTGAGAAACACTGCTCTACACGTCTCCTCAAGAAGCCAACATACTTATCCCCCAACTTCCTTTTCAGTAGTATCCAATTACGTCTTGGAAAGGGTCCCTCTCTTTCAAAATTCGAACTATGCGCATATTAAAAGCATAAATAATGGCAGGCTATAAACTAGCACATGCCAACAGCCACTTGGAGAAGCAAATCCGGTTTCCGACGTCCTGTAGAACGCTTTACATACCGTACAGGCGTGGTAGGTTGAGTAAAATGATCAGCCTCGGCCGTCCAAGTCCCCCCCCGCCCAAGCTCACGTATGAAAGATGTTCTATTCCCAACACGAAAGACCACTCTGACAACCAACGCACTCTTCCGATAATAGAATAAATTAAATGTTTTAATAACACCAGTCACACAAGTTAACCATCAGTATATCAACTAATAACAGTGCAACACTTGCACACGGGCACAGAAGGGTTGATACGTAAGCTGCCTCACATTTTGTACTCGTACACTGGTAATCAAATGAATGTCCATTCCTTGTTATTTGGCTTACTTACTTACTTACTCCATGGCGCAGAGTCCTTCTTGAGAAGATAACTGGTTTGCAGCTAGTCAAGAAATTCCCCGCATTTCACGGAACCCCAAGGTTCATTACCGCACTCACAAGCGTCCGCCACCTGTCTCTATCCTGGGCCCGCCCAATCCAGTCCACATACCCACATCCCACCTCCTGGAGATCCATCCTAATATTATCCACCCATCTACGCCTAGGTCTCCCCAGTGGTCTCCTTCCCTTCGTTTTCCCCACCAAGACCCTATACACCACCCTCTCCTCACCCATACGCGCTACATGCCCAGCCCATCTTATTCTTCTCGATTTTATCACCCGCACAATATTGGGTGAGGAGTACAAATCATTTAGCTCCTCGTTATGCAATCTCCATTTCCCCGTTACCTCGTCCCTCCTAGGTCCAAATATTCTCCTCAAAACCATATTCTCAAACACCCTCAGCTCCCTTTCCTCCCGCAATGTCAGCGACCAAGCTTCACACCCATACAAAATAACAGGCAAAATTATATTTCTATATATCTTGATCATTAAATTTTTGGATTTGTATTAACCGTACAAAATATAATACTAATTTGATCTATTGGGGGTACGCAGTGGCTCAGTTGAGGCACTGCACTACAAGCCGGAAGGTCGTGGGTTCGATTCCCGATTGTGTCATTGGAATTTTTTATTGACAAAATCCTTCCAGCTGCACTGCGGCCCTGGGATTGACTCAGCCTCTAACAGAAATGAGTACCAGGAATATTTCCTGGGGGGTAAAGGCGGCCGGTGCGTAGGGCTGACAACCTTTACCACCTTCATGTGCCGATTGTCCAGAAATCTGGTAGCCTCAACCTCATGGAACCCTCAGGGCCTGTCCAGGCCTGTAATTGGATTGCTTTCTCTTTTTTTAATCTAACCTATTATTAAAGTGCTTTGCTTGTGTCCCTCATATAACAAATCCGGAGTAAAATCAATTGAAGACACACAAACCATTTTATTTGCGTTCCATTTGTTCTTTCTCGTTCACCTGTCTGTAGACTGTTCGCCACTTTTTTGTTATATGTATTATATTATGTATTCTACTGTTCGCTGCTGTTAAAGAACAAGGAACTTCAGTAAGACAATCATCGACGCAGCTTCATAATCATTGAGCTGGTGTGACTGTCTGGGGATGTCTAAGCAGTTGCAACACGAACACAGCTCTCTAATCTTTCTTCGCCCAGTCGATTTCTGTGCATGGAGTCTTCACTGCACTTTCTTCGTACAGAACTAGTCACAGTTACAGGTACATCCAAAAAGGAGCATTATTTGGCCTGCGTGGTTACTGGATCAACTTGCGGTTCCAAAATCTGTAAACAATGAAGCAAATTAGCGCCATAATTACTGGTATGTTAGGTGGAACTTCTGCATATATATTTTGGTATGGAAAGTATGTGGTACTGTAAATAATACCGCATACAACTGAATGCTATTTTCGTGTGAATGCGGATGAAATTCAAGTGCTTTTTGTTTCGTGTTTGTTTGATTAGATCGCAGGCCGCACTGCAAAGGCTGCCGGACCGCAATTTGATCGTCCTTGATCCACACCAACCCTCTTACCGTAGACTGATAAGGCCTGCTGCACTTATACTGGTGGTGCAGCTGCTCTCTGTTCGCCAGCATTCAGCGTTCAATGTACTTTCCTACTGGCATATTCTACAGAAAAGTTGAAAAGCTATAGAGACACAGCATCTCCTACTTTCAGAACATCTGAGTAGGAAATGCATCAGCCGAACCTTTGCTTATCTGGACTTTGGTGTACTAAACTAAAACTAAACTCCGTGGCCTTAGTCCGCACGCGAACTATACCGACAGAGCGGCCGCCGCCGGTCGGCGAAGTTAGTGCCAACTTTTGCGGATAGAGGGGTGTCACGTGGTCAG
>Ga0123353_10003888_pt1 | contig 19079 bp, 11 predicted proteins | sample TergutLab28metaG_3_FD_92763 | JGI IMG/M metagenome (GOLD analysis project Ga0123353, IMG submission 92763) | Labiotermes labralis P3 segment gut microbial communities from Petit-Saut dam, French Guiana - Lab288 P3 | ecosystem: Host-associated > Arthropoda: Insects > Digestive system > Gut ... | reverse complement strand
AGGGTCTATAACATGGGAAGGGTCGGCACCCCCAGCAACGGGAATACAGACAGGGGGAGCCAGGGGATTTACTATACCAACGGCAGCCGCACCGCGAGAGACGGCTTCTATATTGACGATGGCAGCACGGTGGAAATCATTGCCGACTGGGGCCCGGCCATCTGTGAAGACAATGCCGGAGAACTGACGGTGCAGGCGAATCACGGTTCCATCTTTGTCGCGCACGGCAGGACAAGCACCGCGGCGGCGGGCGCGATCTTTTCAGCCAACAGCAATTGCCCCCTCAGCTTTACTCTGGATAACCCCCTGTACTTTGATATCCGCAACAACATGCCGGGAGGCGGGCCGGCGGTTTACAGCGTCGTAGGCGCCGCTGACGCAAACGACAACTTCATCCAGCTCACCAATTCAGACCTTTCGATTTGGCAGGTGAGGAACAACACCAACCTGGAAAACACCGTAAAATATTTCGAAGGGTCGCCCACAAGGGCGTGGACCCTGATCAACACCCATGTGCGCGGGCGATGGATTCAGTTTATCAATAATCTCCCCTACAACAGCGTTACAAACCCCTACGTCCCGCAAAACGACTACCCCAGTTTTTCCAACAACTCCACCAGCACCACTGTCAACGCCACGACAGGCAGCTTTGTGAATATAGGCACATATTCCCGAATCAGCGCCAACAATGCAAAACCTATCATCGACACGCTGCGCGTGCCCACCGACGCGGACAAGTACCTGCACGGGCACTCCTCCGTCCCGGAAGGTCTGAAAGGCCTGCGGGACGCGTGGACGAACGAGGTCTACGTGACTGTGCAGGTCAAAGACGCCGACGGCAATGTCGTGCCGATCAAGGACATGTACGGCAGCTACGGCAGCACGGCGGAGTGGGTTACCATGGGGATGGATCCCCTCAACCCCGACGGCGTGACGGTCTACGGCGATCCGCCCAGTGGCGGCATATTCAAGATACCCTATATCCCGCAAAACCCCGCCGCCCACGCCTATGTTCCCTATGACTACCTGGACGCCCCCGTCCAGGGTGACACCTGTTTCATTCCCGCCGGGTATACCTTCGAGGTGCTTTCGGCCTACCGCTCCTCCCTGGGCTCCAAATCGGAGCAAATGGCCGCCACACCTCCCGACCCGAAGGCGCCGCGTGTCCACCAGAGCGATTACACCTTCGATATCGTGAATGTCCTCACGGAAAACCAGGGGGCGGCATACGCCGTTTGCGTTGACAAAACGCCGCCCCAGCCCGCCGTGATCGATGGTGAAATCGACGACACACCCAAGCTTACTATACCCGAAGGCTCGCCTTCCATCAGCGGTACGAGCAGGGAAAAAACAGGCGTGGCTGTCCTGTTCGCGCTGAAACGCGATCCGGGGGGCTTCGAGATCGTCACCACAGACGGGACGTCCGTGGGCAGCGGGGGAATCCCCGTCACGGCCGCGGTCAACAGTACGACAGGCCTATGGCAGCTTACTATCCCCAGCCACCTGACCCTGACGCTCGGCGATGTGGTGCAGATCCTCCTCATCGACAGTGCCGGGAACGTCAACCCCTTTGCCGGCACGGAATTCCACGACGCCCTGTTTGCCACGGACGATTACTTCCCCGCGGGCACGACCGCGCATGTAGTGGAAAGCGCCTTCATATTGCATATCCGCCAGATTGTGTATAACCCGGGCGGCGCGGCCATGCGCACATGGCCCGGCGAGGGTTACAGCACGATCACGGACCAGAGGAGCAATACCGCCGTCACACCCAAGAAGTACAACGTCGTGACAAGCGCCGGTTTCTCGGCCGCGGCGGAGTACACCACAGCGGAGCTGAAGGGCGTTTTCAAAAACGACACGGTGCGGATCCAAAACGCGATTCCCCAGTATTTCACCTATGCGGGATACGCGGTATCGGCCGCCGCGCCCGCTTCCCTGGCCGCGCCCACAGCCGGAGGCATCGAGATCCTCGTGGACACAGACAGGGAATATTGGGTGACGGTGTTTATCTCGCCCGTAAGTTACGAAACCGCCCACTATGCCGGCGGCGCGGCGGATCACCACTTCGGACCGGTTACGGGGTAGAACCTGCGATGAAAAATAACCATGCCATAAAAAAAGCGCTGCGGCGCGCCCTGCGCGGCCTCCTGGTCGCCGGCGCGCTGCTGTGCCTGCTCCTCGCCGGGGCCGGGCTGTGGAACGAGTTGCGGCAGTCCAAAGCCCCGGATATTGAAATGCCCGCGCGCCCTCCCGCGGGCGATCATCCGGAACCCGGGGCGGATTTTGCCGGCCTGCGCCGGATCGCCCCGGAGGCCGCCGCATGGCTCACCGTGCCCGGAACCCGGATCGATTACCCTGTGGTGCAGTGGGCGGACAACCAGTATTACCTGACCCGCACGGCGCGGCACGAGTCCTCCCGCGGCGGCGCGATATTTATGGATTACCGCAACAACAGTGACTTCTCGGATTTCTACACGGTTATCTACGGCCACAACATGCGCAGCGGCAGGATGTTCGGTTCGCTGCGGGAATTCCGCGACCCCGCGTTTTTCGACCGGGTACGGTACGGAACCCTGCGGGCCCCGGACAAAACCTATCAGCTGCAGTTTTTCGCCTTTGCCCTGGCGGACTCCTCCACGGGGGATTACTTCAGCAATCTGGCCTTCGTGACGCCCGGCGAAAAAGAGGCGTTTCTCGAAATGATCAAACGGACCGCGGGCCATTGGCGGGATATCCCCCTGGGACCGAAGGACCGGATCGTGGCGCTTTCCACCTGCCTTACCTCCACCGGGGATAAGAGGATCCTGCTGCTGGCGAAGCTGGTGGAGCAATAGGGAACAAGCCGCCCCTTTAGGGAAATCTTCTTTGCGCAAAGCCCTTGACATACAAAAAAGTTTGTGCTATCCTTTTTTAGTCCACTTTTGGTCCGCGCGTCAAACGGAAACACGCGCGCTTTAACTTGGGAGGTGAGCCTGTTGGAAGCCCTGCGAATCGTCATATGCGACTCGAATCCGCAGGAACTGAAAAATTACGCGGACATCTGCCGGGCCATCTGCGAGAGAAAGCAGATCCCGGCGGTGCTGACGACGTTTTCCAACGGCAAAACGCTGATGTTCGAGATGATGGATCCCGCTTTTTCCTCCATGGTCAACATCCTTATACTGGAACCGTTCAACGGCTGCGAAGTGGTTGCGGAATCTGTGCGCAAAAACGGGTATGACGGCATTATCCTGTACCTGAGCTGGGTGGCCGAAAAAGAATACTTCTATCAGGCCTTCGACGCCAAGGCCTATAACTATGTGGAAAAGAGCGGCTTTTCCCGGTTCGCCTGGGTGTTTGAGGGCGCGCTGAAGGCCGCCAGGGAGCAGGAACGCCAGTATATCGCGCTCAACTGCGCCGGGGAATACCGGCACATCGACCTGAGGGATATCTACTATTTTGAAACCACCATGGACCACATGGTCTGCATCTGGTACGCCGGCGGCAAATTCGTCTTCCAGTCCAGCCTTTCCAGCATGGAACAGCGCATGAAGGACCGCGGCTTCATCCGTATCCACCGCTCCTATCTGGTGGCCCTCGACGCCGTGTATCAGGCGTCCTTCGATCAGGTGACGCTCGTCAACGGCAAATCCATTCCCATCGGCCGCGGCAAATACACCGCGCTGAAAGACGCCATGGAAAAATGGCGCCGATAATATCCCCGCAGCGGGATGGAGGTTCACATGGAATTGCGCGGAAGAAGAAAGCCCCCCGGCCGGATCAAAACAGCTGCGGTGTGCTTCGCCTTTTTTTCGTGCGTATGCGCCCTTGCCCCAGCCGCGCGGGCGGCCCCCAACGCCGAGTGTGCCGCCGGCCGGCACCAGTATACCGAAACCCTGCGGATTGCAGCCACCGCGATGGAGGACGGGGAAGTCACCTATCTGTGCGGCGCCTGCGGGCAGCAGTATACGGAGATCCTGTACGCCACCGACCATCTTTGGGGAGAATGGGTCACCGACACGCAGCCCGCATGCACAAGCCCGGGGGAAAAGCACCGCACCTGCAACCGCGGCCAGTCCCACGACGAATACGCCGAAATCCCGGCATTGGGGCACAAACACGAAGCGTCCGTCACCGCGGAGCCGGGCTGTGAGAAAGAGGGCGTCACGACCTTTGCCTGCACCCGCTGCGGCAGCAGCTATACGCAGCCCATCCCTGCCATCGGGCACGATTATGAGGAGACCGTCGCGCGGGAGCCGTCTTGCTTCGAGCCCGGGGCGAAGCGCTTCGTGTGCGTCCATGACCCGGCGCACGCCTATGAGGAGGAAATTCCGCCGGTCGGCAGCCATAGCTTTGGCGAATGGGCCGTGGAAATCCCGGCCGGGGAGGGCACGGAGGGCCTGGAGGTACGGATCTGCGTCCGCGACGGCTGCCGTGAGACCCGGTCGCTGGAGGCCCTGCCCGTACCCAGCGAAGCCCCCTCTCCCATTCCCGTGATGGACATCATCCTGGTGGGTGCGAACGTCAGCTTCATTGCTTTCTTTGGCTTTCTTTTGATCCCCTACGCCCTCTGCCTGCGGTATATCAAAAAACGGCGCGAAACCATAAACCGGCGCGACGCGCTGAGAAAAAAAGTGGAGGAGCATTATGGCTTCAAGTAACTGGCTGGAGCTCGGCATTCTGCTGCTGGTCACCACCGCGGGCCTGGCGGTGTGGCGGCTCATCAAGGGCAGGCTCCGGCGCCACGACGGCTTTGAGGGGATCATCGAGGAGCGGGGAAAGCAGCCCGCAAGGAGCAAGATGGAGATCGAAGAGGAGATCGAGCGTCTAGAGTCGATCCTGAAGCGGAAATAAGGAGGATGTATATGCAGCTGAATGTGACAACCGATTACGCGATCCGGATCGTGCTGTATCTGGCGGCCAAAGGAGGGGTCGTGAACAGCAGCGAAATCGCGCATGCCATGGGGATACCCCCGACCTATATCATGAAAGTAACCAAAACGCTGAAGAACGCGAAAATATTGAGCGAAAGACGGGGCGTTGACGGCGGCTTTGTGCTGAGCAGGGATCCGCAGCAGCTGAGCCTGCTGGATATTGTGACTGCGCTGGAAAAGACGGTGAACATCAACAGATGCCTGGAAGAGGACGAATACTGCAGCAGGAACGCCGTCGCGTTTTGCAACGTGAGGAAACTGCTCGTTCGCCTGCAGGCGGAGTTGGCCGAAGGGCTGAACGTAAAAATTTCGGAACTCATTAGCGATCCATGATTTCAAAAGCATGCAGCAAAAAACACAGGCCGCGGGGCCTGTGTTTTTGTGTCGAACCCCCCCGAACTGCAGTTCAGGGGGTTTTTATTGCAGTTCAGGGGATTTTCTATACATACCAGACAAGGTATGGTATACTTATAAATTTGCAGATTGGATTTGGCTGATTTTGCCAAAATTTGCGACTGTATTTCAGGGATTTTTATTTGTATTTCAGGGGGTTTTCAGGTGAAAGTCGAAGTTTTATGCTATCCTACTGTTAAGGGAGAGAGGAATCGTGTTAAACAATGGGCAATGGAGCGGCTGCATGCAGCTGTCCGACCTGGAGCTTTTCAGCGAAGCGGAACTGGACAATATGCTGCGGATCCTGGATCGGTACATAAAACCGGCGGACAGGCACGGCCCCGCGGCCGTCCCCGCGGTCAGGTCAAAGCGAAGAAGCGGGAAGATCGTTTTTGATGTGCTGTTCTATGGATTGCTGCTGTGCCTGGTCGGCAGCGCGTTCCTGTTTTCGCGGGGAGATAAGAAGCCCGTCCTCGGCTACTCATTTATGAATGTCATCAGCGGTTCCATGCAGTCGGTGTACCCCGTGGACTCCTTGGTCGTAATCAAAGAGACCGGCGCGGACGCCATCCGGATTGGTGACGACATTACCTTTGTGAGGGAAGACAAAACTGCGGTGACCCACAGGGTAATCGGCATCACCGAAAACTATGATGAAACCGGCGAAAGGGGGTTCGAGACACAAGGCGTCGACAACGACGCGCCTGATTTTGAAATTGTATCGGCGGTCAACGTTGTCGGTGTGGTAAAATTTCATATCCCAAGGGTGGGCCAATGGCTCGAATGGCTGCGCGGCAATCTGATCTTCACCCTGTGCTTTACCGCCGGGATCCTGCTGCTGGCCATCCTGCTCAAGGGCGCATTCAAAAAAATTCCGGAGAACAAGAACGAGGCAAAGAAAAGGAATGCAAGGCACCGGCGGCGTCTGTCCGCTCAATAACCCGGCACAGCCATTCATTTCCCGAACATAAGGAGAGGAGTCAGTTATGAACAGCAAAACCAAGCGCATACTCAGCGGTGCCGGCGCGATCGTGGTCGCTCTGGCCCTGGCTCTCGGCGGCACCTATGCCTACACGCTTTTCGAGCACAAGAGCAACCCCTTCCGCAACGACCCGAACTACCAGGGCCGCCTGGTGGAGGACTACGAGGAGAAGGAATGGGAAAAAGACGTAAAGATCAAAAAAGAGATCTCGGTCAAGAACATGGGCGGCACCGAGCAGTTCCCCGGCAGGAACTGGGGCGACATCTTTGTGCGCGTCAAGCTCAAGGAGCACATGGACATCACTCCCATCGACTACATCTACTACCCCGGCGCCGGCGCGGATAAATACATCCGCTTCATGGTGGATAAGGACGGCAATTTCGTGCGCTTCCCCGCCACGGGCGCCAACACCACCCTCACCGCCACGCAATTGGATACCATCCGCGCTTCCGCGGCGTGGAGCAACGTCATCGCCGATTCGGCTAGGCGCGCGGCCTTTACGTCCGCGCTCACGGAAGCCAACTTCATTCGGCTGCGCGGTTACTACGATACACAGGATTATTGGTATGTCGTCACCAAGGAAGGCGACCCCAATGGCCAGTACGGCGCGTTCGTGGTCATGGAGAAAACGGCGGATCCCGCCGGGCGCATCTACATCACACCCAGCGTGCGCGCCACCGGCATGGATTACGGCACCGGCCTGGTCGCCCCCACTCCCTCGGATCACGAGAACGAGGAATGCCTCTACCCCGTGCACTATTGGGATCAATACGAGCCCCAGACTTGCGACCTGGATACCCACAAATATGTGGAGTGGGAACTGGGCAAAACCGCCGGCGGCGGCGACACCTGGATTATGGCGGACGCGTGGGACGGCCAGCCTGTCAAGAAGTGGATCCTCGACCCCGTAAGCGGCTGGGCCACCTGGAGCGACGCGCTGACGCCCGGCGAGCAGACTGACCTGCTGCTGCAGTCCGTCACCCCCATCAGGACGCCCGACGGCCAGCTGCTCTATGTCATCCATGCCGACATGCAGTGCACGGATCTCTTCGAGATGCTCAAGGACGATTTCTGGTTCGACGAGAACGGCGACCCCGACGAGTGGTTCATCCGGGATACGTTTGACCCCAGCGGCAAAACGACCGGCGTCAGCGGCGTGAGCATCCTCGGCGGCGACAAAACCATGGTCGAGGGGGATGAAATCCAGCTGGAAGCCCGCGTGCGGCCCAACAACGCCACCAATAAGGGCGTCAAGTGGCGCTCCAGCGATACGAGCGTCGCCACTGTGGACGACGACGGCAACGTGGTGGCTGTCGGCGAGGGCGAAGCGACCATCACCGTGACCACGGATGACGGCGACTTCGAGGACGAGATCACCATCACCGTCGTGCTCGGGACGATCCCAGCCACGGACGTCAACATCACCACCACCGGACCCATCACCATTGAGGTGGGCCAAACGAAGACGATCGAATACGCGGTGGTGCCGTCGGACAGCACCGACGCCGCGAGCCTGCGCAGCGGCAGCGTCTCCACCGTCTCCATCGTCTCCAATACGCAGATCAAGGGTGAGGCCGTGGGCACCACCACCGTCTACGTCGAAGCGGGCGGCATCTCCAAGCCCATCACCGTGAACGTCGTGGCCGCGACGGTGCCCGCCACGGACATCAACATCACCACCGGCAGCCCCATGACCATTGAGGTCGGTCAGACGCTGCCCGTTAATTACACGGTGGTCCCGGCGGGCAGCACCGACGCCGCGAGCCTGCGCAGCGGCAACGCCTCCATCGTCTCCGTCGTCTCCGCCACGCAGATCAAGGGCGAGGCCGTGGGCACCGCCACCGTCTACGTCGAAGCGGGCAGCGTCTCCAAGCCCATCACCGTGAACGTCGTAGCCGCAACACCGGGTACCCTGACCATCGACGTCGGTGCGGCTGGCATTACCATCGAGGTAGGTGAGGAGAAGGATATCCCGCACACCATTGCCCCGCCGAACACCAGTTACGCGCCGCAGTGGACCACGGCCGCCGGTACCGGCAGCGTCACGATCGTGAACCAGAACGGCAGAATCAGGGGCGCCACGGTCGGCGCCGCCACCGTCACCCTCACCGTGGGCAGCAAGAGCGCCACCGTCAACGTCACGGTCATACCTGCGGCCGACCCATCCCTCCCCCTGATAGGCGGCGGCGCCTACAACATGAAGGGCAGCGAGATCGACGCCGAGAACTACTCCCTCGTCTATGATATCGACGCCGAAAACTTTGCTGTGCCATTCGAGATGAGCCAGGACGGCACCATCAAGCTCAGTGACATTTTGGAGCCGAGCTTCACCAATTACAGCAGCCTGAGCGTCACCTCCTCCGACCCGGCGGTGGCCTCCAAGGTCAGCATCGGCACGGATAAGGACGGCGACGACGCCATTGTCGTCAAGTATTACGGTACCCAGGCGCAGTGGGAAGCGGCAAGGAGCACCCCTTCCCGTTTGGCGCAGGTACAGATCACGCTCGTTCTCAGCGCGCCCGGCTATCAGGACGCCACCATCACAATCAACATGGCTTTCCAGGGCTCCATGTACGGTTGATCCGCGAAACAAGAAAGGAGAGCATGGCATGTTTAAAAAAATTACCCGGAAGCAACGGCGGCTGCTCGCTATCGCGCTGGCTTCGGTAATGGCCATAACTTCGCTTGCCATCGGCTTGGGCGGCACCCTTGCGGCCAAGCCTCCCGTTATCGCGGATTTCGCCCTGCAGCCCAACGCCTACCCCATAATCGCAGTAGGCCAAACCGTAGAACGCGACATCCTCGGCGCGGCCCATGCCACCAGTTCCAACGCAGCTATTGCCACAACCCCAAGCGGGAGGCTTACCGGGCCTGTCGAAATTACAGGGGCAGGCGCCGGCGTCGCGGTTATCAGCGTCGGCTCCACGGCAGGTCTTGTCAGAGGCATGAACTATCAGGTATACGACAACAACAACATCGTGAAGTATACCATCGCCAACGGCGGCGAGGTGTTGTTCAGCGCCCCCAACAAAAGTGTCGCCAATCCCGTGACAGCAGAGACGGGCGTAAGCACCTCCGCCGCCAACGCGGCAGCCTTCGGCGCCATCCAGTGGCACTCCGTCCAGCCCGGTATTGCGGATATTGATCAGACAACCGGCATCATCACCGCCAAGGCGAACGGCATCGCCCTGATCATCGGCGAGTTCATCGACAAATGGGGCGTCTGGCATGATCTGCATATCACCGTGGGCGTGGGGACCCTCAATGACAACCTGATCCCCGGCCCGGATGACGACGGCGATGGCGAGCCCGACTACTGGTACCGCCGCCTGGGCAGGCCGCCCAATGTCTATGAGATACTGGACGAGGACAAGAACAGCAAGTATCCCCCCGAGTATATCTACAACGAGGACGGCGACCCGGGCAACGGCAACGACAAGCCCGCGATCCCCAATGACGGCGCCTACTGGGTAGAAGATCCCGAGGGCAGCAACATCTGGAAGCCCGTTGGCGAGGACGGCGGCCTGGATGAGGACGGCGCCATATGGGGCGGCGAGAACGGCAAGCCCGGCGGCGGCGACGATGCGCCCGTGAAGAAGTTCGGCAGCGGCTGGTGGGTTCATATGGGCCAAAACGTCTGGCGCAAGGTCAACCCCAACGGCGATGACAATACCGAGCTCGGCGAGCTGACCGGCGGCGGCCTGGACGGGGACCCGACAACCCAGCCCGGCACCCCCATCTACTATGACGAGAGGGAAGACAAATACTTCCTCGGTCCCTTCGAGGACGACGACGGCGGCCACTATTTCTACGGCGACCCCGAAACGGGCGGCAACGGCAAGCTTGACTCCGACAGGGACAGGGGGACCAATCCAAAAGCCCCCGACGGCGACGATGTGGTGTGGTGGATCGGCCCCGATGGCGAATGGACCACGACAAAGCCTCCCAAGGTCAAACTTCCGAACGAGGTGGTCGGCGAAACCTTCATGGCGGATGGGTTCCAGTGGCTTGTCCTCAAGGCCGACGCGCAGGGCAACCTGCTCATCACGACTACCAGTATTGTCGGCAGCACGAAGTGGGCCAAGGAGGACAAAAAGAACAGGGATGTTATCTATACGGGCAAAAACGCGCTGCTCTACCCGGCAATGAAAAATTTCTATACCACCAGGCTCAGCGCGCTGAAGGCCCATGCCCGGCCGGCTGCCTTCCCGCAGGAGGCGGCGAGAGCGGTAACCATGAGCAACTACAGAACCCAAACCAGCGGATGGTCCTTCGTGACTGCGGGCGGGGAAACCACCTGTTTCGCGCTCTCCGTCACCGAGATCTACAACAGCCCGGGATTCCCCGACGACGCGTCGAGAGGGATCGCAGGGACAACCTGGTGGACGCGCAGCAAGGCGTATAACGGAGAAAAGGAACATGAAATCTTCTACATCAACCCAAATGGAAGCGCGGGGAAGGATGAGGATTTCGACAGGAACAGCCGCGGTATCCGCCCGGCCATGTGGATCAGCCCCGACGCCATCGAGGCGTTCTCCATCGGCCGTTAGGTCACCGCATTCGCAGCAAACCGCCGCTTTCCGCACGGCGTAAACAGCGGGAAGCGGCGGAACATAACGAAAGGAGCAAATGCATGTTCAAGAAATATACCCGGAAACAACGGCGGGCGCTTGCCATCGTGCTGGCATCGGTTATGGCCATATCCGCGCTTGCTGTCGGCCTTGGCAGCACCTTTGCAGCCAAGTCTCCCGTCGTGGGTGATTTCACCCTGCAGCCCAATACCTACCCCACAGTCGCCGTAGGCCAAACCGTAGAGCGCGATATCCTCGGCGCGGCTTATGCCACCAGCTCCAACACAGCCATTCTCACGACCGTGAGCGGGAAGCTGAACGGACCGGTCAGAATCACGGGAGCGAGCGCCGGCGTCGCGGTCATCAGCGTCGGCTCCACCGCGGGCCTTGTGAGAGGCATGAACTACCAGGCGTTTGACAACAACAACATCGTCAAGTACACCATCCCCAACGGCGCGGAGGTCTTCTTCAGCGAAATCGGCAAGACCGTGGACAGCCCCGTGACAGTCGAAACCGGCGTCACAGGCGCCGGCGCTGCCGCGGCCAACGCCGCCGCCTTTGCCGACATCACCTGGGAATCCCTGCAGGACGACGTCGCGGAGGTCGGCGTGGACGGCAGCATCACCTCCCGGGCCAAGGGCGCGGCTATCGTCCAGGGCACATTCACCGATAAATGGGGCGTGCGCCAAAAATTCAGCATCCTCGTGGGCGTGCAGATTTCCTTGGGCGACGAGGAGCTTGACGACCTGCTCAACGCTTTGGCAAAGGCCAAGGAAATCACGGATGACGAGGACGAGAATCCCGGCAAATGGGATGCGCTCGGCTTGATCGACCTGGGTGACGCGGTCACCGCCGGCGAGAGCGCGCTCAACGACCCCAACGGCGACCGCCAGAAAGCGGCCGACGACATCTGGGACGCGATCCGCGACCTGCAAAGGAAGCTGCGCAGGAACAAGCTGGAGGACGCCATCGCCTGGGGCGAGGAGATCCTGGACGCCGCGGCGGCGGGCGATAACAACTATGACGAAGATCTTTTAAAGGAACTGGAAGACGCCATCGAGGCGGGCAAAGAGGTTCTGGACGACCCCGACGCCACGGACAACGACTGCAACGACGCGGCCGATATAATCCTCAATGTGATCAAGAAGCTGATAGAGGACGGCGGCAGGGGCGATATCTTCAAGGGCGAGGACGGCAACTGGTACCGCCGCCTTGGCAGGCCGCCCAATGTGTTCGAAGTGCTGGACGAAGACGGGAAGAGCAAATATCCGCCCGAGTACGTCTACAACGAGGACGGCAGGCCCGGCAACGGGAACGACAAGCCCGTGCGCGGCCCCCGCAACGGCATCTTCTATGTGGAGGATCCCCCGGGCAGCAACATCTATAAGCCCATTGACGGCGACGGCAACATCTCGGACGAGGGCGCCATCTGGGGCGGCGAGGATAAGGAGTTCGGCTCGGACGACGACAGGCCGGCGGTTCGCAACGAGGACACCGGCAAGTGGTACGCCTACTTCGGGCAGAACGTCTACCAGGAGATCGACAGCAACCCCGGCAGCTCCAATTACGGCCAGCTTATCGGCAGGCCCTTCGGCGCGGGCGAGGAGGGCGACCCCGGCTCTGGCCAGGATCTGACGCCGATTTACCTGGACGAGCCCTATAAGGACGGCAAGTATTACGCTGGCCCCTACGGCGATGAATCCGGCCCCTACGGCACCTACTTCATCGGCGACCGGCCCTGGTATGACGGCGGCACCGGCGAACTGAGCACCTCCGGCAACGGCGCCGGCGGCCACGACGGAATTGCCGAAACTGACCAGAGATGGTATATGGACGCCAATGGGAACATGGTAAAGGACCGCGTATATTACCCTGTCACCGGCGTGACCATTACCCCGCCCACGGCTGACCTGTTCCAGGGCTCCTCCTATCTGTTCACAGGCGTAGTGGCGCCCGCGAACATGCCGCAAGCGATCTACTGGGAAGTGATCGGCGCCCAAAGGCCCGGCACTGTCATCACCAACCACGGCCTGCTGGTCATCGCCGTGGATGAGACGGCGGCGACGCTGACCATAAGGGCTACCTCCGTGGTAAGGCCGAGTTTTTCCGGCACGGCCGCCGTGACAGTCAGCCCCTCCATGCCGGTGCTGACGGAAGCCACGGTTGACAAGATCGCCACAGGCAGGTCCTCCTTCCTCATCAAAGACAACGGCACCCTTTGGGGCGCGGGCCTCAATAACCGCGGCCAGCTGGGCATCGGCGACACCCGCAACAGGACCGCCTATGTGCCCGCGCTGGTAATCCCCTCCACCCTCACATTCACCAAGACCTCTGCATTCGCCTACGGCACCGAATCCCACACCCTGGCCATCGCCCCGGACGGCACGCTCTATACCTGGGGCTACAACAACCGCGGTCAGCTGGGCACCAACAATGTGACCAACAGGAACACCCCCGGCCAGACGTATCTGGGGACAAGCGTCAAGTTCGTCGCCGTGGCGGCGGGGCGCAACTTCTCGGCAGCTATCGCGACAGACGGCCAGCTTTACACCTGGGGCTGGAACAGCGAGGGCCAGCTGGGCACCGGCGGCACAAGCCCGACCACCAGGCCGATCCCGCAGGCGGTCATCACGTCTCTGCGCTTCCAGGCGGTTTCCGCCGGCGACCGGTGCATCTACGCCATCACCTATGAGGGCCTCGACGCGGACGGTAACAACCTTCCCGGCAAGCTCTACGCCTGGGGATTCAACGGGAGCGGCCGGCTGGGCCTGGGTCACGCCAACAGCGGCGCCTCCGCGGGCAACAGGAACATCAATCAGATCCCTGTGGGCAACAGCTGGGATCCCATCGTCAGGATGGTCGCGGGCAGATCCCTGGGCCACGTGCTCGTACTGGATAAGGACGGCAACATCTACTCCTGCGGCGCCAACGGCTACGGCCAGCTGGGCAACGGCACCACGACAAGCAGGAACAACCTGTCGATGCCGATTACCACGACCAAGTTCACGACAATCGGCACCGGGCACTACCACTCCATGGCGCTCACCGCCGACGGCAACCTCTATGTCTGGGGCCGCAACAACTACGGCCAGGTGGGCGACAACACCACAAGGAACAAGCTCATTCCGACCTGGATCAGCCGCGACGGGCGCAAGTACGTGGCCATGGCGGCCGGCGAATACACCTCCATGGCGGTTTGCAAAGAAGGCAGGCTCTATCTCTGGGGCTACAACAACTATGGCCAGTTCGGCAACGGGACCACCCTCAGGCAGAACTACCCGCACTTTGTGCCGCTTGCCTGACCGGCGCTCGATCCTAAGTCTCTCCGTTCCCGCCGGGCACATCCCGGCGGGGACGGGGCGGAGGAACCAGAAACGCATATTTTGAGGGGAGTGCATATATATCGTGAGAACAAAACTCAACCGGCGCTTTCTCTGCGCGGCTGGCGCGGCAATCGTGGCCATGGCGCTGATCGTCGGCGGCGTGTTCGCCTGGGCGGACAACAGCCAGCACAGGACCAACGTGCTCACCGGCGGCAACCTGCACGAGAAGCCCGATGTGGTGCTGATAGAGGACTTCGAGGAACCGGACGATTGGCGGGAAGGCGACGAGCTCAAGAAGGAAATCTGGATCAAGAACACGGGCGACGCCCTGCTGTACGTGCGCCTGCAGCTCAAGGAGTACATGGACATCGCCAAGATTGCCTACAGCTACAGCGAGGAGTTCCTGCTGGTCGATACGGACGGCAAATTTGTCGCCAGCGCCGGCACGGCGCAGGCCGACCGCGCCAGCTTCAAGCTCGCCCTGGACAACATGGGCCTTGTCTATGAGGACAGCCAGATCGTCGCCCTGCGGGCCTACGGCGAAACCGGGGACAGATTCTATCTGGCCACCAGCGGCACGACGAACATCAACGGAAAATACGGTAAGCGCCTGCTGCTGGATTACGACCAGGCCGCGCCGCGTTCCCTGGTGGACGGCGTTCTGCGCGGCAGCTATGAGGAGACCATCGACCACAAGAACCATCCCACCAGCGAGTGCCTGTATACCCCGCACCTGTGGAACGACCCGCCCGCCGGCCTGAACAACTGCGGCCAGGGCGACGACGGCGACGGCCTCGGCTTCCACGACTATGTGGAATGGCTGCTCGGCGCCAACCTGATCATGCTTTCCGGCTGGGACGGCCAGCCTGTGGCTGCCTGGATTCTCGACGACGGCAGCGACGAGGGCTGGGCCTATTGGGGCGAATCCCTGCGCCCGGGCGAAAGCACCACCAGGCTCCTGGAGAGCATCAAGCTCATCCGGCAGCCGGACGGTCCCTTCTATTACGCCATCCACGTGGATATGCAGGCGGTTGACTGGTACATCGATTTCTTCGATGACGCGCCGGATCTCATCCGCGATTCCTACAACGGCAAAACCGGCTTTGCCATCAAGGCGAACAAGCAATCGTTCACCAGGAACGGCGACGAAGGCTATGTCAAATTTACGGCATACTGGAACAGCGCGGAAATTCCCTCCGGGGATGTGGAATGGAGCGTCGCGGCGCTCACCGCCGCGTTCCTTGGCCCCTACACCAGATTCGCGGCTATCGACGGCACACCCACCCCCGGCAATCTGACCATAGGCGGCGGCCAGCCGGAGGGCAGGCTGCAGGTCACCGCGGCCTATGACAGCCCCGACGGCGTGAAGACTTGTGTGTATGTGATTACAGTAAGGCCGAACAGCTAAAAACTGCGACATCTTCTCTCTCTTTTTTCCTTCTTTCCGTTGCGCGGCCCCTCTACCGGGAAAGGGCCGCGCAACGGAAAAACAGTGCGCCGCACCAAAAACCAGCGAGAAGGACCGATCAAAATGAAACGACTTCCAGGATGGCAGCGTATTTTGGCGCTGGTATTCGTCGGCATATTCGCGTTGTCGGCAGTCATGACCGGCACGGCGGCCTGGGCTGATCTGAGCCAGCACGGAACCAACATTGCCGAGGGCAGCGGCCCGCCCAAAAAGACGAACGCGCTGCTGCAAAAGTATGAAACGGACACTGAGATTCCCGTGCCCGGCGCGCACTTTGCGCTATACCGGACGAACCCCGACGGCACGGCGAATTTGATCGATACCCTTATCACCGGCCCGGATGGGCAGGTTCTGGCTTCGGATCTGGAGCCCGGGGCATATTACTGGCAGGAAACCATGCCCGCGCCGGGCTTTCTGCCCGAACCCGGGGAGGACGGCCAGGCGAAAAAATATCCCTTCTCGATGCCCCCGCAGGACGGCGAAGCGATGGTTGTTACTGCGTATAATACAAAGCAGCTGGGCAGTTTGACCGTGAGCAAAACCGTTGCAGGCGACGGAGACCTGAACCGGGAATTCGTCTTCACCGCAGTCATTGGCGGGAGAACGGAGATGTTCACGCTGCGGCATGGGCAAGCAGTCGCTTTTGAAAACATCCCCGCAGGTACCCCCTATGAGGTCAACGAGATGCCTGCGGAAGGGTATATCACCAGCAGCGAAAATAATACAGGCAGTGTGCCTGCACAGGGCATCACCGCCGTGTTTACCAATACATACGCTCCTCAGGCCTCCGGTAGCCTGCTCGTGACGAAAGTGGTCACGGGGCAAGGCGCGGATCCGGCCAAGGCCTTCGAGTTCACCGCCATCATCGGCGGGGAGACGCAGACCTTCACATTGACGCAGGGATCAGGCAAATACTTCGGCGGCTTGCCTGTGGGCACGCAGTACAGCGTCACCGAGGCGGATTATATCGGCGAAGGCTACGCCACGGCGCAGCGCACGCGCAGCGGCGCCATCACGGCGCAGGGCGAGCTCGCCCATCTGGTGTACGTCAACGAATACGGCCTGCCGCAGCCCGAAAAGGGCAGCCTTGTGGTCACCAAAATCGTCGCGGGCGGCGGCGACCACGATAAGGCGTTCAGCTTCACGGCAGCGATCGGCGGCGAAACGGAGAGCTTCACCCTCAGGCACGGCGAGAGCAAGATCTTCCCGGATATCCCCGCGGGCACAGCTTACACCGTGGCGGAAAACGACTACACAGAGGATGGCTACGCCGCCCGCTTTGTCCCCGCCGGCAGCGGGAGCGGCGTCATCGCCGCGGGGCAGGCGGCCGCGGTGACCTGCGTGAATACCTTTGAGGAGGTGGAAACCCATTGGCTTCGTGTCACCAAGCGGGTGGCGGGCAATCCGCCCGCGGGCGACAGCGAAAAGCTGTTCCGCTTCACGCTGGCCATCAACGGGACACCCCACGAGTTTGACCTGAAGGCGGGCGAGACATCGCAGAGCTTCACCGTGCGCGCCGGCGATACATATTCCCTCATCGAGCGGGATTACAGCGCCGAGGGCTATATCGGCAGCGTAAATAACGGTACGGGCACAGTGGGCAGCGGAAACATTGAAATCGTATACACCAACACATATGCCGGCCAGGAAACGATCGACATTGAGGGCGAAAAAACCTGGCAGTCCCCCGGTCCTCCCGGGGCCATACAATTGCCCGCCAGCGCGACCATCCTGCTGAAAAACGGCAATGTGACGCTCGCAGCGGCGACGGTCACGGCAGAAGACAACTGGCGCTACGAATTCGTGAACCTGCCCAGGCGCGACGCTGTGGGCAGTGTGATCCCATACACCGTGGAGGAGGTGCGCATCCCCGGCTGGCGGCCGGTCGTAACCGGTTACGACATCAAAAACCACTACCAGGCGCCGGTCATCAGCGACAGCGCCGAGGTCGAAAAAGTCGTCGTCGGTACGCCCCCCGGGGACATAGAATTCAAGTTCCTCCTGACACCCGTCAACAATGCCCCCATGCCCCAGAGCAATGAGATTGCCATCACCGGCGCGGGCAGGGCCTCCTTCGGGCAGGTTGCGTACAACACCCCCGGCACGTACATCTACACCATCACGGAGAAGCCCGGCAACCTGGCGAACTGGAGCTGCGACGCCTCCGTCTATACCCTGACCGTCACGGTCGGCGAGGACGAAAACGGGCAGCTCACCGCGAGCAGGGCCCTGACCAAGGCCGGGCAGCCCAAGGACAGGGCGCTGTTCACCAACCACTATATCTCTATTCTTGAATTCACCAATGTGCGCGTGACAAAGGTCTGGCAGGGCGAAGGCGGGCATCCGCAGAGCGTGCAGGCCCAGCTTTACCGGGACGGCACGGCCTACGGCAATCCGGCCACGCTTTCGGCGGCCAATGACTGGACGCGCGTCTGGCCCGGCCTGGAGAAGGGCCATATCTGGACAGTGGACGAAGTCAACGTCCCGGAGGGCTACACAAAAACGGTATCCGGCGACGCGGTCAATGGGTTTACCATCACCAACACCGCGGGCGCTCCCATGGAGACCGTCGATATCAAAGTCACAAAGGTCTGGAAGGGCGGGGATGAAGGCCGTCCGGCCAGCGTGGCCATGCAGCTTTATAGGGACGGCGCCGCCAGCGGCATACCCGTCACGCTCTCGGAAGGCAACGGCTGGACATATACGTGGAACAGCCTGGAAAGGGGGCCAGCATCCGGGGAGCCGTATGCCTGGACAGTGGACGAGGTCAACGTGCCCACGGGTTACAGCAAGGGCGTGACGGGCGATGCGGCCAACGGCTTCGTCGTCACCAACACGAAGCTCCCGGCGCCCCCGCCTCCCGGGGACGAAATCACCCTCAGCGGCAAAAAAACCTGGAACCATGGGAGCAACCCGATTGACAAACGGCCGGAATCCATCACGGTCATCATCAAAGCGGACGGCGCCATTGTGGCCCAGCGCCTGACCACTGCGGCGGAGCACTGGGCCTGGTCCTTCAGGCTTCCAAAATATGACGGCGAGGGCAGGGAAATCAAATATACCGTGGATGAGGCCCGCCTTGAGGACTATGTGAAAACCGTGGACGGCTACAACCTTATCAATACCCACAAGTCCGGCGGCAGCACCGACGACCCCGATCCCGGAAAGCCCACCAGGCCGCCGGATACCGACGACGAAAGCAACCTGGCTCTCTGGCTGACCATCGCGGGCCTGAGCTTCGCGGCACTGGTGGTGACGGTACTCCCATGGAAAAAATGGAAAAAGAAAGGCAGTCGAAAACATGACTCTTAAGACAAGCGATATGGCCATCTGTGCGGAAGTTTCGCAATTCACCATACGCGACTACGGGGACCAGGGCCTGCTCGGGCCCATCTTCCGCTCGCGGAGCAGCAGCTACCGCTCCTT
>Ga0123353_10003885_pt1 | contig 19082 bp, 16 predicted proteins | sample TergutLab28metaG_3_FD_92763 | JGI IMG/M metagenome (GOLD analysis project Ga0123353, IMG submission 92763) | Labiotermes labralis P3 segment gut microbial communities from Petit-Saut dam, French Guiana - Lab288 P3 | ecosystem: Host-associated > Arthropoda: Insects > Digestive system > Gut ... | reverse complement strand
TTCTAAGACTGACCACATCCTGTCTGTTATATCGTGTCGCCGATGTGCTGCCTCCATTGAGAACCTCCTCTGTGGTTTTCTCTATTCTATCATAAATTCATTCTCGTGTAAACGCTATCTAGTCTTCAAGCTTCCAAATATCATTAACGTGTTTACCCAATGATTTTGAAATCCTTAAAGCTACCTCTAAAGAAGGTAATGATGCCGTCCCCTCATAGCGATAATACTGCTGCTCGGATATTTGAATTAACTCCGCAAATTCTTTTTTGTTCATCATATATTGTTGCATTCGTATTCTTTTCAACTCATTAGTGACCATTTTCATATCTCCAAACGGTTTTTTAGTTTGTTCAATAGTATTCTACCATCAACAATTAGGCGGGTGTTGTCGAAGTCTACTATAAGATTTCAACTTCTTTTTGGGAAAGGTGAATAATAACGTCGAAATGAACATATACTATTAATTTAGCTTCAATGGATAGCTCTCATATGAGTGAAAAAACGGATCATGTCATGAAAAGCTTTAACCGCTGCAAATAGAAATGCCGCCCATTTAGAGCGGCACTTCGTGTCCTTAGATTGTTTGGGTTACTGTTACTACGCCAGCACCTCTTGAATTTGCCCAGGGGTCGTACTCATGAGCTGATACAGCCTGTTTTTCGGGAAATTGTCCACAAATGGGACGATGCTATTCCCGCATTTCAGAAGCCCCTTGCCGAAGCCCACATTGGTGATATAGGAGAGTTGGTTGTCGCTGATGTGCAGCAGTTTCGCCAGCTCCGCCCTGTCCGTGGGGGCTTGGTTCAGCATGACGAGGTATTCGCTGTTTGCCAGCATCGTCCGTGCCGTCAGGGATTTTAAGCAATCCTCGACATTCTGCGTAATACCAGTAGCCAACGCGCCGTCTTTGCGAAACTGCTTCCACGATTCGGAGAAGAACTGCGCCGAGAGGTCGTTGGCGAAGAAGATGTGCATCTCGTCCATGATGACATGGGTGCGGATGCCGCGTTCCCTGTTCCTCGCCACGCGGTTGCGGATCGCGTCCGTCATGACCAACATCCCCGGCGTTCTCAACTGCTTGCCGAGGTCGCGGATACCAAAGGCAATCAGGCGGTTGTGTACATCTACGTTCGTCTGGTGCGCGAACATATTCAGATTGCCCTGCGACACCATTTCAAGGGCGAGTGCCAGTTCCTTTGCCTGCTTTTCTTTCTGCTTTTTCAGCTCCGCGTACAAGTCGGCAAGCGTCGGGGGCTGAATGGTGTAGTTGCTTGCCAAATAGTCCTGATAGATATTCGTCAAACAGCGGTCGATAATGGATTTGTCCACGGCGTGGAGCTTGCCCGTGCCGCCCATAATCTGTTCGATAAAGGACAAGACAAACTCGCTCTTGGCAATCAACGGGTTTCCGCTGTCGCCGTAGCCCAAAGCCAAGTCCATAGCGTTGATATGGTTGGGCGAGGTCGGGGAAAGATTCACCGCCGCGCCGCCCAAGGCGTTGACCAAAGAGGTGTATTCATTCTGCGGATCGGCGATGATAATTTCATCCTCCGTGCCGAGGAATATGGATACAATCTCGCGTTTAGTGAAGAAGGACTTGCCGCTGCCCGACACGCCGAGGATAAACCCGTTGCCGTTAATAAGGTTCTTCCTGTCGGCAATAATCAGGTTATGGCTGATGGCGTTCACACCGCAGTACACACCGCCTATATCCATAATCTCATGGGCGCGGAACGGCATAAGGACGGCAAGGCTCTCCGTGGTCAGCGTCCGCATGGCGTTGATTTTCCGCAGACCGAAAGGCAGAGCGGTGTTCAGCCCGTCCAACTGCTGCCATTTCAGCACCGCCAACTGGCAGAGGTGCTTGCGGGCAATGGACATGAGCGTTTCCGTGTCACGGTCGAGCTGCTTCTTGCTGCTTGCCGTATGCACAAGGGTAACAACGCCGAACATCATGCGTTGGTCACGGGTGGTCAGGTCGTCCAAAAATTCCTTCGTTTCCTTGCGCTGCTGTTCCATATCATACGGAATAACCGCAGAGAAGTTATTGTTTTGGTTCTGCTTCCGCTGCCAGTTTGTGATATTGGTTTCTACCCCGAGCAGTTTGTTCTCCACTTCGCGCACCGCTTCATCCGTCGGGATGGGGATAACGTCCACAGAGAAGAACAGATTGCGGTTCAGTTCACACAGTTCCGCCACAAGGCTGTCCTTGATATAGGAAGCGTAGTCCTTCAAGAACAGCACCCGCCCGAACTGCCCGTCCATGCGGAAGTGATCCTTGTGTATCGCCATGCTGTCGGGGCAAATATAGTCGCGGAAACTGTCGCCCTGCCGCATCATGCGCTTCAAGCTGGGGTTATAATGGACTTCCTCGCCCTGACGGTAGAAGTCGTGGAAGATACGCAGCCGCTCCGTGCTGTCCAGTTCTTCACAAGTGGAAGAAAGCTGCGCAAGGTGCGCGGACAGGTCGTTGCCAACGCGGTGGAAATAGCTTCGCGCTTCCTCAATATCCTTTGCCACGACGGACACGGTGATATAGCGTTCCTGCACAATGCTGTTGGATACTTCCGTCACCTTGTCGAGAAGCATATCATTATACTCCTTGCGGTAGCCGTCGTGACGGTCGCCGCGCAGGGGCAGGAGTATGGATTCCTCAAACGCCCGCTTGTTCATGCGCTTGTTGCTGATGGTGATTTTGGTCGTGGCGTTGCTGTCGAGAGCGTTCAGCAGTTCCGAATAGTCGAGGAACATCCCCGTCTTGTCCTCCTTGGACGCGATGGCATAGTTGATGTCCGTAAAACGCCAGCACTTGCTGTACTTGTTGCCGACCATCCAAATGCCGTCCAGCCACAGTCGCTTGATGGGTATGGCCTGCTGAACGGATTGGGGTATGGTCAAGGATTCTTTATCCTGTTTCAAAATGCGGTTGAGTGCTTTAATCACGCTTTGCACCTCCTTGTTTTCTTTTAGGTTTTTGTGTTCTGTGATTGTGTTTCTTCCTGATTGGCACAGGATTTGCACGGCGGCTTTCTATCCAGCCGGACAGCGCGGCATAGTAATAACTCTCGCCCTGAAAGCACAGGCGTTTGGGCATAAGCCACTCGCTCTTGACATACGCTGCCGCGAACTGTTCAGCTGTCATGCCGTTGTACTTCACAAAGCCCATAGCCCCGAACGGAATTGCGCCGAGGATGCAGAGCCAAGACACCGTTTCCGTGCCGAGTGCGCCGCGCAAGCCGAAGTAGATTCCGACCGCGACGGCGATTGCCAGTATAGAAAAAATGAGCTGACGCAAGTTCAGCCCAAAGAAGATACTCTCCTGATACTCTCGTATCTCTCGATTGATTTTGACTTCCATGTTTGCTTTTTCACCTCCATGAAAAAAGCACCCGAGAGATCGGATGCTGTGTTGGATTTCTTTGTATTGTTGTGTGGGGAATTGATTGGGCGATCACTACATATTTCTGGACAAAATGTTCTCAATAATGAGCTCTATCTCATCGTCTGTATACCCCGCCTCTCTCAGTACCATGCAATAGTTTAAGTGTTCAACCAATCTTGTTGCAGTAATAACATTTTTGTTTGGTTCGAATTCTCTTTTTCCATGAGCGAGTTCATTTCTCCACTCATTCGCAATATCCGCCAATCCACTAACATCTTCGCCGAACCAACCAGATAGGATTGTTTTTACGGATTTCCACCCTTCATAGCCATTATATACTTTCGTGATTCTCTGACCAAGTGATATTTCCGGGCGGATCGATTTATGGAATTCTTTCGCTTTTGTCTTAATCCTTCCGCTACTTTCATCAATGTAATTTTGGACGAGTTTTTTCATATCTTCATAGAATGTCACAGTACTCGGGGATGATATTGCAGGTAAAAAAGTTCTATGATAATACTCGAACGCTGACATTATGGATAAACAATGCCCCAAATCAAAATAATTCCTAAGCGAAGAAGACGGATGAATACTAAATATATCGTACTTGTCATCCAAGAACAATTGAAAGAGCTCTTTGAGATGCGAAGAAAACGCCCCGAACAACGGTAGAATGGTTTTCTCTTCTGATTCATGCTTGTATTTATCAATTACAACTATTGTTTGCGGTGAAGGACGAGAGTCAGATAGCGTTGCGCTGCACAAGCTAATGTTTCTTCGGTTATAAATGAAGCTAAAGAAATTGTGTACGATAGTATAAAGGCCCATGAAGAAACCAAAATCGTTTGTTTCTGTAAATTTCAATACAAGTCGCGTTTTGGTCTCAACAATACACTTTGATAATGAACGCGAGGAACAGACGACAAACGTATCCACAAATAATGATACTTCTCTATCCGAACACTCAAAGGAAAAGAGTTCGTTGCGTTCAGCTTTTCTGCTAAACTTATATTTTTTGCAACTCCTTTTGTACATTCTGGTAGATGGATAAAAGCTATCCAGCTCGGCAAACGAAAAGCCCATATGAGTAAAACTCACGCCTGAATCATAATCCATCACATAGTAATCAACGAGACAGGTGATATTTCCTGACAGAAACGTTTGGCTCGTTGGCGGTTCAGACTTGCCTACAACTATTGTAGGTATGGTTGGTTCAGTTTGTAGAGGAATTGAGAAATGGAACAAAAGGCTTTTGCCTTCTCGATCTTGCGCTTCAATACATGAAATGCTTCTTTCCGAAGGAATCATGCGAAGACCGCAAAATAAGGTAATGAATCCGTTCTCGAAATGAAATGGAATTTGAGCTCCATTGGGTAACCAAGCGAACCCATAAAATATTTCATTGGGCAAAGCGTTCATGTTCTCAAACCTCTTTCTGCTTTATAGGCAATTCCGTTGGTATTATATCATAGCCCACGACAAATACATCAATATAGTGCAGTAAAACCTCTGAAAAACTGATTGTCCTACAACCCAAACATCTCCCGCACAACCCTGTCCGCCATCTTCACCGCGCCCGTCAGCACAAGTAGATTGAACACCAACTCACCCATATAGCTCCATACCATCGTGACGGGGCTTGCGCCCTGCGGCACCACGGGCGGGCTGCTTGCGAACACGCTGAATATCACGCAGGCAAGGACGATAACTGCACCCTCCAAACAGACGGCGGCATAGCTTTTCAAAAAGGCTTTGCCTATACTACTGGATGGTTCGCCCGCAAAGGTAGACAGCGGGATGGGCGCAATAGCTGTGTACATATACAGCTTAAAAAATCTCCCGTACACGCTCATAATCATGACGAAAGACAGCACGATAACCACCAAACCACCTATCAGGCTCACCGCCCACGCGGGTATGCTTTGCATAAAGGTCAAACCCCGTATCGCTGCTTCCATTTCCGCAGGAACCGTAACCGCCGCCTGCGTCGCCAGTCCCGCCGTGTTCATGGCGGTTGTAATCACGCCCTGTATGATGCGGAACAGCCCAAGCATGATGTCCATGCCATAGCTCACCACGCTCTTTGCCAAGATAAAGCGGATGAACAGTTTCAACGCCTGCTCTGGACGTTTGATTTCTGCAAAGCTCCCGCAGGTCTTGACCACACCCACCAAGAAGAACAGCACGACGAGCGCATAGCCGATGGCTTTCAATGCGCCGTTGATGTTTACAATCACATCCCATATCGCGCCGCCCTTGAATCCTTGCAGGCTTTGTGTGATGAGATACCATATCTCCGCCAATTTCTCGTTCCAGATTCTCAGGGCGTTCAGGATATTATCCAGTATCCAGTTGCCAGATCCCAAGTTTTTTACCTCCATTCTAATAGTTTTCAAGCAAAAACCCTAAATGATAAACCATACCATTTAGGGTTTGAACCATAGAGTTTTTTGTTAATCAGCTAAAAATTATCTTAGCAGGGATTTATCATAAGTCGTTTCTTGCGGAATACTAAATATTAAGCGATGGCTTTCAAACCCAAATCGCAGATAGAAATATTTTAAGGAGAAGATCCTCTTATGGCAAAAAAGAACCGTGGCTTAGATAATGAACAGCTCAAAGTGATGATTGAAGATCAATTTGAAAAAGCCGAACAAGCTCGTGCCCGCAATCAGAAAAGCGCAGAAGATTTTCATAAGCGGGCACAAGAACAAAAAGAGAACATTATGAAAAAGTCAATGCGCAATGGTCGCTATTCATAGTATATTGCGATTGGATCAACAATGTATTCTGGTTTTTCAATTACGAATCCTTTCTCGTAGAGCATTGTAAACGTGCTATCTTGAATATGATTCAGCAATTTTATTACCTTTGGATATGAGGGTAGCGCAAATGATTCTAAAGTGGTTTTACGTATCCTGCCTAATACAATTGCTTTTGAATCAAATTTAAATCCAGCTACTTCTTTTTTGATGCGCATATTTTCCTCATTCAATAAAACAATGTATTTGCCTGAATAGAGGAAAGCCTTGTATGGGAGTAATTCCCTCAATAGCTTGATACTTTCTTGGACAGACAAGAAATATTCCGAGTTAGGAAAATCTTGAGAATCAGGATGCTGTAACCTATAGATGTTATGATACTTTTCTTGAAACATAATATCTACTCTGTCAAGATTTATGAAATGGAAATCCTCAGTTAACCGAAAATAGACTTTCGGGTTTTCTTTCAGCTTCTCGATTATCTCTTCAGGGGAATTACATTCACATATTAGCTCTTCATCTTTCAAATGATTTTCCAAATCGACAAATAAGTTGTCCTTCATTTTCTTAGTAACAATGGCTTTAAACTCATCAGAAATGGCTGTCAGTTGTTGCCCGTCCTTGGTTGTTGCTTTTAATGACCCACTTAATAAAGCATTTAGGAAAGGAACCTTGCTTACACCTATGTTGCCAGAAAGAGAGGCTTCAGTCGTAACCTGGTCATTTTCTTGAGTCTCTGCGTGACTATTCAAATTTTCATCAATCACTTTATCTATCAGACCATTAAAAATCTGAGAAATGTATGAATCTAAAAGATCCTGATCCAAGTAGAAAAATTCTTTCATACCTCTTTTTTTCCTTTCTTCGTTTGCGTTATATGTCGACCTTTGTTGTTATTATATACTCCCAATGTCAAAAAGCAAGGCAAAATCTTTCAATATAAATGCTGATTTCAGTTACCCTTACTATTAAAGACAGCCCGCGCGGTGGCGGGCTTGTCCTGCTGTTTTGTTTTTGTTCACTTGCAAGGCTCATCCCGAACGGGCTGCCTGTCGCGGATAATCCCGTACTTGTCGTCAACGTAATAGGTGCCGTTATAGAAGTTGAAGATTGCGCTGCACTTCACACCGCCGAACTCCGCGATATACTTGTTGTCACCGACTTTCTCCAAGATGGTCGCGTCCGCAAGCTGCCCGTTCAGGGAATGGATATGCGCTTGTACGGTATAAGCCATAAGCACACCCCGTCAACCGCCCGTAATCAAGCCGAGTATCTCCTTCGTGAACGTAACGACAATGCCCCCGGCGAGGGTCAAGAAGCCGTTGGCGCGTTGCGAGGGGTCGTGGCTTTTCAATGATAACCCCACTTGCACGATGCCGAACGCAAGCAGGATGATACCGATTGCGCGGATCAGTCCGAAGATAAACTCCGAAAAGCTGTTGACAACGGCAATCGGGTCGTCCGCCGCAAACGCTGTTGGGGCAAGCGAGAACACCAGTACCAATGCGCAGAAGATGGTAAACACCATCCGCTGCTTTTTAGAGAGTTTCTGTTTCATACTCAAATTCCTCCGTTCCTTTTGTTAGTTGTTCGTCGATTTCGTCCTCGGACAGCACCACATAGTCGCCGTACTCCGCATCCAAGAGGATGTCGCCAAGTTCATAGGCTTTGGGCGCGTGTCCGTGTACATAGGGCGGCATACCGCCGTCTGCGGTTAGTTTGATATTGGGATGCCGCAGGATGTCGTACTTGTCGTCCTGCACGGCGCGTTCGCCGCGCACAAAAAGAAGCGCGTAGCGGTTGTCGAGCATACGCACTTCATCGGGGGTGTACAGTTCCCTTCCGCTGATTTGCCAGTTGGTGGAGTAGTTGCCGTTGCGCCCTTTCGATTGCCCGTAGGTGTTCGTGTCGATGGTGGCTTTCCCAAGTTTCTTGCTTACAAGCTCATGGGTACTGTCCTCATTGCCACCGAGGTATAGGAAAGAATCGCAGTTGCCTATGATGCTCTCCCATTGCTTATCAAACAGGGCTTTCAACTGCGCCACGTTTTGGATGATGATGGACACCGAGATTTCACGGCTTCGCATGGTGGAAAGCAGCTTATCAAACTCATCAGGCAGGGCAACGTTCGCAAACTCATCGGCTATGACATGGACATGAACAGGAAGCCTGCCGCCATACTCATGGTCGGCTTTCAGGTACAACTCCTGAAAGAGCTGTGTGTACATCATGCCGATGATATAGTTCAGCGAACTGTCGTTATCGGGGATAACGGCGAACAAAGCCACTTTCTTCTCACCCAAGGAGGGTAAGTCCAATTCATCATGGTTCACCACGGACGCGATTTGCGGGAGGTTGAACTTCTCCAAGCGAACGCCCAATGAAATGAGAATGGACTTCGCTGTCTTGCCCGCCGCCAGCTTGAAGATATGGTATTGCTTGACTGCAAGGTGGTCGGGGTCATACATCTCCAAATTCCCGAACAGCACGTCAAGGACACTTTCGTATTGGTCATCTTCCTCGCGGACTTCGGCGGCGTGAATCATCTCCATGAGCATGGGGAAGTTGCGCTCGTTCGGCGGGGCTACATGGACAAGGTAAAGGATAAGGGCTTCCATCAGAGCGGTCTCGGCGCGTTCCCAAAACGGGTCGTTGCTCTGCGCTCCCTTTGGGGTAGTGTTTCGGACAAGATTGCTCACCAGTTTCAGCACGTCTTTGTCATCGCGGAGATAGACAAAGGGATTGTAACCGTGGCTCTTGTGCGTGTTGATAAGGTCAAGCACACGAATCTCATAGCCCTGCTGTTCCAAGAGAAAACCCGTATCGCGGAGGATTTCTCCCTTTGGGTCAAGGCAAACAAATGAGGTGTTCGCCTGCATGACATTCGGTTTGGCATAGAAGCGCGTCTTGCCCGCACCGCTGCCGCCGACCACCATGATGTTCAGATTGCGCCTGTGCTTTCTTCCATCCAACCCAATGCGCGTGTTCTGTGTTAGGATGACATTCTGCTTCACATCTTTCTTGTCCGCATACTTGCGGGAGATCTCGGATGCCGTACCCCATTTTGCGCTGCCGTGTTCCTCGCCCTTGCGATAGTTGCGGCGGGTTGAAACGTACACGCCCACACCCAACAGATAGAGAAGAAGAAAGATAGCAGGGTGGATATGTCAGTTTCCAATGTGACCTTGTGAGAAATGAGCTGCTCCGATGTTTCGATACGGTATTTGTGCAGGAATTTCGCTTGCTCGGATATAGCGTCCATAAGGCGAATAGTCTTTGTAGTTGTCGTTGACGGCATTGATAATCACGCCGATGATATGTTCATGGAGTTCCGCATCCTTGAACGCTATGCCCGTATCCCCGAAATGGTTTTGCAGTTCGGTAATAATCTGCTCCATATATTCGGGCTTTGCTTCCCACAAGCGGAAAGGGATATTGTAGCGGGTGTTCGTGTCCGCTATATCAAACACATACTTCAAGTGCGGCGTGAATCCGCTGTCGTCAATCAGCGCAATGCCTTTCGCTCCCTTGTTCACCCATCTGTGAAAGGTATCGTTCCACAACGCAATGGGCGCACAGGCGGTAGCGGTCGGGCGTTGCGCGTGAATCAGCACTTGGTCGTGGAACGGGTATTTATAGAGCCAAGCCGCTGAATCCAAAAAACGCGTCCAGTTTTCGACTGAGCGCGTAAGGTCTGATGTCACCAAGCGTGACAGTTCGGACATCATTTGCAGTTTTGTCGCCAATAGCTCTCACCTCCCAAGTTCAGGTTCATCATGTTTCTTCACACGCACACCGCCCATTTCTTTGATTAAATCAAGGTCTTTTTGGATGCGCCGTTGAAAGTCCTTTTGTGCCGCTTCCTTTGTCTGCTTGTAGTTCCCCCAAAAGAAATAGTTTGGCGTGTCCGCGCGGTAGCACCATGTGACGTAGGGAGCAGGCGCGTTTTTGTTTTCTCCGATGACATAGCCCAACTCGCCAACGGTCTGCCGTTCGATTATCGTATAGCCTGCGTTTACGGTCTTTTCTTGCATACTCAAAAGCTCCTTTCTGTGTGGTTATGTAATGGAGGGTCAATGCCCTCCCTAAATAGTGATGAGGAACTGCGCCCTCCGTTTGATTTTACTTCCTGTTCTTCTTGCGAATGTGCAGGAATACCGCGCCGCCCACCATGAACAGGCAGAGCAGTATGGCAATTATGGTTCTCAGCATGATTTCGTGTCCTTTCTGTTGTTTTCTGTTGCGAGATTGCGCCCGCCCGTAATGTCTGCAACCGTAGCTTTTAGGGCGCGAATGGCTTTGCGCTTCCGTTTGCGAGCGATAATGCGCCACACCGCCACACAGATAGCCGCCACCGCCACGCCAATGGCGATAAGCACATCGTATTTATCCGTATCCAAGCCGAGCTTGACAGACGGCTCATTCGGGATAGTTACGGTATAGGGCTCGTCGGGGCAATGGTCGGTGGTAATGGCCATTTTCACGGCTGCGGCGGGAAAATAGCCCTTGGGAACGACGCTTTCCTCCATCCACACATCGCCCAACGGCAGGCAAATCACGAACAGCTCGCCATTTGCGTCCACCATAAGCTCCGTTTCTGTGCCGTTCGGGTCGTATCTGTATATGCCGTCGTCCAGTTTCACAAAGGAGAGGGTCTGCAAGTCGTCCTTGCCGTCCACTTTCACCTTGAACGTGAAGCCCGCGCCTGTAATCGGCTTTCCTGTTGTGCCATGCACCTTGTAAACGCGCAATGCCGTTGGCGCGTTGTAGATAAGCGCAATATAGGGATTGCTCTCGCCGTGTTCGTCCGTGACGGTCAGGGGGTAGCTGTCCGCACTCACATAGCCAATGGGGGTCTGCTCTACAAGGAAATAGTCGCCTATGGGCAGATACTGAATGACCGCCTTGCCATCCGCACCGACCGCAAAGGTTTCGCTACCGTCCTCTGCGGGAATAAGAACGCCCTCGTCATTATGTTTGAGTTTTACTGCGTTACCCTCCGTGTCCAAAAGCGTGAACACCACGCCGGGCATGGCGGCCTTATCATAGAAGTCCCGTTTTTCCACAATAACGGTGATAGGCTCGTTGCGGATTTCCGTATCACCGACAACTTCGCCTTTTTCGTCTATGGTGAAGCTATATACGGTATCCGAAATGGAGAAGCCATCGGGAGCAAGCGTTTCACGGAAAGTATAGGTTCCCGCAGGCAGTTCGGTCAGCCTGATTTCGCCGTTTTCGTCTGTGCAAGTTTCCGCAACCACTTCGCCGTTTGCGTCGTATACCGTAAAGACGGCATCGGACAGGGGTTCACCGCTTGCCGTGCTGCGCTTGGTCAGTATCACCTCATTGGGGTCATTGAAGATACCGCCGACTTTCTGAACAGGCGATTCGGTATCGTCGAACACCGTAACCAACCATTGCGTTTCGGGCAGCTTGAAGCCCACGGGCGCGACAAGCTCTTTCAGAATATAACCGCCGCAGGGCAGCAGGCTGCTTTCACCGTAGCCGTTTTCACCCACGGCAAAGGTGGTTATGGTTTCCTTCGTTTCGGGATTCAACACCGCAAAGACCGCGCCCGCAAGTTTGCGTTCAGGATTACTTTTATCCTTTTTCTCAATGGCGATTTTGCCCTTGCGCATGACATTCAGTACGGGATTGTCCACAAGAGAAGCATCTATAATCACCGCGTCTGTTGCGTTCCTGTTGGTCAGGTCAATGTCGTAGGTCGTGCCTTCATCTATATATGCGTCCGGCACATCCAGTTCTTTCAGATAGTACAAGCCAAGCGGCAAGTCGATACAGCTTTCCGCAAAGCCGCCCTCGTCCGTGAGGAATAAGTCAACAAGCGTGTCGGCGGGAATACTGCCTATTGCTTCGCGGGTAAACAGCCCGAATATAAAGCCCGTGCCATAGTTCTCGTAGAACACGCCCGTCTGCTCGTCAAAGTATTCCGCAATTTTGAGTAACTGCACCGAAGCCTTTTGCCTGATATTCTCCAAGCGCAGGGTTTCGGTCACGACGGCGGTGTGTTGGTCTTTATAAGTCAGCGTTACCTCGTGCGCTATTTCGTCCAATACATAGCCTGCGGGTGCGGACTTTTCGACAACGGTATACTTGCCAAGATACAGCTTGCCCGTGGACGCTTTCCCGTCCTGTCCTGTGGTCAGGGTACAAACGAGGTCGCCCGCCTTGTGATACACCGTGCCGTCGCCCGTGCCGATGTTCTCGGCGGCATAGACTTCAAACACCACGCCTGCCAAACCTCGCACCTCGTACTGCGGGATATACAGCGTTCCCCAATCGGTTTCCTCCGTAATCGCGCCGATAAGCATTTCGCCCGTCTTTTCCACAGAGATAGTCCCCATAGCGGCGTTGTTTCGGAGGGTGACGGTAATCACGCCGTTTTCCGCGTTGGATTCGTTTACCTTGAATGACACGGGCTCGCCGTTCAGCAGATAGCCTGCGGGAGCTTGCACCTCAACCAGTTTATAGCTGCCGTATGGGAGTTTCGCGGGTAGATACAGAGTGCCGGAAGCGTCGGTTACAAACTCGGAGAGCGTATGCGGCTGCGGGTACAGGATTTCAAAGCTCACCTGTCTGCCCGCGCTGTCGAGTATCTTGAATGTCGTTCCCGCGATGGGGATGGTCTTTTTCGTGACGGCGTCCTGCTTGACAAGGCGTATCATCATCTCCACCGCGTCATCTTCCAAGAGGTATTTATAGGTCTTGCCGTTTTCGGAAACGAACACCTCAAAGGGCTTGATTTTGGCGTAACCCTCCTTGCCCACGGTTTCCGTTACGATATAGACACCATAGGGAAGTTCAACGCTCTGCGCAAAGCCGTCCGCGTTGGTCGTCAGAGTGTCGTACAGTTCGCCCGTGGATTTCAGGCGAATTTCAAACACTATACCCGCAAGCGGCGGCTTTATGTCGGGGTCGCTGTCCACGATATTGGGGGAGTTGTCGGGAGTATTATCTATGCCGTCAGGTTCGGATATGGTTATGTCCAAGCCGTTCTCTGCATCCTCAGAGCCAATTTCCATATTGCCGAACTTGATAAGCGCGATGCGCCCCTTCTTCACGCTGTCCTTTACCGTTGCGCTCGCCCGTACCACTTCGACGGTCTGCCCGCCGTAGGAGAGAGTAACGGTCTGCGGCGTGGAGTTAAGCAGATAGCCCTCCGGCGGCTCGGTTTCCGTCACGGTGTAAGTGCCAAGCGGCAATTCCTTTGACGTGACCGTGTTCGTGCCAAGGGCGTGGAGCGTGTCCACAACCTTGCCGGAAGCGTCCTTGACCTCAAGCTTCGCACCTTTCAGGCTTGCGTCGCCCTGCGCCTTGTTACCCGTTTCCGTGTCCGTCTTTGTCACGGTAATCGTGCCGACTTGCGGTTTGTTTGGAATGGTCGCGCTGCCCGCGACGATTGCCACGGTCTGCCCGGCATATGAAAGCGTGACCGTGACCGTATCGTTTGAAAGCACAAAGCCCGTGGGCGCGGTGCGCTCTTTTACGGTATATGTGCCGAGCGGAATGGCGACGGTCGTGGCTTTGCCGTTCGCGTCGGTGGTTGCGGATGTGATAAGGGTTGTGCCGTTGTACACGTCGAAAACCGCTCCCGCAAGGGAATAGTTGCCCATGCTTGGGTTGCTGTTCGTCTTAACAATCTCAATCTTGCCCATTGCGGGTGTATTCGGTACGGTCACGGTATAGGTGCTTGTCGTGACATTTGCGGTATAGACTTGGGTATTCAGAACATATCCATCAGGCGCGGTGATTTCCTTGACATAGTAAGTCCCCATAATCAGGTCGCCCGTGGTCGCCGTGCCGCTGCTGTTCGTTGTCAGTCGTGCGACTTCCTGTGTGCAGGCGGCGTTGCTGTATACGCCGAATACCGCGCCCGCAAGCCGATTCCCGTTGTCCACGTCTGTCTTGATTATCTGTATCTTGCCGTAGGCGGGTGTGGAGAGGTTCAGGGTCGCCGTCGCAACCGCGTTGCTCTCCGTTGAACAGTAATACACAATCTGATAGTCCCCGCTTGTGGGGGCATACCAAGAAAAGTTGGTAATCGCCCTGCTGTCGTAGCCCGTGGCGGTCAGCGTGTAGCTCTGATTCCCGTACTGCTTCGGTATCTTGATGGTCAGCGTATCGCCACTTTTTCCCGTAAACCCTGTTACGCTACTGCCCGAGGGAAGGGCGCTTTGGTTCAATACATAGCCGCCGTTGCAGTTGGTCAGAGTTACGGTCGCCGTGCCTGTGAAGTATTCGCCGGACGCGGACAAAGCCAATGAGGATGGCGAAATGGATACCGTATGCGTCATGAGTTTCTGTGCGCGAGCCAGTTCAAGCAGTTCGTCCGCCCATGCGAGGACGTGTGCATATCCGCTCTTTGCCCGAATCGCGTTGGGGTTCGTTGAGCGGTTGGTGAAGTTGTACTGTTGATTGTCGCCTTCCTCGGAAAGCCAGAAGCGGATGGCGTTGGCGGTCGCCTGCCGCGCTTCGTCCGCCGTAAAGCCCGACGGGGTAACAGCCGGATAGCCGTGTTCCGCGATAACCTGCAAGCCGCGCAGGGTGCGCGAACTGTACAGGCTTGCCATATCTACCTGCTGATACGCCACGCCGTGCGGGTTGCCTTTCTTGTGCTGAACGCAATAGACGATTTCGCCCGTTTGCGTTATCCAATGTTTCGGGGTGTTCAGGTCTTTCCAACCGTCGCTGTTGTACTCCAAATAGTCGAACGCCGCATTGGTTTCGGACTCGACATTCACCGACCCTGCCGCGAGTGCGCCAGCGGGGATGATGGCGAATAGCAGCAAGACACAGAGCAATGCCGCAAGGATTTGTTTGCATTTCTTCATACGTTTCCTCCATTTTTTTGTTTTATGGTAGTTTTTTTCTCGGCCAGTAAGCCAAAGGGTTAGTTCAGGACATAAAAAAACCGCCATGCTTTCAGTCACGGCGGTTTACCGTTCGCGTTCCTGTTCCTGCCGCGCTCGTTCCAGCTTTCGGCAGTACATTTCAAGTGCTTTGAGAACGCGCTCCTCCTTTTGTGCGGGCGTGAAGTCTTTGGGGAAGTATTTATCGAGTTTGTTCGCCTTGATGGTGAAATTGTTTTGCTGCGGCTTTTCCTCGCGCATAACCAACTCCATGCCGTTGCGGTCGAGTTTCCCCGACTGCGCCGCCTGTTTCATGCGCTGGGCTTGGGATAGGGACGGCGTACATTCCTCCGATTCCATCACGTCCAACAGTTCCGTTTGCAGTTCGCGGGGAAGATAGGACAGTTCGACAGCGGGATTGAGGGCAATTGTCCTATCGTCCACCATTTGCAGAATGGTGGGGTCAAGCTCTGTAAGACGGATATAACGGCGAACAGACTCACGACTATCGCCATCTTTGCAGACTTTTTCAACACTAAGTAACTTCTCCACAACTTGTGTAGAAGTTAAGTCTGTTCTTGCGCCTTGCCGCTTTATTGCGTCCAACTTCATCTTGTACGAAAACGCCTTTTCGCTCGGAAGCAGTTTCTCCCTCTGCAAATTAGCGTCCACCATAAAGATGATGGCTTCATCCCTGTCCATTTCACGGACGATTACGGGCAGAGTATCTATCCCCGCAAGCTCACAAGCCTTCTTGCGGCGGTGTCCGCTGACAAGCTCATACCGCCCGTCCTCCTTCCTGCGGACAATCGCGGGGGAGAGTACGCCGAATTGCTTGACGCTCTCCACCATTTCATTCATAGCGTCGTCCACAACGACATGAAACGGGTGTTCTGGGAAGTCGTCAATTTCGGAAATGCGGGCTTGCGTTACCCGATTTGTTGTATCGGCGTTTTCTGCACCGCCTTTAATTTCGTCCCTTTGCTCATCTGTCAAGGTCAGGAACATCGCGGCTGTGCTTCTGCTGAAATCCTCTTTCTTCGCCATGCATAATACCTCCCTTCGTCAGTTCTTCCCGCTGAACCTCCCGCGCAAACGAGCGGTAATCCTGTGCCGCCGTGCTTTCGGGCGCGAACAGCACAATTCCTTTCTGTGCGCTGATGCTTTCGCCCACCGCCACGGTCTGCCGTATGGTGCTGCGGTATACCTTTGTCCCCGCCATTTCCGCATACTTCTGAGCAAAACCCCGAATCTCTCGGCTGATGATGGTGTGCGGGACATAGCGCGTAACGAGTATGCCGCCGACGCGCAGGTCTTGGTTGGAGTATTTCTTGATAAGCCGGATATTCTCATTGAGTTGATAGAAGCCCTGCAAGGAATATCCGTCCGGGCTGACAGGTACAACCACCATGTCCGCACAAGTCAAGGCATTGATAGTCAACATAAAATATGATTGCGGCTTGGATTTCTGAATGAATTGCTCGACCGCCGCGATCTCAGAGGTCACCTCACAGGGCGGCAGGGTTTTCAGCACATGGCGATGATACGCTCCGCTTTCCCCGGCCCTGCAATCCAGAATGGCGCATACGCCTGTATCGGTTTCGGTGCGGATCAGCCGCCCGAAACCCTGTTTGAGCTTAACCAACATATCCGGTATAAGTGCTTTCACCTTGTATAGTTCCGTTGACCCGAAAGATGCGCGCTCATAATCCCCGATTGGGTCGGGCGCGGCAAAGGGCAGCTTGACAATGATAAGCATGGACAGGGCGTCACCGGGTACGTCCACACCCTCCCACAACGCGCCGGACGCGAACAGAACGCCGTTGCCGCTTGCCTTGAATTGATCCAGAGCGGAAGTGTCCCGCCGCCCCATACGAAACAGGGGGTATGGGAGATTCCGCTCTTTCAGCAGGGCATACACCTGCCCCAGCACGTTATATGAGGTGAATAGCACGGCGGCGTGCCCTTGGGAAGCGCGGATAAGCCGTTCCACTTCGTCCGCGATAGAGGATATATATGCTTTATCCTGATTGTTCGGAAAAAGCGTCCTTTCGCTGAGGTACAACAGGGTGTTCTTTTTGTAATCAAAGGGCGAGGGCAGGCTGACAGATTGCACATAGAAAGCGTCTAAACGGTCAATGCCCAAGGTCTGCTTGGTGCGGGTGAAGTCCCCGAACGCGGATAAGGTGCCGGAGGTCAGAACAAACGGAATGCCCATATTCCAGATATCAGCGTACATCTGTGCGCTCAGTTCTTTCGGGATAGCGCGCAGGATTGTTTCGCCGTTTTCCTCGCCGTCCTGCTGTTCTATCCAGCAGATGAGGTTTTCATATTTTCTGAAAGCGGCCGCCCGATCACGGATGCTTCCCAAATTGCGCACCGCTTGCTTTTTTCTTTCAAAAAGGTGAGTCGGAACAATGCGACCTTCTATTGCGACAATAAGCGCGCCCGCGATTTCCGCGATGTTTTTCAGGTGCCGCGCAGTCTCTGCATCCATAACGGCGGGAAACTGACCGGATTCCGTGTACTCCGTGGACGCTTCCATATTCTCGTACAGCCGCTTGAATAACCGCTTTGATTGCCCTGCCAGCTTCTTGGCAAGGCGATGGGCATTGCCGCCGTCAGTTGCCATCATATAATCTGCAAAGCTATGGATGCTGTCCGATATCCGTGGGATTTCCGCATCCGAAAGCTCCAGCCCATACATCTGACGAGCGGCAGTGAGGAACTTGTGCGCCTCATCCATGATGACAAGCTGATAATGCGGCAATAGCGGATGCTTCTTGTTTCTTCTGTGCGCAATGTCCGCCAGGAAGTAATTATGGTTTGTCACTTGAAAATCCACGGTGGAATCATTGGCTGCTTCCATATGGCGCATATACCGGCAATTGTCGCGGAAGCGGCAGTTCGTGGCGCATCTGCCGCCGACACAGATCTGCCGCTTCATGTACGGTGTCAAGCCGTCCGCGTCCGAGAGGTCACAGGAAGCGGATTGTGGGAGCAGCGGCGTGAGAACAGTTCTGGTCGCAATGTCAGTGTCCGCATAATATGCCCGCAGCCGCGTTTCGCAGAGATAGTGTTCCTTGCCCTTACGTATCACGCAGGTCAAGGGTGTGCGGATGATATGGTGCGCCATTAAGATGTGGGACAGATCCGGTATATAACCGGTGACAAGCGCCTTTTGGAGCGCGATACTGGATGTGGCGATGACTACGGGCATATGTGCGCCCTCGGCATAGCTCTGACCGGGGAGATTGCCTCGTAGCCACGAGTCGTTGATCCGGCCACGCTTGGCAAGCACGGCGGCGACGAGATAGGCCAGAGTCTTGCCTGTGCCTACTTCGGACTCGGCAAGAGAGATACCCTTACGGGCAATGGTTTCGAGCATATGCTCCGAGAGCCCCAACTGGTTCTCCCGGAACTTATAACCATGTTGGGGCAGGACGCATTTGAACACATGGTTCAAAATCTCGTTCAGTTTATCCGCGGCCAATCGTTCGCCCGATGACCTGTCCGCTTCATAGCGCCCAACACCGCGAAAAGGCAGCGTATATATTTTATCTGCCAGCTTTGCGTGGGAGTGTATATCCAAAGGTTTCGCGCTGCGGTAGAGTATTGCTTTCCTGCCGTTGGAAAGATTGACCGCGCTGTATACATAGCTCTTTTCCGTGCGCCGCTCTGTCAGCGCGCAGCCAAAGGCGGTGAGTATATATCGTTCTCCCGAAAGATAGCGGTCGGGTATATCTGTGGGTTGTTTATATGTGATTTCCTGATTGTACAGTGCATAAGCCTGCCCAAACATATGTTCCTCCGTTCTGTTCCGGCGGCTTGATAATGCGCCACGAAATACTCCGCGGCGCAGTGTTCAAACCGCCCAAACCCTGTTTTTCTTTTTGCTGTTGATTGGTTTTGCGGTGAATACCGAAGATGTGATTAGCCCCACCGGACGGCTGCATATACAGCCCATGAAAGCTCCCCCCGGCCTTTTTCAGCCGGGACGATGCTTCCGCCGCGCGTTATCCCTACTACCGCGGCCCCCTTACAGTCAGGTTCGGGGAAGTATCATAA
>Ga0123353_10003884_pt1 | contig 19084 bp, 15 predicted proteins | sample TergutLab28metaG_3_FD_92763 | JGI IMG/M metagenome (GOLD analysis project Ga0123353, IMG submission 92763) | Labiotermes labralis P3 segment gut microbial communities from Petit-Saut dam, French Guiana - Lab288 P3 | ecosystem: Host-associated > Arthropoda: Insects > Digestive system > Gut ... | reverse complement strand
GTATATCTTCTCTCTACAGAAAATTATACAACATTAAAGGGAGTGCCGCACCCTTCTTTCATTTCTATTTGTGCCGCAGCGGCAGCGGCGGAATGGAGTTTTTTATGGAAGACAAACAAACCCAAGAGAACACAAAGCAGACATCTGTAAGAATGCCTATGAACCTATACGAGGAAATAGAAAAACTTGCCGATAAAGCCGAAAGAAAACCCGCCGAACAAATACGATTTATGCTAAGAGAGTACATGAGAATAAGAGAAGGATAAAAAAAACCCCGGATTGTCTCCGGGGGTGAAAGCTCCTGTTTTGCGAAATAAACAGCCTGCGTAGGGTCGGCTTTCGGCCGTCCTTTTGTCTTAAATTCTGCAGTCCAGCAAATCCACATAGCGTTCTTTAAACGCGGGGAAAGTTCCTTCCTCCAGCGCGCCGCGGATTTTTTGCATCAAATTGTTATAAAAATACAGGTTGTGCATAACGCAAAGGCGCAGGGCCAGGATTTCTTTCGCCTGAATCAGGTGCCGGATATAGGCCCGGGAATGCTGCCGACAGACAGGGCAGCCGCAGGCCGGGTCGATGGGCAGCAGGTCCTTCTCGTATTTCTGATTGTGCAGGTTGCGGACGCCCTCCCAGGTAAAGAGGTGGCCGTGGCGGGCGTTGCGGCTGGGCATGACGCAGTCGAACAGGTCGATTCCCCGGGAGACAGCCTCCAGGATATTCCCCGGTGTGCCGACGCCCATCAAATAGCGGGGTTTTGCCGCCGGCATGAAGGGCTCCACCGCGGAGACGACGCGGTACATCTCCTCCTTCGGCTCCCCCACCGCCAGGCCGCCGATGGCATAGCCGTCCAGATCCAGCGCCGCGATTTGTTGCATGTGCTCGACGCGCAGCGCCTCGTAGGTGCAGCCCTGGTTGATGCCGAAGAGTAGCTGCCCTCTGTTGAGGGTGTCTTCCCTCGCGTTGAGCCGCTCCAACTCCGCCTTGCAGCGCTCCAGCCAGCGCAGCGTCCGCGCGCAGGAGAGCCGCGCGTAGTCTATTGGCGCGGGATTTTCCACGCACTCGTCGAAGGCCATGGCGATAGTGGCGCCCAGGTTGGACTGAATGCGCATACTCTCCTCCGGCCCCATAAAGATTCTGCGGCCGTCCACATGGGAGGCGAAGTACACGCCCTCCTCCTTGATTTTGCGCAGCGGCGCGAGGGAAAAAACCTGGAAACCGCCGCTGTCCGTGAGAACCGGCCCCTGCCAGCCCGTGAAGGCCCGCAGGCCGCCCAGCTCCTGTATAAGGCTGTCCCCCGGGCGCAGGTGCAAATGGTAGGTGTTGCAGAGCATCACCTGGCAGCCGATCTCCGCCAGATCCTGGGCGGAGAGGCCGCCCTTGATGGCGGCGCTGGTCGCCACGTTCATAAACGCGGGGGTCTGCACCGTCCCATGCACGGTGGCAAACTCCCCGCGCCGCGCGCGGTTGTTTTGTTGGATGATTTTGAACATAAACCCACTTTGTAGGGGACGCAGTCCTCTGCGTCCCATTTTGTAATTACGGAAAGGGTAGGGGGCGCAGAGGACTGCGCCCCCTACCCTTCCTAATTCCCTGCCGCGTCCAGCATTTCCTCCGCGCTTTGCAGCTGGAGCTCCGTCACCTTCAGGCCACCCATGATGCGGGCCAGCTCCCGTTTTCGGCCCTCCCGGTCGAGCAGGCTGACCCCGGTGTAGGTCTTGCCCCCGGCCACCTCTTTTTGGATGTACATGTGCCGCCGCGCCTGGGCCGCGATTTGGGCCAGGTGCGTCACGCAGATCACCTGCCGGCTCCCTGCGGCCTCCCGCAGCTTCAGCGCCACCTGCTGCGCCGCGTGGCCGCTGACCCCCGCGTCGATCTCGTCGAAAATCAGGGTGCCGACGCCGTCCTTGTCGGACAGCACATTTTTGATGGCCAGCGTGATGCGGGAGAGCTCACCGCCGGAGGCGATCTTCGCCAGGGGCTTCGGCTCCTCGCCCACATTCGCGGAGATCAAAAACTCCATCGCGTCCGCGCCCGTGGGGCCCGGCGCCGTCTGTTCCATCTGGACCAAAAATGTGACGTTCGGCATATCCAAAAAGGCCAGCTCCGCTTTGACGCCGGATTCAAACAGCGCGGCGGCCTGCTGTCTGCTTTCCCGCAGCCGCTCCGCCAGAGCCAGCGTGTTTTCCCGCGCCGATTCGATTTCCGCGTCCAGGGCGGCCAGCCGCGCCTCGGAGAGCACGATGCCGTCCCGCCGTTGCAGCGCGTCCTCGTAGAAGGCAAGCATATCCGCCTCCGTGGCGCCGTATTTCCGGGAAAGCCGGTAGAGGCTGTCCAGCCGCTCTGCCAGTTCCGCCATCTCCCGGGGGTCGAAGTCGAAAGCCTCGAAGGCGTTCCGGATCTCCGCCGCGTACTCGTCCAGGTTATAGGCCATCTCCCGGACCGCTTCCGCCGCCGCCCGCACCTCCGCGTAGTAGGCCGCCGCCGTCTCCAGATTTTCCGCCGCCGTCTCTATCCCCGCCAGCACGCCGGCGGTCGCCAGGGCGCCGGCGCTCTCCTCCCCGCCCTGCAGGGCCGCGTAGGCATTTTGCAGACAGTCTTGTACCTTTTCCGCGTGCTGTAAGAGGCTCCGGCGGGCGTCCAGTTCCGCCCATTCCCCTTCCCGCAGCTGCGCCGCCTCGAGCTCCTGTATCTGAAAGTCCAGCATGTCCAGCATACGCGCCTTTTCGGTCTCGTCCATCCGCAGGGTTTCCCGTTCCCGCTGTAAAACCAGCAGCTTTTCGTAGGCGCTCCGGTACTCCCCCAGCAGCGCGGCATTCCCCGCGAGACTGTCGATAAAGCGGTAGTGCTGTTCCGCCGCCAGGAGCGCCTGGTTGTCGTGCTGGCCGTGGATGTTGATCAAATCCCGGCCGACGGCCTTCAGCATGGCGACGCTCACAGGCGCGCCGTTGACGCGGCAGACATTGCGTCCGTCCGCGGAGAGGGAGCGCTGCAACAGCAGTTCCCCTTCCGGGGGCACTTCCAGACCCAGCTGCGGCAGGATCTCTGCCAGCGCCTGCCCGCAACCCGAAAACAGGGCCGCCACCTGCGCGGAGGACGCGCCGCTGCGAATCAACTCCCGGGAGGTGCGTTCCCCCATAACGGCGTGGATGGCGTCCAGGATGATGGATTTGCCCGCGCCAGTTTCGCCGGTCAGCACATTCAGGCCGCTGTCGAACTCGATTTCCAGCGATTCGATAATCGCGATATTTTCTATTTTCAGACTGGCAAGCATCTTTCACCAATCCTCCCGTTTCGGTGTAGGGGCGGTTATCAACCGCCCGCGAAAACAATCAATTTCCATTCGTCTGCGGGCGATTGGTAATCGCCCCTACAGAATTTTCTAAGCATGCAGCAAGCGTTTGATCGCGTCCTTCATTTGGGAAGCATAACCCTCACTGCGGCAGAGGGCAAAAATGGTGTCGTCCCCCGCGAGGGTACCCACCAGGCCCTCCCACTCCATGGAGTCGAAGGCCGCACAGGCCGCGTTGGCCATGCCCGTGTAGCAGCGGATGACCAGCATGTTGCCCGCGTAGTCCGCGGACACCACCGACTGCGCAAAGATGCTCTGGAAGCGGGAGACCAGCTCGTCCGACTCCGTCTTGGTCAGGGCGTATTTGTACTGCCCGTTCTGGCCCAGCACTTTGGACAGGCGCAGTTCCCGGATATCCCGCGAGACCGTCGCCTGGGTCACCAGGTAGCCGTGGTCCAGCAGCAGCTGCCGCATGTCCTCCTGGGTGGAAACCGTCTGGCTGGTAATCAGATCCATGATCAACTGATGCCGTTTCTCTTTCATAGTGATTTCTCCCTCATTTTCTAGATAAAATCTTATATCATCTAATATATAATATTCAACATCTAAAATCTATCCTGCCACTGTGCCAGCTTATGATCCAGCACATGGATGAAATGGTCGGATTTGATCCGGATAAAGTCCGCGGTCCGGTCCGCCTTTTCAATCACCACACGGCAGCCCGAAGACACCGCGTCGGGTGTCTCGCCGTCCCGGCTGAGCAGCAGTTCTTTCCCCGCCGGGGAGGACACGCAGAGCCGGGCCTCGGACTTGAACAGCAGCGAGCGGGAAAACAGGGAGTGGGCGCAAATCGGCGTGAGCAGGATGCTCTCCAGCTGCGGGTCCACCACCGGGCCGCCGGCGGAGAGGGAGTAGGCTGTGGAACCCGTCGGCGTGGCCGCAATCAAGCCGTCGCCCTTGTAGCGGTTCAGAAACTGGCCGTCCAGGGTCACGTCCAACTCCACGATTCTGCGCTCCGCCGCGAGGGAGACGACCGCATCGTTGACACAGTACCCTTCGGACAGGAGCTCTTCCCCGCGCAGCACAGCCGCGCGCAGCATGAGGCGCCTGTCAATCGCGTAGCCGCCTTGAATCAGCCGCTCCAAGAGCTGCAGCTCGTTGCTCTCCAGACCGGCCATGAACGCCAGGCAACCCGCGTTGATGCCCAGCACCGGCTTGCCGCGGCTTGCCGCCTGCTTGGCCGCGTGGATGATGGAGCCATCCCCGCCCACAGTCAGCAGCAGATCGCAGGCCTCCAGCACCGCGCCATCCGCTAAAAATTGCGCGGAGGTCTGCGAAAAATATGCTCTGTATTGTTCCGAAATGAGGTAGACGGCGCCCAACTCATCCAGCTTGGCACAGACCCGCAGGGAGGTTTGGGGCGCGTCCGCGCGGGTCATATTCGGTAGAATCGCGATTTTCATAGAAGATACCCTTCCCGGATAGTTTTTATCTTGGCCACCCCACCACTTCGTGGCACCCCTCCCCGGAGGGGAATACCCGAACAATTCCCCTCCGGGAGGGGTGGCGAATGCATACGAACTATGCTATACGCCGGGGCGGCCAAGTATCGTTTCCACAATGCCGTCTTCATCCAAATGATACTGGCGCAGGAGCGCCTCGGCCTCGGCCTGCCTCACGAAGCAGTCGTCCACCGCGGTCAGGCGGTAGCCGCCCCTGTACCCGGCTTCCAACAGCAGGCGGGCGAATTTGTCCCCGATGCCGCCGTTTTTTGTTCCCTCTTCGAAGAAATAGATCTGCTTGCAGTGCAAGGCCGCCTGTACCGCGCCGTCATCAATGGGCTTAATGCAATTTAATTTAATCAGCAGCAGGGAGAGCCCCTCCGCCTTCAGCCGGTTCAGCGCGGCGGCAGCGGCGGCAGTGACCCTGCCGTAGGTGACGATGGCAGTCCCAGCCGCCGGGTCCCCGTACAGGTTAAAATCCGCGGCGGAAAATTTGAAATCTTCCGGCAGCGGCCGCTCTCCCCCGCGGGGGTAGCGGATGGCCACCACCTGATGCTCCCCGTAGACCGCGCACTCCAGCATGGCCTCCAGCTCCGCGAAGCGCGCGGGTGCGTAGATTTCCACGTGGGGAATGCCGTTCATCAGCGCCACGTCGTAGAGGCCCTGGTGGGTCTCGCCGTCCCCGCCGACGAAGCCCGCCCGGTCCACGGCCAGGATGATCTTCTGTTTCTGTAGCGCGCCGTCGTGCAGCAGCTGGTCGTAGCAGCGCTGTAAAAATGTGGCGTAGACCGCGAACACGGGAACCGTGCCGTTTTTCGCGAGGCCCAGGGCGAAGGTGACGGCGTGTTCCTCCGCGATGCCGACATCGAAAAAGCGGACCTCAAACTGCTTGGCAAAGCCTTCCAGCCCCGTGCCGAGGGACATGGCCGCCGTGATGGCACAGATGCGCTCGTCCCGCCGGGCCAGTTCGCAGAGCTTGCTGCCGAAACGCTCGGAATAGGTCTCCCCGCTGGGCAGAGGCTCCCCGCTGACGACGTCGAATTTCGAGATGCCGTGAAACTGCTCCGGCGCGCGCTCCGCGAAGTCGTAGCCCTTGCCCTTCACGGTGTTGATGTGGATGAATACGGGCTGTTTGATGATCTTCGCGCTGTCGAAGGCCTCGCAGAGCCGCGCGATGTCGTGCCCGTCAATCGGCCCCAGATAGCGAAATCCCAGCTCCTCAAACCAGGTGCTGCGGTAGAGCATGTTTTTCAGGGCCGCCTTCGTCTTGTGTACCCCGGAGGCCATACCCGCCCCCAGCAGGGGGACGCGCCGCAGTACCTGCTCCGTGCGGTCTTTCAGGAGGTAATATTCCGGCTTCGTGCGCAGCGCGGCGAGATACCGCGCCACGGAGCCGACATTTTCCGAGATGGACATCTCGTTTTCATTCAGTACTACGATGAAGTTGTCCTTGACCCGGCTCGCGTTGTTAAGCGCCTCGTAGATCAGGCCGCCGGTGAAGGAGCCGTCTCCCACTATGGCCACCGTGTAGCCCGCCGCCTCCCGGATTTCCTTTGCGCTGGCGAGGCCCAGGGCGGAGGAAACTGACGTTCCGGCGTGGCCGGTAAAAAAGACGTCATGCTCGCTCTCCCGCGGGCAGGAAAAGCCGGAGAGACCCTCCTCGCAGCGCAGGGTCGCGAAGCGGTCCTGCCGGCCGGTGAGCAGCTTGTGGGTGTAGACCTGGTGCCCCACATCCCAGACAAGCTGGTCCCTGGGCGAGTCGAAGCAGCGGTGCAGCGCTATAGTCAATTCCACCACGCCGAGGTTGGAGGCCAGGTGGCCGCCTGTCTGGGAAACCGCCGCGATTAGCGTTTCCCGGATTTCCTGCGCGAGAACCGGCAGGCTTTCCGGCGGCAGCTTTTTCAAGTCTGCCGGAGAATTTATTTTGTTTAAATATCTTTCTGTCATTATCTTTTTTATATGTTGTTGCTCCATTTTTATTTTATATCTTGGCCACCCCGTCCGCATAGCGCACTGTGTACGCATTCCCGTCCACCCCTCCCCGGAGGGGAATTGTTGGGTGATTTATTTTTCCCTGTCCGCCAATTGGTCCGCCAAGTCCAGCAAGAACGTCTGCTTCCCCTCAAAGCCCCGCAGCGCGTCCTTCGCCCGGGCACTGAGGCGCTTCACCTGTGCCAGGGATTCCTCCATGCCCAGCAGGGACACGTAGGTGGATTTTTCGTTTTTTTCGTCCCCGCCGAGGGGTTTGCCCAAGGCTTCGCCGCCTGTCACGTCGAGGATGTCGTCTTTGATTTGGAAGGCCAGGCCAATGCCCCGGGCGTATTCCAGGGCCGCGCCGCGTTGGCTTGCGTCCGCGCCGGCGGCGATACAACCCAGTTCACAGGCGGCGGCAATCAGCGCGCCGGTTTTTAACGCATCTGTCTGCCGCAGGAGCGCCGCGTCGATTTGCCGCTTTTCGTTGCTCAAATCCATGGTCTGCCCAGCCACCATACCGGCATACCCGGCCGCCCGGGCCAAGACGCGCCCGGCCTCCGCGAGCCGTTCCGCCGGAAGCCCTTCCGCGCTTAGCAGGACTTCAAAGGCCAGAGCCAGCAGGGCGTCCCCCGCGAGCAGGGCCCGCGCCTCCCCGAAGCGGATATGGCTGGCGGGTTTTCCCCGGCGCGTCGCGGCGTCATCCATGCAGGGCAGGTCGTCGTGAATCAGGGAATAGCTGTGGAGCAGTTCCAGCGCGCAGGCAAAGGGCAAGGCCGTCTCCGCCGTCCCGCCGCAGGCCTCGCAGAAAGCTAAAACCAGCACGGGGCGGACGCGCTTCCCGCCGTTTTCCAGGCTGTAGCGCATGGCCTCTCGCATAACGGTCGCGCCCTCGGAGTCCGCCTCCCGCAGGTCTGACGTGAGATAGACCTCCAAGGCCTGATTAATTCTTATAACATAAGCTTCCAGAGTTTCATTCCGTTGTGCCATCTTGCGTCTCCTCCGGGACAGAGTCAGAGAGGGTATCCACCTGCAGCTGCGCCTCCTGCAGGCAGGCGTTGCAGTACTCCGCCAGGCCCGTGGCCTCCTGGAATAATTTCAGGGACTCTTCCAGCGGCAGATTGCCCGCCTCCAGCAGACGAACGATTTCCTCCACGCGGGCAATTGCGGTTTCGTAGGTCCTTTCCATTGGTTATATCCAATCTCCTTGATAATGATTTTCTCATGTAGGGGCGGCTTTTAGCCGTCCTCCGTTTGCGGACGCGTACAACGCGCCCCTACATAGTGATCTTGTCTATTGTGCATTCCAGCACCGCGTCCCGCAGGCGGACGTCCAGGTGCATACCCGCCTGAACCTCTCCGCCACTTGTCACCGGGCGCTCGCCGTGATACACCGCCGCGTAACCGCGTTCCAATATTTTCAGAGGGCTCAGGGCGTCCAGCTTTCCGCAGAGCAGCGCAAGCACGTGTCCCCTCCCCCGCAAGTTCTCCCGCGCGGCTCTGTTCAGCGCCAGTGTTTCTGCCGCCAAGCGCTGTTTCCGCTGCGCCAGCAGTGCCTCCGGATGCCGCAGGGCCAGCTGCCCGTATAAAAAGCGCAGGTTTCCGCGCTCCTGCCGCAGTCTGCTGTTGAGCAGAGCCCGTCCGTGTTGGAGCAGCGACGACAGATAGGCCTGTTGTTCCAGCCGGTCCGGCACGGCCAATTCCGCCGCTGCGGAGGGCGTCGGCGCGCGCAGGTCCGCAACGAGGTCGCAGAGGCTCAAGTCTGTCTCATGCCCGACGGCGGAAATGACGGGGACGGCGCTCTCCGCCACGGCGCGGGCCACGACCTCTTCGTTGAAGGCCCAGAGCTCCTCCAGGGAGCCGCCGCCGCGCCCGACGATGAGCAGGTCCGCCAGGAGGCCCAGGCTGACCTGCCGGATAGCCGCCGCGATTTGGGCCGCGGCCTCTTCGCCCTGCACCTGCACCGGGCACAGCAGCGCCCGGACGGCAGGAAACCGCCGGGACAGCACCTGCAGGATGTCCTGCAGGGCGGCGCCCTCCGGGGAAGTCACCAGGGCGATACACTTCGGGTAAAGAGGCAGGGGCCGCTTTCTCTCCGTATCAAAGAGGCCCTCCGCCGCGAGGCGCTGTTTCAGCTGCTCCAGCGCCAGATACAGCGCGCCCAGGCCCTCCGGCTGCATGTCGTCGATATACAATTGATACTGGCCGTCCCGCTCGAACACCGTGACCCGCCCGCGCACCAGCACCCGCATGCCGTTTTCCGGCAGGAAGCGCAGGCGGCGGTTGCTGGCGCTGAACATCACCGCGCGGATGGCGGCGCTTTCATCTTTTAAGGTCATATAAAAGTGGCCGGAGCGCGCGTGATTTGTAAAATTAGAAATTTCCCCCAGAACGAACACGGTCTGCAGGTTTTCGTCCGCCTCCATGACGGCCTTGATATAGCGGTTTACCTGGCTGACAGACAATACAATCGAATGGTTCATGGTGTATATCCTATCGTAGAGGCGATTCAGGAATCGCCCTTAAAATGGCATATTTTGGGCGATTCCTGAATCGCCTCTACACGGCCCTGTCATGGCTCAGCGCGAGCCCCTCGAATTATTAATGTTGCTTGCATCATATACGGGTATGATTTGAAAGGCCTTCTTATCGCCGTCAAAGATGCAATCATATATCTTGTAGCCGGCGCCCTGATCTACTGTTACGAGCACATGAAAAATATCCCATGCGTCATCGCCCCATTCGTTAAAAATGGTGTAGCTTACCATGCCAATCTGTACGTATTGACGCGGGAAGAGCGGATAATCTCCCAAGGACGTTTCCATCACCAACAGCCAGTCTTGTCCGTCGTCGAACCCGAACACCCCGTCACTATTTTTTCCCGCGGCAACATATAGGGAAATCATCGCTTCACTGTCCGCGGCAAACTGGATATCTTCGCTTCGATAATATATATTCATGCCGCTTCTGTCAATCGAATCGGCGGGAGATATCCATTCAGGCTGGGACACATCATCCTTCGAAATACTGCATCCTGTAATCATTGATACTATCATTAGCGCAATAAACAAAAGAATAATTGATTTTTTCACAGACATCATCCCCTCAAAAATTTTTTTTGGCCTTGATATGGGTCTTGCGGACGGCCACAGGCCGCCCCTACACAACCCCGTTATGGCACAACCACGTCAGCACCGCAATGCCCGCCGCGTTGTCCGTGGAGAACTCCGGCTGCGCGAACACCGCGTGGTAGGCCGCGCCCAGCGCCGCCCGCAGCAGGGAATTCGCCATGACGCCGCCGGAAAATACCACGGGCAGTTCGCCATATTGTTCCAGCGCCCGCCGCGTGAGCAGAGACAGCGCCTCACAGATGTAGGCGAGACAGTAGCGGCCGACATCCTCCGGGGCCGCGCCCTGTTCCCGCATCTGCCCGCATTGGTTTTCCAGGCCGGAAAAGCTGCAGTCCAGCCCGCGGACGAAGGGCTTCGGGCGGAAAGAAGCCGTACTGTTCGCGGCGAGCCGGTCCAGTTCCGCGCCCGCCGGGAAGGGCAAGCCCAACTGCTTGCCGACGCGGTCTATCACCTGGCCCGCATGCAAATCCAGGCTGCCGCCGATTCTGCTGACGTGAAAAATCCGCGCGGCGTCCGGCTTCACCAGCAGCAGTTCCGTCGTGCCGCCGGAGACGTGGAATGCCAGAAAGGGCTCTTCCCGTAAATCCAGCCGGTTTGCGGAATACAGGGCCGCGGCGAGGTGCCCCGCCTGATGGGAAAATTCATACAGCGGCACACCCAAGGCCGCAGCCGCGCACTGCGCCGCGCTGACACCCGCCAAAAAACAGGGCATGTAGGAGCCCTCCGCGTCCCGGGGCCGGGCGGAAACACCCATCGCCGCGGGGCGTTCCGTCTCCTTTGAAAACAGCTCCCGCATCAATTCGGGGAGCTGCAGGGTATGCTGAAACAGGGCGTCGCTCTGGCGGAGCCCCAGCATCCCTTCCCGCACCGGCAACGGACGCCTTTGTTGTAGTAACCTGCCGCTTTCTTTTTGGTAAAGCGCAACAGAGCTGGTATAGTTGCTGGTGTCTATTCCGAGATGTACGGCAGCACTACTCATTCTGTGCGGACTCCGCTGCCTGCCCCTCCCGTTCCCGGGCCACGGCCCCCAGAATGCCGTTGACAAAGGAGGCATCCTCCGCTGAGGCGTATTTCTTGCAAAGCTCCACCGCCTCGTTGATGGCCGCCGCGGGCGGCACGTCCTCGATATAGAGCAGCTCGCAGACGGCAAGCCGCAGTACGGACAGGGCCACCTTGGACATGCGCTTGATTTTCCAGTTTTTCGCGTGCCGCTCAATGCGGGCGTCTATCTCAAAGAGCCTGTCCCAGGCGGTGTTGACCAGGCGCAGGGTAAAGGGGTCGTCCTCCACCAATTCGTTGGCAAGACCCAGCTCGATAATATCCTCCATCTCCGTTTCCGGGTGGAAGGATTTTTCAAACAACAGCGTAAAGGCCTGCTCCCTCGCCTGTGACCTTGTCATGGAAAAACACCCCTTTTTATACAGCTTTCGCTTATTCACGGACTTTGGATACCCATCTCAATTTAGAAAAGCAGATAAAACTGGACGTAAACCGTTTGTCGTATGCGGTTTTACACCGGTTTTATCGTGGCGGTTCTTGTTGAGATTGGTATTATACAGGGAAAGTGAAAATAGTATAACACAGGGCGGCGTTCACGTCAATGGAATATGGAATTTGGGTTTCCCCATTCAAGCCGACGGAAAAGGGCTTGACGCCCGGCTTTTTTTATAGTATCATTTCAGCATACTAAATTGGAAGGAGCATCCTCGTGAAGAAATTTTTGTGTATTTTGCTTGCGTCTGCAATGTTGTTCGGGGCTTTCGCGTTTAGTGCCGCAGCCGAGGAGACGCCCGGGGAACTGCAAGCGCGGGGAGAGGCGCTGCTGCGTGAAACCCTTCCCCTGCTGACAAGCGGCCCGTTTACGATTTACCATGGGCCCAGTTCCCTGTTGTCCTATAACGGCAAGATGTTCGCGCTGCTTTCGGGTGCCGACCCGGTTACACTTCTTGGAAAAGATGTCTACTATGAATTTTACCGGATTCTTTTAACGTATGTTGTCCACAATCCGGAAAGCAAGCGCGCAACGACGCAGCTGCTTTTTGCGATGGTAAACCTGAAAATGCCGGAAGAAGTTCATGTGGACGAAAGCGAGGAGCAATCTCGGCTCATACTGGTTTCATTTGAACAAGCCGGGGTTGCATATGTGTTTTCTTATCGCCAAGACGGCAGACTGTATTCCATACAGCTTGGCAGCGGGGATGCGTCTTCGTTTAGAATTGCGGGGATAGGGGAAATATCCCAAACGGCCCCGCAGGATTTGTTTAATCTGCTGTTTAAAATTCGGATGCCCGAGAAGTGGTTTGACCGCTTCGGCGGCCTTATGATGGACACCTTTCCGGCTTCCCTGATTTTCGGTTATATATTTATTGCTCCGTGGATGGCGTTTGCCTATTGGGTGCAAACACTATTCGGCAGAGAGATCACATTCGGCTAATGACAAATAATAGACCTCCTCGGAAACTAAATTCGGACTCAATGTTTTCAAGGGTTTAGATTGTCAAAAATGTGGGTTTCCGAGGAAGTCTAATACGAAACGCGCCGAGGGGGATTTCCTTCCGGCGCGTTTTTGTGAAATACTTTTTCTATGTTTCGTTTGCATTTCCCTATTTTTGTGGGCGCAAGTTCCGTATAAAACAGGGGACACAGTCCCTTGTGTCCCTTACAAGCTCCGCTATTCGATTTTCCCCAGGCTCTCCTCCAGCATGGCCGCCTTTTCCCCCAGGGTTTTTGCCGTCTCCCGCTGGGCATTGACCACCTCGGCGGGGGCTTTGGCGAGGAAGCCCGGGTTGTTCAGCTTGTTCTGCGCCGTCTCCAACAGCTTCCGCGTGCTGGCCAGCTCTTTCTCCAGCCGGGCGCGTTCCGCCTCCAGGTCCACCAACTCCCCCATGGGGATGTAGAGCGTCGCGTCGTTGGTGACCACACGCACCACGTCCTCCCCGGTGTCGTAGGCCACGGCCACCGCCACCTCCGAGGCGCCGGCCAGGCGCTGGAACATCACGGCAGCGGCACGGAAGGTCTCCTGATAGGGCGTCGCGATCCAAAGTTTCGCCTTTTTCGCGGGCGGAACGTTCATTTCCGCCCGGCGGTTGCGCAAAGCGCGGACAGCCGCCATAATGCGCTCCATTTCGGCCTCTTCTTCTGTAAAGGCTTTCGCCTTGTCGTAGACGGGCCAGGCGGCAATCATGATGGATTCCCCCCGATGCGGCAGACTCTGCCAAATTTCTTCCGTGAGGAAGGGCATGAAGGGGTGCAGCAGGCGCAGCAAGCCGTCCATGACGGCAACCAGCACCTGCCGGGCGTCCTCCGCGGCGCTGTCCCCCGCCTGCAGGCGGATTTTCGCCAGCTCGATGTACCAGTCGCAGAACACATCCCAGATGAACTCGTAAAGCTTGGCGACCGCGAGTCCCAGCTCGAGCTTTTCGAGGTTTTCCGTGACCTCCCGGGTCAAGCTGTTCAGGCGGCTGAGAATCCATTTGTCCTCCAGGGCAAGCCGCTCCGGCAACGTGCCGTCGGCGGCACTGCCCTCCAGGTTCATTCGGACGAAACGCGCGGCGTTCCAGAGCTTGTTCGCGAAATTGCGGCTCGCCTCCACCTTCTCCTCCGAGAAGCGCATGTCGTTCCCCGGGCTGTTGCCGCTGGCCAGCGTGAGGCGCAGGGCGTCCGCGCCGCAGCGGGCGATGACCTCCAGCGGGTCGATGCCGTTACCCAGGGATTTGGACATTTTCCTGCCCTGGGCGTCCCGCACGATGCCGTGGATGAATACCGTATCAAATGGATGCTTGCCGGTCTGTTCCACGGCGGAGAAAATCATGCGCGCGACCCAGAAGAAGATGATATCGTAACCCGTCACCAGTGTACTGGTGGGGTAGTAGTGCCTGTAGTCCGGCGTATCCTCCGGCCAGCCGAGGGTGGAGAAGGGCCAGAGCGCGGAGGAAAACCAGGTGTCCAGGGTATCGGGGTCCTGCTCCAGAGCCGCGGAGCCGCATTTCGGGCAGACCGTCGGCGTCCCAGAACTGACGACCTGCTCCCCGCAGTCCTTGCAGTACCAGGCCGGAATCCGGTGCCCCCACCAGAGCTGGCGGGAGATGCACCAGTCGCGGATATTTTCCATCCAGTGGAAATAAATCTTGTCGAAGCGCTCGGGCACGAACTTCACGGTGCCGTCCCTGACGATTTGCATGGCCGGTTCCGCGAGGGGCTTCATCTTCACGAACCACTGCAGGGAGACACGGGGTTCCACGACGGTGTTGCAGCGGTAGCAGCTGCCCACGTTGTGTTTCATCCGCTCCACTTTTTTCACGAGACCCTGGGCCTCCAGCGCCGCCACTACCGCCTTGCGGCATTCGTAGCGCTCCAAACCCGCGTAGACACCCGCGTTTTCGTTCATGTAGCCGTCTTCCGTCATGACGTTGATAATGGGCAGGCTGTGCCGCAGACCGACCTCGAAGTCATTCGGGTCGTGGGCGGGGGTGATTTTCACGACGCCCGTGCCGAAATCCATCTCCACATAGCGGTCCGCGACGACCGGAATTTCCCGGTTCATCAGCGGCAGCATCACGGTCTTTCCAATATATTGTTGGTAGCGTTCGTCCTCCGGGTGGACGGCCACCGCCGTATCGCCCAGCATGGTCTCCGGGCGGGTGGTCGCCAGCTCCAGATAGCCGCCGCCCTCCGTGAGGGGGTAACGCAGGTGCCAGAACTGGCCGTCCTGTTCCGTGTACTCCACCTCCGCGTCAGAGATAGACGTCCGGCAGCGGGTGCACCAGTTGATGATGCGCTCGCCCCGGTAGATCAGGCCCTTCTCATACAGGCGGACGAACACCGCGTTGACGGCTTTGCTGCAGCCCTCGTCCAATGTGAAGCGCTCCCGCGCCCAGTCGCAGGAGGAGCCCAGCTTTTTCAGCTGCTCCACGATGCGCCCGCCGTAGACCCGCCGCCACTCCCAGGCGCGTTCCAGAAAGGCCTCCCGGCCGATTGCCTCTTTGGTCAGGCCTTCGGCCGCCATGGCCTCCACGATTTTCGCCTCCGTGGCGATGGAGGCGTGGTCCGTGCCCGGCAGCCACAGGGCGTCGTAACCCTGCATGCGCCGCCAGCGGATCAAAATGTCCTGCAAGCTGTTGTCCAGCGCGTGGCCCATATGCAGCTGCCCCGTGATGTTGGGCGGCGGAATCACGATGGTGTAGGGCTTTTTGCCGGTGTCCAGCTTCGCGTGGAAGTAGTCCCCGTCCAGCCAGAACTGATATTGCCGGTCCTCCACTTCCGCCGGGTTGTATTGTTTCGCAAGTTCCTTTGCCATAATGCTCGTTCCTTTTCTTTACATAATAGCTTTGCTATATTCTACCTTGTTTTGCGATAAATTGCAACGCCGGAAGTCCATCAAATCCACAAAACAGCTTGCCGCTTAAAAAGCCGCGGCCGTCCCCAACGAATGGGGACAAACAGTTACGCATTCATCCTTTGTGTTTTTTAACGAGTTTATTTCTTTTTTGGAAATAAATTATGAACTCTCTGCGCTATAATAAAGTTGTATTATGCTCTGTGTCGACAGAGTTACTAGTTTGAGGAGGTTTGCATCGTGAAAATTCCAAGAAAATCCCGTATACTTTGCGCCGTTTTGGCGCTGCTCGTCGGCCTTGCCGGCCTGCCGTTCCTCACTTCCGCCGCCGCCCTGCCCGCCCCGCTTCCCCTGATCCGCATCACAGGCGGACAGGCCCCGCTGACCGACCTCGAAAAACCCGGCGTCATTTACAATTCCTCTTTCGAATTGACGCCGGAAGGACTGGACAAGCTGTTAGCTGGTTTTCAGGACGATCTGCTCGAGGCCGTGAAAAAGCTGGACTGGGAAGAGGCCGGCCGCGTGCTCGGCAGGTTATTCTGGGAATCCTTCGGCGATTTGCAGATGTATCCGGACGGCACAAGCAAAAACTATGTCTACCGCGCCGGAAGCACCGCCGTGCCGGGCACCAGCTATAACGACAAGGCCTACGCCGCGCCCAAGCGCATAGACGCGGCGCCCGCGCCTGCCGCGGTGGGAATAGCGGCATCTGCCGCGCCAGCATCCGCCGCGCCAGCCAGCTTTTCCGCGGCGGCAGCGGTGCCCCAGGAGGAGGAAGCCCCTCCCGAGGCCGCAAGTTTTATGGACCAAATCCTCGGGGTGCTCAGCAATTTGGGAGACACCTTCTTTGATCTGTATGACCGCACGCAGAATTATCTCGACGAAAACGGCTACCGGGCCAAACAGCCGGAGCCCGACCCCTCTTGGGCGAATGTCGACACCTTACAGAACCTGCGTATTTACACCTTCGCCTTCGACTGGCGCACCTCCCCGATTGACGTTGCCGACCAGCTCTACGACTACGTCCAGGCTGTGAAACAGCACGCCAATGTGGATAAAGTCTATCTGCAGTCCGTTTCCGCGTCGGGCTCGATTGCTTTGGCCTACATAGACAAATACATCAACAAGCTGGGCTGCGACGACATTGCCGGCGTATTTATCTCCATCTCCCTGGCAAACGGCATGGGTACTCTGGGCAGCGTGTATGAGAAAAAGCTGCTGCCCGACGCCCGTTCCCTCTCCTATGCCGCCAAAATGCCGTTTGTGGGCGATCTGTCCTACGAGGCGCAGGCCATCCTCAAAACCCTGCACTTCATGGGTCTGCTGGATGTGCTCTGCTCGCTGCTGGAATTCGCCCCTCCCGCCCTCCTGGATTCCTTCTATGACAGCGCGTTCGTACCCCTCTACGGCACCTTCCTTGGCATGTGGGCGCTCGTTCCGCCGGATATGTATGACAACGCCAAGCTGGCCTGTTTCGGAAATCAGGCACAAATCGCGGCCAAAGGATATACCGATTTCGTCGCCAAGGCGGACGCCTACCACGCGCTTCAAGTGAACTGCAAGGAAATCCTGCGGGCAGCGGAGGCAAAGGACGGCCTGAAGCTTGCCGTGGTCGCGGGATACGGACTCTCCCCCTGGCCGATTTCCTCCAACCAAGGCCGGCAGGCGGACGACGGTGTCGAGACGGTTTACGCGTCCTTCGGGGCGACGGTCTCCAAGCTCGGCGAAAACTTGGGCAAAAGCTACACGCAAGCGGACAAGTCCTGCGAACACAACCACATCTCGCCGGACAACGAAATCGACGCCTCCACCGCCGCGCTGCCGGAGAACACCTGGTTTGTGAAGGGCGCGATACACGGCGACCAATACGACTGGAACGGTCTGTTTGCCTGGTGGTATTCCACGGACAATCCCACCGTTACCAGGAGCGCGCGCTGGCCCCAGTACTTATACGCCTACGGCTGGAGAGTAATGAGCCGGCAGGAGGCGGTCTATCCCCTGCAAACGCCGGTCTATGAGGGCAGTGAGACCATCGCGAGGCTCCTTGTGTTCTGGAACAGCATTCTGTCAATTTGGAACCGCATTGTGTTTACGGTGGTCGGCGGCACCGCGAAATTGATATTCGGCATCGGAGATTTATTTCAATTTTAACGGATAGATTTTAGGACGTCCAAAAAATATCATGTTTTTATTTGGGCGGATGTGGGCATCCGCCCTTACAAGATTACCCTTCCAGCAAAAACGGCTCCAGGCATTCTTTGTTCTGCTGAATCATCTCTTCAAACAGCCGCTCGCCCGTGGCCTTATCCAGGCGGGCCACGGCGGGGTCCCGGCAGAAAACTGCGCGGAGGGCCTGCTTATCCCGCGCGAACCAGGCCTCCACGAAGTCCTTTTGATTTTGGGCGTGGCGGCGAACCAGGGCGGCGGTCTCCTCCGTCATCTCCCCCGCATCCAAGGCCCGGACGCTGTCTTTCGTAAAATGGGCGTTGGTCTCCACCGCCGTTCCCAGGGGGAGGTTCGGCAGCTGGCCCCGGTTGGGCAGGTTGACGTTTGTGACCATGTCCTCCAGGCCGCAGAGGGCAGTAATCTGCCGCACGCCCTCCTCTCCGGATTTCCGGAAACGGGCCTTGCCAAAGGGCAGCGTGTTGTAAAACTGCCGCGCTTTTCTGATCTGCTCGTAGGCCTGGCGGCCCCACACGGGGGTCAGGATATAACCCATATTCCAGACTTTCTTGCTGCGCAGGTAGTCCTCCGGGATGAATTCGACCAAGTGCCGGTCTCCCGCCGCCGCCGCGCGCAGGAAACGCGTGAACAGCTCAAACTTGACACTGTCCTTGTGGCGGAACAGCTGCACAATGGAGGGTGTATTTGTCTGCCTGGACTTTTTGTTGTTTTCCCGGAACAGCTGGATAAAGGCGTTGTAGAGGGGGAACAGGTCGATCTCCTTGTAGCGGGCCTGGCTGAGCCAGGTGAAGTGGTTGATTCCCTGCACCGTCGCCTGGATTTGCCGGCGGTCGATGCCCTTGAACTCACGCAGGCGGAATTTCTTACCCAGGGCCTGCAGCTCGGCCTTCACCGCCTGCAGGTCGGCCTGCAGAAAGCGCTCCTTTCCCTTTTCGGAGAGCTGCAGAAACATCTCCACAATGGAGGCCAGCAGCTCCTGGGTCCCGAACACCTCATGGCAGCAACCGAAGGCCTTGATCTCCGGGAACTCTTGATAAAGCGTGTTGATGCACATGGCCATGGGGTTTGTATAGTTGATGACCCAGGCATCCGGGCAGTTTTCCCGGATGCTCCGCGCGAACTGCTGGTAGGCGGGCAGGGTGCGCAGCATCCGGGAGTATCCCCCGGGGCCGACGGTATCGCCCACCGGCTGCCAGATGCCGTAGCGCTCCGGGTAGTGCACGTCCACCGCCATATTTTTCAGCTTGTAGGGCAGGATGGAGATGATGACGAAGTCCGCCCCCTTCAGGGATTCGTCCAGCCCGGCCACCACGCGGCAGCTCCACTTGCTCTTTACGGTTGCCGCATTGTCTTTGATCAGCTTGTTGAAATACTGCAGATTGCGCCGCGCCGCGGGCAAATCGATATCATACAGCCGCAGTTCCCCGCCGATGTTGCCCTGGGTCAGGAGGTCCGTGAAGTAGGTGTGCGCCCAATCCTTTGAGCCGCCGCCGATGTAGGTGATGGTCACTTGATGCATGGGTTTTCCCTCTTTTCGTTGTTGTAGTATGTATCTTGTAGGGGACGCAGTCCTCTGCGTCCCGAGACACATTGATATGTCAAGGGCAATGGGACGCAGAGGACTCCGTCCCCTACAGGTTTATCTCTCCAGCAAAAACGGTTCCAGGCAATCCCG
>Ga0123353_10003883_pt1 | contig 19085 bp, 21 predicted proteins | sample TergutLab28metaG_3_FD_92763 | JGI IMG/M metagenome (GOLD analysis project Ga0123353, IMG submission 92763) | Labiotermes labralis P3 segment gut microbial communities from Petit-Saut dam, French Guiana - Lab288 P3 | ecosystem: Host-associated > Arthropoda: Insects > Digestive system > Gut ... | reverse complement strand
TTATACCTCTGTTTCTACGATTTTTGTGTTTCTGCGTTTTATCTCGAGCGGTTCGTATTCCTTGCCGCCTCCGACATAGAACTTTGACATCATCTCCACGTAATGCAATCTTAAAGAGTGCAGACCCGCGGAAAGTATTGCCAGTGTCCATACCACCAGATGCAGGAACGCGAACAGGAATACTCCTATCACGATTCCCAGGATTCCTCCCAGGCCCGCGCCTATCATGGTTATGGATATGAAGTTGAACGCCAGCGCCATGCCGGCCTTGCCCACGCAGATGGCGGTTATACGCGTGTACGAAAGTATGCTTCCGAACAATGACGGAACTTCCAGCAGTGCCATACCGCCTTCTTTCTTGACGACGATCACCAGACCGAGCGGCATGAGAACCGCGGCCACCAGTGCCGCATAGAACACCATACCTTCGATCGAGTTGCCGGAGATCATGATTTCCGTCACGGCCCATGCAAGACACACGAGACCGACGAACACCATTATCCATCCGCCTTTCTCCATGAACGCTTCCTTCATGCCGTGTTGCATCTTGACGTTGATGAATCCGATGATGAATCCGATCAGCATGTGTATCACACCGATGTACACCGCCAGCTTCAGAAGCATGGTGACCTTGTACATCTTGCTTATGCCGTAGTGAGCGACCCCGGCGGAATCCACGCTGTACGGGAATATCCCTGCGAACCAGTCGGGGAACGTCAGACCGAACAGTGACTGCCACGTCAGGGCCGCACCGACGGCTTCACCGACGAAGTGCATTCCGAACATCTCCCCGTATAGGAAGAATCCGAAAATGAACGTCCATATACCTCCGAAGAAGAGGATCGTGGCAATTGCTCTGAAGTCCTTTGACTTTGCGGTCTTCAGACCGTATGCTCCCAATATTATGAACGGTATCGCGTAACCCACGTCTCCGACCATCAGGCCGAAGAACAGCGGGAAGAATATGCTCATTATCGCCGCAGGATTTATTTCCTGATATCTCGGAGTGTCCACCAGCTGAACGGGGTATTTGTAATTGCTCACATACGCTCCGTTCTTCATGTGCGTCGGTGTCTCTTTGAACCGCGGTTCCGCATGATCAACCTCATGGAGATCCCTTGAACGGTTCTCCTGTAATTCAATGTAAACATTACCGCCGAGCCTTGCGTTCATCTCTTCGGTGACGCAACCGACTTTATCCGTCGGCACCCATGCGTCAATGACGAACGAATATTCGCTTATGGCTATGTGCAACGGAATACTGCCTTTCTCCGCTTCGAATGTTATCTCTTCGTCCATGAGAAGGATGTTCTCTCCGTGCTTCTCCTTCAGCGCGGCCAGCTCTTTCTCGATCTCCGCGCGCTCCGCCAGGAATGAGGCGATCCTTTCGTTTACGATTTTGATGTTCTCTCCCGGAGTTCCGGTGCCTTCCGGTACGGTGAACTCCGAGAACTCGTAATCCGCAAGTGCGCGTAAAGCGTTATCTCTCTCCTCTTTCCTCACGAAGAATGCTATGACTCCTCTGAGAGGGCAGACGAAAAGTTCTGACTCCGCGATCTTTGACGCCGCCGCGGCCGGATCTGCTTTCACCGTTCCGGTGAGAACAGTCAGTGAATTGTATCCTTTGTAAAGCTGAAGGTCTATCGGTAAGTTCGATATTTTCAGCAGTTCTTCTTTCTTTGCGTTCTCCGTCGCGATCTTCTGAATAATGCCGTTCCTTTTATCGAGAACTTTGAAGACCTCTTCTCCCGCCGCTTCCACGTAGTTCGCGGAGATTTTGGCGCGGACCTTGCCCGCATCGGTCTTCACGTCGAGTTCCGCTTCCGGATCTATATCCAATTCCTTTTCCAACGCTTTCAGGAAAAGCAATCTCTGTGCCGCCTTCTCGGAGTACGGGCGCGAAGCCCCTATCGAAAAACCTTCATCTGCGCCGACCGTGTGGTCTATCAGGTGCACCAGCTTCAGGTCATACAAAGCATCGATAGCTTCATCGAGGCGTGTCTTGTTGCCCACGATCACGATTCTGCTCATCGGCTCAGGAAGCAACATTTAGGGTCCTCTCGACTTCTTTATTCAGAAAATCTTTGACCTTGGACATCCTGTCCTCGGCCGACTTTTCAAGCACTTCCGCCTCGGCTTTGCCAACAGCCAGTATTTCCTCGCGCTTGACGGCAAGCTTCTTTTTCTCCTTAGAAACTGCTGCCTCGGATGCTTCGCGCATCCCGGCCTCTGCCGCCTGTATTTTGCTCACGGAATCCCTGCGCGCATTGGCCACCGATGCTTTCCTGTCGGCCTCGGCCTGCTCGACCGTGACCGCCGCATCCGCCTCGGCTTTCTTTATCTTTTCAAGTATATCAGTTCGGCTCAAGTTATCTCCCCGACCCATTTGGCAACCCGATAGTGCTGTTTGTACTTAAGCGTGATTGTTCCGTTCTTATAGTCATAACGTGTGTTTAGGGTGCTTTCCGTTCATATTTTCTTACGGTAACATTGGTTTCATCGAATAGTTTCCCGGATAGTTCGTCGGTGTAGCTGTCAATATAGACCACTTCCTTTATGCCCGCATTGATCAGGATCTTGGCGCACATGGAGCATGGAAAAGTTGTGGTGTATATCGCGGCACCGTCTATGCTTATTCCGAAGTATGCTGCCTGAATAACCGCATTCTGTTCCGCGTGGACGCCTCTGCATAATTCGTGCCTCGTACCGGACGGAATGTTCTGCTGATCGCGTATGCATCCCATCTCCTCACAATGCCTTGTGCCTTTGGGAGATCCGTTGTACCCCGTGGTCAGAACGCGCTTGTCCTTGACAATGACCGCACCCACCCGGCGCCGCACGCACGTGGACCTCGTTGATATGAGGTCCGCCATGTCCATGAAGTACGTGTCGTTGTCCGGTCTTTTCATGTTCTCGTCAACGGCGGAATAGTATATGCTTTTTCCGAATTTGTTTTTAAACGCGGTAATACTACCGTATAGTGTGAAGAAAGAGAACAAGAATGCCGTTGTCGTTGTCGTCGCGGTACTTGCGACGTTCGCATTGATGTACGCCGGCGTTGTATCATATTCCGGCGTGTCGCCGCCTTTCTACACCGTCGAATCAGGAAGTATGAGACACTCCGATGATTCCCGACTCGGTGTGATCGACACCGGTGACATGGTACTGGTGAGAGATCCGTCGAAGATCGGCATAATCACGTATGTGGAGGGTCATGAGATCGGATATAAAAAATTCGGCGATTTCGGGGATGTGTTGATTTACGAACGTCAGAACGACACACCGGTGATACATCGTGCATTGTTCTTTGCCACCTACATCGGAGGAAATGTGTGGACGAGTATGTCCATGAGCCACTACAGCGGCGCATGGTCCGGCAACATTGATGAAACGATTCCCGGTGAGGAGGTGCAGATGACCGGAAAATTAACGTTTGAGCACTTCGGACACAACGGCAGAACGATCACCGTTGATCTGGATAGGATTGCTCAGGGCCTGTCCGAGGGAGACGGCGGTTACGTAATGATCGGAGACAATAATTCCGTGGCCGATTCCGTGCTCGTAAGGGAGAGTATGATTATTGCGGTCGCCGCGCACGAGATTCCCTGGTTCGGTTGTATAAAACTGTTCGTTACCGGTACCAACACCGGCGAGATACCGCCGAACAGTATATTCTGGTTGGTCTTTACAATAAGCCTGATGATCACGTCTGTCATCGCCGTCAATGTATTGTATGAAAGAGTAAAGCGGAAGAGAGAGTGAACCCCCCCCACCCCTGTATTTCCGGTGGAGAATCTTCGTCACTCGTGCAACGCAAACGAAAGGATATTCATAACAAAGTGGTCTGTTTCCGCAACTTAGATGTTTTCAGAGGTTTCATACAGTCATCATCGGCGAGCATGTTACATACTTCCGTCGGTATGCTTAATTCTATTACCTTGGTTCTGCCCGCTCTCCCGAATGATTTTACCGGTGCATGTACGATACCGAGCATATCCAATTCGGATATGAGATCGGTCACCCTTCTCTGCGTAAGCACGGATATCTGAAGAATGTCACAGAGTTTTTTGTAGACGGAATACACATCACCGGTCGTCATTGTTCTGTTATCTTCATTAGTATTATGTATTATACTCATAAGAACGGTTTTGGATTGTTGCGTTAATGTTTTCACGGTTTCACTGACAATATCCATTTCAATTTTATTTTTCGCAAATCTCACATGAGCTTCGGTGACAACGGATTCTCCCGTTCTCTCGGCTACGTCCGCGGCTATCCTCAACAAATCCAATGCTCTTCTTGCATCACCCATCTCCTGTGCGGACAGTGCGGCGCAATACGGTATGACATCATTATCAAGTATTCCGTCCTCGAATGCAAGAATTGCTCTGCTTCTCAAAATATCTTCAATCTGTTTTGCATTGTACGGTGAAAATATAACATGTTCTTCACCCAATCTGCTTTTGACCCTCGGATCCAGATATTCTTTGAATTTCAGATTGTTCGATATACCGACAAGCGAAAGTTTTGAATTTTTCAGATCTTCATTAATTTTCGACAAATAGTAAAGAACATCATCTCCGCTTTTTATGACAAGATGATCAATCTCATCAAGAACAACAATAAACACTTTTTTGTGTTTATCTATGGAAGTTCTTACATCAGAAGAAACTTTCTCGATACTTAATCCGGTTGTTATGCTCTTTCCGGAATCCGTCATTGTTTGGTTACCTATATTCTGCAGAATACCGTACTGTGTGTCAACGATCTTACAATTTATGTATATGTAAACACATTTGTTTTCATAGGGATCTTCTTTTTTCAGTTCATTACCGATAAAATTCATGACTGCGGTCTTTCCCGTTCCGGTCTTTCCGAATATCAGAATATTGGAAGGCCTGTCCCTCTGAAATGCGGTTGCGATCACCGATGCAATGGAATCTATCTCCGTCGATCGGTGAGGCATCTCTTCCGGAAGGTATGAAGTTTGGAGAACATCTTTGTTCTTCATCAGTGTATTTCTCTTCTCAATATGACGCGTAAATACCGATACCAATTGCGAACGCCCCCCAACGGAAATATATGCCTCTGCACAGGCCCATCTTGAAATGTTCGCCAAGTATTAATCTCTTGTCTTTTCGGTCTTTGGTGAACCGTGTCGTTTAATATACATAATCTGTTTTCCGTCAAAAACAAACCGGGTGATAATATGAAGAAAATGAATGGTTGGGTTTTGATTTGTATATGTATTGCCACGATCATAGCGGCCGTAGCCGTGATCTATGCTCTCGGTACGTATTTCTGAAACGCACGCCGCATAAACAATCTCCAGTGGAAATACAGGGGTGGGGGGGTTAGATTAATTGTAATGGTCCCCGTATAATATCACGTGTCCGAATCCGTTTTTATGAGTAATTTGTTCAAAGACAAATACGTTCTGTTCTCGCTTGCATCCGTTCTTATCATAATATTCATATCAGCGGTCGGTTCATTCAACGTCGACGGTATAAACGGTAACGGAATGACTGAAATAACCGGTATGATACACGATCCCGCGCCGTCACAGAACGGTACCGTGTTCAAGGTCACGGATCTCGAAGGTAATGAGTTCAAATGTTTTCACGGATCCCGCGTTCCGTCGGTACCGACCCTGTGCAAGCTCATCGGAAGCTTCTCGGCGGACGGCAACATATTTTTTGTCGATCGTATAATTATCAACGGTGCATGGTAACGATTTGCCGTTCATTCGGATAATTCTTGATTTTCGTGCATAATGCGAGTTTTGAATTCTTGATTTTCGTGCAAAATCGAATACATCAAATATTAATTTTCGTACATAAGGTGATATATCATACACTCCATCATACAAAATGATATGGAACTTGAGAGAAAGGCATACAGGAAACTGGTAGAATGGAAGGAGACCAGCAACGGCTCCACCGCGTTGCTGATTAACGGGGCAAGACGTGTCGGGAAGAGCCATCTTGCAGAAGAATTCGGAAAACGAGAGTACGAGAGCCATATAATACTGGACTTTGCACAGGACGGTAAGACTATAAGATCCATGTTCGAGGATGACATGGATGACCTGGACCTCTTTTTCAACAAACTTTCCGCATTGAAGGCGACAAAACTTCACAGAAGAAAGTCTCTGATAATACTTGACGAGGTCCAATGCTTTCCGCTTGCCAGACAAAGGATTAAAACATTGGTTGCCGACGGAAGGTATGATTACATCGAGACCGGCTCACTTCTCTCAATAAAAGCCAACATCAAAGACATACTCATACCTTCGGAAGAGGTCAGGTTCACCATGAATCCGATGGATTTTGAGGAGTTCTTATGGGCTATGGGAGACAGGACATCGGCGGAATATCTGGAAACGTGCTTCAGGAACAGAAGACCGGTCGGTGACCGGATACACAAGAACATGATGAACCGTTTCAGAGAATACGTGCTCGTGGGCGGCATGCCGGGTGTAGTATCAAAATATGCCGAGACAAAGGATTTCGCTGCGGCGGACCTGATTAAGAGATCCATCCTCGATCTTTACAGAGATGATATAACAAAATTCGCTGCCGGCTATGAAAGTAAAGTCGTATCACTGTTCGACCGGATACCTTCGCAGTTGTCAAAAAAAGAGAAGAAGTTCAATTTATCGTCATTGGGTAAGAATGCCAGATTGCGCACCTATGAGGATGCATTCATGTGGCTGGCGGATGGAATGATCATCAACCCGTGTCTCAATTCCACGGACCCTTCCGTAGGATTGTCCATGAATCTCGATCAGACCACTCAGAAATGCTACATGGCCGACACGGGACTGCTTGTAACTCACGCTTTGTTTGACAAGGACTATGCCGACAATCCGCTCTACAGATCAATACTTCTTGGTAATATAAACATCAATGAGGGCATGCTCATGGAGAATGCCGTTGCCCAGGCTCTCCGGGCGAACAGACACAAGTTGTTCTTCTACTCCAGATGTAAAACCTCTGCGGAGAGCACGGTCGAGAACGCGATCGAGATCGATTTTCTCATAACGAGGGACGGAAAAGTATGTCCGGTGGAAGTGAAGTCCTCAGCATACAATAAACACTCATCCCTTGACAGATTTCTGGAAAAGTTCGGAAAACGCATCGGGCAACCCTATATCGTATACACAAAGGACCTGAAGGTCGACGGTAAGACAGTCTTTGTTCCGATATACATGTCCATGTTTCTCTGATTCCCGTTGGTGTAAGTGTATTTATACGCACGGAAAGTTGGTCCGGCGTGTACATATCCATCGATGATACGGATTCCCGTACCGGGAACTGCACATCATATCTTATGACGGAGATCATACTCGAACTTTCTGACATGGATATCATCGGGAATCCCAGACTCATTCGTTTGAATCCCGCCGTACCGTGGAAGACACGCGGAAACGGTGCACTGTCGCTCAGGGTCGGAAAAGGCATCGGCGTAAAGAAACGCATGGGCGTTGTCGCAGGTAAGGATGTTTTCTGTTTTACGTCATCGACGGAATGGGAACCGGATGAAAATGAAATAATCGAAAGGATCATACCGATAATAAAACGGAACATGTCCGACGGGTCCGATCCCGGACTCGTCGTATCAAAGACGAAACCGCCTCTTTCTCTTTATCGGAAAGGCGTTCGTGAGATCATCGAAAAAGAATATGTTAAGTCAGAACTCGGGAAGATCGGTGCCGTGACCTGCGAGATCGGCAACGGCCGCGGTGTTATCGGTGCGGCATGCGGTATGGCATGGGAACCGGGTGACAGCACATACGAAGTTCTCGCGTACCGCGAAAAAGAAAAATGGGGAACCGGGAGAGAAGCAGACCCGCTGTCGGTAAGGGAAATGGATATCATGTTCCCGGGTACGTTCAACAGCTGGGAGGAAAGAGAGCAAAAAGTGACAATGATCCCGTCCACTCCCTGCCCCGTCCTGTTCGGTCTCAGAGGTGACGATGAAAATGAAACGATCGATGCATCGATGCATCTGCGCACCGAAAAGGCGGAACGATGGTTCTCATTCCTTACCAACCAGGGAACGGACGATCACATAATCAGGAATGCGGATGAATTAATCGAAAATCGTTCCTACGAGATCGAAGGGATCGTTCGATCTCATACGAAACGCATTCCCGGCGGTCATGCACTGACGGACATCGATACATTGTACGGAACGATAACATGTGCGGCATACGAACCGTCCAAAGAGTTCAGGATGCTTTTTGATAATCTTATTCCCGGCGACGGGATATGTGTGCTCGGGGAACTTCGTGAACATCCGAGGACACTCAACGTTGAAAAAGTAAAGGTGATCGATCTCGCGGAAAGAATTACAAAAATTTCCAATCCCGTATGTACATCATGCGGCAAAAGGATGCACTCCGTCGGAAAAGCACAGGGATACAGATGCAGAGATTGTAAAACGCGTTCATCTGAGCCCGTGACAAAGAAAGAGACCGGATGGGTCGTACCGGGATGGTATGAACCGCCGGCATCCGCAAGGCGGCATATTTCAAAGCCGCTGAAAAGGATGAACACCGAGCAGCCGATAGAATTCGTCAATAGTCGTATGACATGACCGACAATAATATATATCTCCATTAAAGTAGACGGTAACAGTGGTATCCCATGGATAAAGTTGTGATCTTAAGTGCAGTAAGAACGCCCATCGGCAAGTACGGAAAAATTTTGGCCGACATCAAAGCGACCGACCTCGGTGCAATGGCGGTCCGCGAGGCCGTCAAAAGATCGGGCATCGAACCGAACATGGCGGATGAATGCATAATGGGCAACGTGATCTCCACGGGCCTCGGTCAGAATCCGGCAAGGCAGGCGGCAATAAACGGCGGCCTTCCCGTCGAAATCGGCGCAACGACCGTGAATGCGGTCTGCGGTTCAGGTATGAAAGCGGCGATGTTCGCCTCCGACTCCATAAAAGCGAAACAGCACAGAGTGATCGTTGCCGGTGGGATGGAGAACATGAGTGCCGCTCCGTACATCATGCAGGGCGCAAGATGGGGTTACAAACTGAATGATCAGGTCGTGAAGGATGCAATGGTACACGACGGCCTCTGGGATATATTCAACAACATGCACATGGGTTTCACCGGTGAAATAACAGCCGAAAGATTCGGTGTCACACGTGAAGAAGCGGATATATTCTCATACGAGAGCCACATGAAAGCGGCGGCCGCGGCAAAGAACGGAAAGTTTTCGAAAGAGATCGCACCGATAACGATCAAGCAGAAAAAAGATGACATAATAATGGATGCCGACGAAGGCGTTCGCGACGACACGACCGTCGAAGCTCTCGCAAAACTCAAACCGGTGTTCAAGAGCGACGGCGTCGTAACGGCAGGAAATTCATCACAATTGAGCGACGGCGCGGCCGCACTCGTATTGTCATCGGAATCGTTTGCAAAAGAGCACGGAATCAAACCGCTGGCCGTTGTGGAAGCGTACGGTGAGCGCGGGGTGGCGCCGGAACTCATAATGGAAGCACCGATACCGACGACGGAATACGTATTGAAGAGATCGGGAATGAAAATAGACGATATCGATCTTTTCGAACACAACGAAGCGTTCGCAACAGCGTCGATCGCTGTCATGAAAGGACTGAACATCCCGAAAGAGAAATTCAACGTCAACGGCGGTGCCATCGCACTGGGCCATCCGATCGGGTGTTCCGGTGCGCGTGTGATGACAACGCTTGTGCACGCCATGATCGACCGTAAAAAAGATGTGGGCCTCGGAACACTTTGTTTGGGCGGAGGCAACGCGGTAACGATGATACTTCGCCGTTACTGATGAAACCCCTTTTCACATTTGCTGTTTACCGGACGGTTCGCCTGTCAACAGGCCTTTCAGCAAACATTATAACACAGCGTGGTGTGACAGTAATATGCAGCTCGCCGAGATCCTGAAAAAAATAGAAGCGTCGCGCGAAGACATGATATCGGACATGTCGGCAATGATCGGGATACCTGCGATCGCTCCGTTCAACGGCGGGAAGGGGGAAGGACTCAGAGCTGACAAGGTTTCAGAATTTCTGAAGGGCTACGACAGTGTTGAACGCATCGATGTGAAAGACATTCACGATAACACGGTCCTGAGGCCGAACATACTCGCCAAAAAGAAAGGGAGAGGAAAAGGAACGGTATGGATAGTCTCACACCTCGATACCGTTCTGCCGGGCAACATGGATGAGTGGAAAACTCCTCCGTATGAAGCGGTCCTGAAAGACGGGAAGGTATACGGACTCGGAACGGAAGACAACGGTCAGGCGGTCATATCATCGCTGTACGCGTCAAAGTTCTTTGAATCACGCAATTTGTCAAAAAGATCCATAGGTCTGGCAATGGTCGCCGACGAAGAAACGACAAGTGCCATGGGGATCGAACATCTTATCAAAGAAGGTCTGTTCGAACCGAACGACGTGTTCATCGTTCCGGATTGGGGCGTTCCGGGCGGCACGATGGTGGAGGTCGCGGAAAAACATCTCATATGGCTGAAATTCACGACCGAAGGGAAACAGACACACGGTTCAACGCCGGAGAACGGACTGAATGCGTACAAGGTCAGCACAAGGATGCTGGTGGATGTTCTCGAGAAGTTTGAGAACAAATACAAAGACACCGACCCTCTTTTCAGACCGCCCGGTTCAACATTCGAACCGACCAAGAGCAACGTGACCGTCGGTAACGTGAACACGATACCGGGGTATCACGAATTCTGGATGGACATACGTCTTCTGCCGATGTACGATCCGGACGAGATGATCCGTTACGCGAAAGAGATCGCCGCCGAATGGGAGAATAAAACAGGTGCAAAGATAACGGCGGACGTGGAACAGAGAACAATATCCGGGAAACCTTCCGACATAAGTTGCCCGGAATTCAAAGCGCTGTGCGATTCCGTATCTTCCGTTACGGGAAAGGAACCGGATGTCATCGGAGTGGGGGGAGGAACATGCGCCAACTTTTTCAGACTCGCGGGTCACAACGCATACGTGTGGCAATGCGGCGGCGGGTCACTGCACCAGCCGAACGAATACTGCGACCTTGACAATCTGATGACGGACGCAAAGGTATTCGCAACGCTTTTCCACAAGCTGTGCGTCTAATCCTCAAACAGGCGGTCCATCATCCATTCGGAACTGAATTTGATGATATTATCGTATTCCTGTCCGTTCGAGACGAACGCTATCGGTTTTCCGATTGTATGGGCTATCGATAACGCGGCCCCGCCTTTCGAATCCGTGTCAATCTTGGTGAGCATCACGGCATCAATGCCTATTGCCGCGTCAAATGCGCGTGCCTGCTCGACCGCGTCGTTGCCTGCCAGAGAATCACCGACGAAAACAACGAGATCCGGTTTTGCCACTCTTTTGATCTTTTTCATTTCGTCCATGAGGTTGCTGTTTGTCTGCATCCTGCCGGCGGTGTCCACCAGGACGGCATCTTTTCTTCTTGCTTTTGCATGCTCAATCGCATCGAACGCAACCGCGGCCGGGTCGGCGTCGGATGAATGTTTCACGATCTTGCATCCGAGTCTCTCGGAATGTATCGTAAGCTGTTCTATCGCTCCCGCCCTGAAGGTGTCCGCCGCCGCCAGGACAACGGTTTTTCCCTGACCGATGATGCGGTTGGCGATCTTTGCGATGGATGTTGTCTTTCCGGTACCGTTTATTCCGACGAACATCACAACGGCAGGCCTTCCCGCGGCGGAGAACCATAAATCAAAATCAAATTCGTTCAATTTCAGTATTTCGGATATCGACTCTTTCACGGAGGTCTCAACAATCTCGCCCAGCGTGTGACCGCGGGCGTATTTTTTTCCGACCATACTTTCCCTGACGCTGTTTTTTATTTCTTCCGCGACGGGGAATGCAACATCCGCTTCCATGAGAGCAACCTCCAATTCCCAGAGGATGTCGTCCAGACTGCCTTCCTTTATCTTCTTTCCGGAATCGCCGATGAGTTCGGTGTCCTTTCCCTTTTCGGCGACCCTTTCCTTTTTGTTAAGCTTGGCAACTTCCTTTCTGGAAAGTTTACGCTCGTCCGTATCACGCGGTGCGTGTTCCGTCGCAACGCGTTCATCCGCCGCATCCGGTACGTCGGTATCCGTGCACTCCGGAGGCACAACGTCATCCCGCACGACCGGCTCCGACTGACTCTTTTTAAAAACATTCTTGAGTTTGCCCTTCAAAGAGTCGAACATCTGCTATCACTGCTGTCTTCTCTGATATTCATGCTGAACTGCCATGGAGAGATCTCTTGCGCGAGTCTCCGTCTCTGCGATGGACTCCCCCGCTCTTCTCAAAGCCTCGGATATCTCTTTAACGGTCTCTTCCAGATATGCAACGGCATCGTTGAGATTTTTCTCGACCGATATCCTGCTTCCGATACCGACGATCGCTTTATCGCCGCCGGTGGCCTTGGCGGCCACGAAAGACGATGCGCCGACCGGTATGAGAAGCTCATCCCCCTCTTTTGCGTTGAGGAATGCTCTCATCGTTTCTCTGGCACGCACGGATTCTTCCAACGCCTGCTGGAATATCTGGGCCTGTTGCGCCAGCGTATCCATCTGCAGTTTGTAAACATCCAATGTTGAAATCGCTTGCCTCAGTTCGTCATCATTCATCGGTTCTCACCGACCTCGTACTGTACGAGGTGATCCGTTATGTCCTCATTCGCAAGCTCTGTCAGTTCATCGATGGATATCTCCCATCTCTTGAGCTTATGCCTGCTGCCCAAGTTGGACAGGATCCTTTCCCTCGCGGCATCCGCGTTCTCTGCCGCTACTTCAACGGTGAAATCTTGCTTTTTCCTTTTGTCCTTGAAGGAACCCTTTGCTCGGAAACCTTTCATTGCAACTACCGAGACGATGAGTTATATCTATTGAATAAAGCTTTTGGTCATTTCGTATTGAAATGAGCTATGTCGGCGACGGATTGACAATATATTTGCCCGGAAGATCGTTCCCCGCGGTGTCGGTCACCGGGACGAAATGTGATCAGATGTGCGAGCACTGCAGAGGCCTGCATCTCAAAGGCATGATGAACGCCGAGGATGCCTCGGATATGATCAACACGGTCAAAGGTCTGATCTCATCCGGCGGAACCGGGTTGCTCGTGAGCGGCGGATGCGATGTGAACGGCAGCGTCCCCGTCATGAGAGCGATGAACGCGATCGAATATGCTTCGAAGAACGGGTTGAGCGTCAATGTGCACACCGGTTTCGTGAACAAAGGCGACGCGGAACGCTTGGCGGCCGCCGGTGTTATGTTTTCAGCGGATGTGCACCAAGACCCGGACGTGATAAGGAATGTGCTGAACCTCGATGTGCCGCCGTCCGCCTACGCGGAAATGTTGGACACGATCATCAACGCGGGCGGGAGGCCGGCGGCGCACCTGACGGTCGGTTTCGGGACCGCGGACCTGGTAATGTCCGCCGATCTGGTAAAAAGCAAAGGACTTCGGAACGTGATACTGCTTGCTCTCGTTCCGACCAAAGGGACAATGACCGAGAACACACTGATATCCGAGGACGCAATCGTTGATGCGGTCCGCATACTGAAAGAAAAGGGATTTGATGTAACGCTCGGTTGTATGCGCCCGCGCGTTCATCGGGACCTTGAGATAAAATGTATCGAGGCCGGTGTCAGGAAGATCGCGAACCCGTCCCGCAGGACCGTATCGTGGGCAAAGGAGAACGGCATGGAGATCATAGAGAAGAGGACATGTTGCTGCATCACTCGCTGATCTCAGACGAATGACCGATGTCGGCCATCTTCCTGCCTGTCAAGAACACCGCCGCATATTCCGGAACCTCCGTCTCGCCTTTGAGAGACATCTTTTCTCCCAATATCGTGATCTCGGAATCGCGTTTCATGGTTATCTTCACCGGATCATGAGAATATTCCGCGGGGACCGCATCTTTCAACGGATCGAAATCGTCCAGTCCGTCGCGTGACAGAGGCGTTACCCGCAACCCGCTTTTTCCGTGAACCGAACCGGGAAGGCGTATCAGTCTTTTCACGTCCGCGGTGACCGGTTCGTCAACCTCACCGGCCAATGACACGATGACATCCTCCGTCAATATCTTCAAAAGTATCTCCTGGCTTTTTTTCTTGAGCGTTGCCATGGTGTTCCTTTCGAACAATGAGTTCTTTGACGAGCCGACATCGTTCCGGACACCGAGCAGCGTCTTGTCCGCGGTCTTTTCAATGCCGGGATATTTCTTCTTAAGTTCTTTCATATCCATTGACAGAATATCCTCAACGACCGTTGAAAGCCCGTTTCTCATCCTGAGCCTCCAGCCCCCAGAACCCGGTCCGGGAACGAGCCGGTCCGTTGTGTAATTTGTATGCTTCTGATTGCCGCGGCCGACGGCGGAGGTAACAGTATTCTTTTCAGGGAACGCCCAATCGATACTCAATCCCTTTGACGTAACATAATCGACGATCTCCCTGCGCTCCGGAGATCCCAGCGTCAGCACCCTCGGGGACGACACGTGCGCGTGATATCCTCTCCCTCCCGAGAATACGATACTGACCTCTTTCTCATCAAACCCGAGGTCGCCGCAAATGAACGAGTCAACGAGGTTCATCATCTCTTTTTTGATACGTTCCAGCATCTCGGTGTACGTCATCTTGTCGGCACCCGTCAGATGGTCCGCGTCAAGATCGAATATCAGATCGGCACCAAGCCACGTCTTCTCTTCCATGGTCGGTGCCCCCGGGTCCCGATAGTAGGCGGTGGAATAATAACAATGCGCCGGAACCTGAGAGATCAGGAATCTCCGTATCTCGTCGGCTCTGGAGAATCCCATGTGTCTCTGCACGAACGTACGGTCAAAGAACATGAACCCGAACTCCCTTCTTCCGAAGCGCTCAGGCAGCACCGGAGCGTTGCCTTTGTAGTATTTCCTGAACGCTTTGAGCATGAATCTGGAATTCCGGTCCATCGGATGTGTAGCATCGAACAACGTATAATTACATTGTCCGCGTTATTCGGGCGTGGAACGCATACCGATATACGACAACCATATCCATCTGAGTCCGAGAGGCCGGAATATTGACGCACTGAAGGAATTCGAGAGTTCCGGAGGAACCGGTATTACACTGGTAACGTTGCCGTACGCCGAAGTGAAAATATCGAACGCGGACGATTTTCTGAGATCGTATGAGATAACACTGTCCATGGCCGATCTGGCAAGGGAAAGGACCGGACTCAAAGTGAACGTTGCGGTCGGTCCGTATCCGATACTGCTTATTCCGCTCGCGGAACGCTTAGGACTTGAGAAAGCGGAAGAAATCATGAAGAAAGGCATGAGAACGGCCGCGGAACTCGTTGCATCCGGGAAGGTCAACGCGATGGGAGAGATAGGAAGGCCGCATTTTGACGTTCCCGCGGAAATAAAGGAAGCGTCGGACCGGATACTCGTGTACGGGATGGAACTGGCGGCGGAGAATGACTGCCCGGTGATAATACACAGCGAATCCGGATCTCCGGAGCTGATGAATGAACTGTCCCGCATGGCAAGATCCGCATCGTTGCCGCCGGAGAAGGTGATAAAACATTTCTCTCCGCCGCTTGTCCGCGATGATGAAACGTACGGGATCATGCCGTCAATACCCGCATCAACAAAGGCGGTACGCGAAGCACTCGGAAAGGGGGACAGATTCATGCTGGAAACAGATTATATAGATGATCCGGAAAGGCCCGGGGCGGTGATGTCCGTCAACACCGTTCCGAAAAAGATACTCGGCCTGCTCGGCACCGGAGAGATATCGCTGGAAACGGCGCGGAACATCGGTCATGACATCCCGAACAGGCTGTTCGAACGGTGACCGGCAAGCAAAGGATTATGCGCATGCACACCCTATGAAGATACGCGATGAAGATAGCCATGCTTGTTGACTCGCACCATCCGATAAGGGATGGTGTCGTTGAAGCGATAGATATACTTTGGAAAGGTTTGAGGGAACGCGGGCATGAGGTTTTACTGATCGCTCCCGATCCCGGGAAGGAACAAAGAATGGACGGGGTTCATTACATACCGTCGAAAAAATTCAAAAATTTTGATTATTATCTTCCGGTGATACCGTCGGACAGCATATTCGAACTCAAAGAATTCAATGCGGACGTGATAAACGTTCACGGTTTCGCGTTCATGGCCGTACGCGGAGTCGCAAGCGCAAAGTTACTGGGAAAGCCGGCGGTGGTAACGTTCCACACGCCGGTGTGGAATATGCTGCGAGATTATTCACCGATTGATCCCGAGCTTGTGGAGAACGTGGGATGGACATATTTCCGGAATGTTTTCAAAAGGGCGGACGTAACGGTCGCACAGACACGGTCGATTGCCAATGAATTGACAGAGAACGGCGTGAAAGCAAACATCCGCGTGATACCGACGGGCGTGGACACGGAAGCATTCAGACCCGGTTTGGACGGATCGGCGATAAGATCCAGATACGGGATGGAGGAAAAGAAAGTGGTGATACATGTGGGCCGTCTTTCACCGGAAAAATCCATAGACATACTGATCGAGGCGTTTGCGGAACTCGATGAGAACACCGTACTGCTGGTGGTGGGGAAGGGAGCGTTGGAGGACACACTGAAGGAAATGACTGAAAAGAAAGGATTGAGTGAACGAGTGATATTCACCGGTTTCGTGAGCGACGCGGAATTACCGCAGCATTATGCGGCGGCGGATGCCGCCGCATCATCTTCCGTGTACGAAGCGCAATGTCTCACAATACTGAACGCAATGGCGTGCGGCCTTCCCATCGCCTGTCCGGACGCAAGGGCGTTCGTTGATTACATCGAGGACGGCGTGAACGGGCACATGTATGATGCAACGCCGAAAGGATGCGCCGAAGCGATAATGAAATGCCTGTCATCAGATCCGACCGTCGGCATTAACGCAAGAATTACGGCGGAAGAGTTCTCCATACCGAGATCGATAGACGCTTATATTTCGCTGTACGAAGAAGTGGCGGAAGCGAAACGACGCAAACGATGAACCCAATTTCCGTGAACGAGAAACATTATGAGCATTGATTCATTCTCGAGATTAAGTGTCAGTGATGCGGTGACGGCCCGATGGAAGACGGAACAAAACTGAAAATATTCAATTCGATCACAGTCGGACTCGTTGTGCTGGCTTTGGCATTTTTGTCATTCAAATACATCATATTGTACATCGTTACACTGTTCGTGTTTCTTGCGATCCTCGTTTTTCTGTGGATCTACAGAACTGTTTTCCCGGAGTGGGGCGCATCCGCATATCCAAAGCTGATGTACAATGAGGTCTATGATGATCGCACGGGAGAAAAAGTCAGAAGTATCAAGCCATGGTTCATCATACCCATATCCGCCTGTTTCATTATATTGATGCTTTCAGCACTCGTATTAATGTATTTCGACTTGTGGAATTAACCGTAAAAAGATGACAGGCAGGAGTATGTTTTTCGGTTACGACAGAAATAATTAATGGTACGGAAGAACGTTCAGTTACAGAGGGAGTATCATGCTTCAACCGGAGGAAATAAAGATTGCGCTTCGAAACGGCGGCCTCATGCAAGACGATTTATTTGCATGCGGGGAGAAGAGCGGCGGTAAAATTATGACTTTTTTGCAACTCGCGGCGGGAATTCCCAACACAAGACTGTTCGGCTTTACCATTACGGATGGTAAACTTATCATAACGCCGGCCGGTAACAAATCCGTTCTCATCAACAAAGCGGTTTTCATAAAAAGAGATGATGTTAAGAAATTGGACTTCAGGATTGATGTATTCGGAGACGGCATATTGACGATAAAATACAATAACGGTAAAAACAAACGATACCGCTTCGGAAAACCATTCGACGAAATAAATAAGATTGTTGAGGCGTTCAACCATTCCTGAATCGGAAAGTCTGTACTCACTCCTTTGTGTCAAATTACCGACGGTTCATTTCCGAGATTATACGGATTTGTTCAACGCCGTCGGAACCGAGGATAAGATTTTACATCCGTTCACGCTACGATGACGCATGAAGGCAAAGGTGCTCAGCGTTTACGATGAGGGTGCAAAGGAAGGGACGCCGCTTATCGGTTCCAGGGGTTTGGCGATGATCGCGGACGTCGACGGTGAGCGCACACTGTTCGACACGGGGCTGCGCGGCAAGTATCTGATGCACAATCTCGAAAACCTCGGTGTTGAACCGGATTCCGTTGATCGCATCGTAATATCGCACATGCACAAGGGCCACACAGGCGGACTGGAGACGTTCCTTGAGAGCAGAAATGAAAAGACAGACGTGATAATGCCGCCGCACCCGCACACCGAGACCGGACCGCTCCGCTTTGTCAGGAACGCGGGCATGCCGAAGATGTCCGATGAGGCACAGGCAAAAATGAATTTGATAACGGTGAACGAATGGACGCAGCTGAGCAACAGCCTGTTCATAACGGGGAACATCGTGAACGAAGGTCTTGTCGGTAACGTAAATGAGAACGCACTCATCCTGATGACAAAGAACGGGTCTGCGGCCATATGCGGATGCTGCCACAACGGAGTAAGCTCGCTGATATCATACGTCGAAGAGAGGACGAACAAAAAGGTATCCGCGATAATAGGCGGCCTTCACCTGAACAAAATGAGAAGGAAGGACGTGCATGCGGTAGCCGAAACATTAACGGAACGCGGAACTCCTTCGCTGTATCTGAACCACTGCACCGGATATAATCAAAAGATGCACCTAAGGGAAAGGCTCGGACTGAAAGGAGTGAACGATTTTTACGTTGGAACAGAGATACATTTCTGACGGCGGGCGCACACGGTCAATTCTAAATACCGAAACGTAATAGCTTCGTTAAGCAACAAGAGGGAACAAAATGAGTTATATGGCAAGGACCGCATCACTGTTTCTCGTACTGACGCTTCTGTTCGTGGGAATAGGCGCCGTTCTGGGTTACTTCATGTTCGACGGCACGCAAGACAGCATGATAATGATAATGGCCGCGTTCCTGGCACTCGCCGTGGTGATCAACATGTTCACGTACTTCTT
>Ga0123353_10003882_pt1 | contig 19089 bp, 21 predicted proteins | sample TergutLab28metaG_3_FD_92763 | JGI IMG/M metagenome (GOLD analysis project Ga0123353, IMG submission 92763) | Labiotermes labralis P3 segment gut microbial communities from Petit-Saut dam, French Guiana - Lab288 P3 | ecosystem: Host-associated > Arthropoda: Insects > Digestive system > Gut ... | reverse complement strand
GGAAATGAAAAAAAACGATGTTTTACTTTACGGACTCGAAAGTCTTGAGCCCGTACGTGATTTTGATTTTATAGGATTCACTTTACAATATGAACTAACATACACAAATGTGCTCGCCATGCTTGACATGGCGGGCTTGCCTGTGCTTGCTGAGGAGCGGGATAATTCGCATCCGATTATAATCGGCGGGGGGCCTTGTGCGTGCAATCCCGCGCCGCTCGCTGATTTTTTTGATTTGTTTGTAATAGGTGAAGGTGAGGAAATAAATCTTGAACTAATGCAGTTATATGAAAAGTGTAAAAAAGAAAAAAATAATAAAGCTGAGTTCCTCGGAAAAGCTGCACAAATAGAGGGTATATATGTACCATCGTTATACAATGAAGAATATAATGATGATGGTACAATCAAGAAAATTACACCCGGAAAAACTGTGAAGAAACGTATAGTTAAAAACTTAAATAAAGCGTTCACGCCTGATAAATTTGTTATACCTTTCTGTGAAATCGTGCATGACCGTGCAATTTCAGAGATACTGCGCGGTTGTATTCGCGGGTGCAGGTTTTGCCAGGCGGGATATATTTACCGCCCTTTCAGAGAGCGCAGCAAAGATAATATTATTGGCAATATAAAATCATTATGCGAAAATACAGGCTACGACGAGGTTTCATTGTCCTCGCTGAGTACCGGTGATTACAGTAAGATAAATGAATTGCTAATTGAATTAACCAAGTATACTAATGAAAAAAATATCAACTTATCGCTTCCGTCAATGCGAATTGACAGCTTTAATGATGAGATTTTGCAACAGGTGAAAAGCGTTCGCAAGAGCGGTCTTACTTTCGCTCCGGAAGCGGGAACGCAACGTCTGCGCGATATTATCAACAAGAATATAACCGAAGACGACATATTAAAAGGCTGCAGAATAGCATTTGAAGGCGGCTATACGAGCGTAAAGCTTTATTTCATGCTGGGACTTCCGGGGGAAACTGATGAAGATATTGAAGGAATAAAAATATTAACAGACAAAATTATAGACCTTTTTTACAGTATCCCAAACAGACAAAAAAGTAAGCCGGTATCGGTATCCGTGACGCTTTCGACATTCGTTCCGAAGCCGTTTACTCCTTTTGAATTTGAACCGCAGTTACCCCGGGAAGAAATAGTTCGCAGGCGTAAATATCTGCTCGGTATATTGAAAAATAAAAAGGTAAATGTGAGCTGGTCGGATTATAACACATCGGTTTTAGAAGCCGCACTCGCACGGGGCGACAGGCGGCTCGGGCAGGTGATTTTAAAAGCATGGCAAAGCGGCTGCCGGCTTGACGGCTGGGAGGAGCATTTCAATTTTGAAAAGTGGGAAAAAGCGTTTGTCGACTGTGATTTGGACATGGCTTTTTATGCAAACAGAAAACGTGATTATAACGAGATTCCGCCATGGTCAATGATTGATATTTTGGTCAGCAGGAAATATTTAATAGAAGAAAATAAACGTGCTTACGGTGGAATAACTACGCAGTCATGCCGGGAAAAGTGCGCTGGCTGTGGGATTGGAGGTGCTTGTGTTGAGCCAAAGTTCTAATCATATGCGAGTATATTTTAAAAAAACCGGAAGGGCAAAATACATTTCTCACCTTGATTTACAGCGCACAATGCAGCGCGCGCTGAAGCGCGCAAAGCTTCCCGTTTGGGAAACTGAAGGCTTTAATCCGCACATTTATATTACTTTTGCACTGCCGCTTTCGCTCGGAATCGAGAGCGCTTGTGAATCGTTTGATATTAAACTGACTGATGAAATTTTACCTCAAGAAATATGTGATAAATTAAATGCCGTACTGACAGAAGACCTTCAGATTATTAAGGCAGCAAGGCCTGTCTATAAGCATACGGAAATAAAAAAAGCAGAGTATGAAATTGAAGTTGAGCATGCAGAAAAATTTCGTGATTTTATGAGTCAAAATGAAATAATGATTAAGAAAAAAACTAAAAAGGGTGAGGCGATAATAGACTTAAAACCACTGATTGAATTAAAGGAAATTAAAAGCGGGAAAGTAACTTTACTTCTGCCTGCGGGAAACGAGTTAAGCGTTAATCCGATGCAGACGGTGAGCGCGTTAAGCGCATTTCTCGGCGATGAAGTAAAAGCTGTGGTAAAACGCACTAAAATTTTTTGTGCAGATGGAAATGTGTTTAGTTGACAAATGAGCATAAATATGATAAAATAAACCCGAGGTGAAAATTTTGTCACAAAGAATAACGGTCGCCGAAGCTCTCATAAAATGCCTTGAATCCGAGGGAATAACGACGATTTTCGGTTATCCGGGCGCGGCAATCTGCCCGTTTTATAATAAACTTACAGACAGTAAAATAAAACACATTCTGGTGCGGCATGAAGCTAACGCAGGTCATGCTGCGAGCGGGTTTGCGCGCATTACAGGCAAGCCCGCCGTGTGCGTTGCTACATCGGGGCCGGGCGCGACGAATCTAATCACCGCGATAGCCACAGCCTACATGGACAGCATCCCGATGATAGCGATTACAGGGCAGGTCAGTACAGAGCAAATCGGGCGCGATGTTTTTCAGGAAGCGGATATAACAGGCGCGACGGAACCTTTTGTGAAGCACAGCTATCTAATCAAAGATGCCGCTCTTGTGCCGGAAATAATTAAAAAAGCCTTTTATATAGCGGGCTCGGGCAGACCGGGACCTGTTTTGCTTGATATTCCGTATGATGTGCAGCTGCAGGAAATAGATTTTAAATACCCCGATAACGTAGAAATAAACAGTTACAGACCATGTTTAGAGGGTAATAAGCTGCAAATTAAACGCGTTGCCGAGGCAATAGCAGAAGCAAAAAAGCCGCTTATCTGCGCAGGTGGAGGGCTCTTTACGGCAAATGCGCGCGAACTCGTGCAGTGTATTGCGGAAAAAGCAAATATCCCTGTAATCTGCACAATGATGGGAATTAGTTTAATGCCGTCAGACCATCCGCTGTTCCTCGGTATGGTCGGTATGCATGGTTGCAGCGCGGCAAACCGCGCGATTTCCGAATGTGATTTACTGATTCTTTTGGGGGCGAGAGTCGGTGACAGAGCGGTTACAGCCATCAAGGAGCGTGAAGATTTTAAAGTTGTTCACATCGACATAGACCCTGCCGAAATCGGTAAGAATCTGCCGGTTAATATACCTGTCGTCGGCGACTTAAAGGCGGTTCTCACGCAGCTCTCCGAGATTATCCGCCCGCAGGAAAACGCTGACTGGATTGAACAGTGCAGAAGCTGTATTATAAAAAATGCGCATAAAGATGGCAAGCCTCGTACAGACGGCGTAAATCCTGCCGTTTTTCTCGAGGAGCTCAGTAAGCTGCTGCCCGGAAAGTGTGTAATTTCTGCCGACGTAGGTCAGAATCAAATATGGACTGCGAATAATTTGAAGCTAAAAAGCGGGCGCTTCATTACATCAGGCGGCATGGGAACAATGGGTTATTCTGTTCCTGCGGCAATCGGCGCAAAGTCGGCAGACCCCGATGCCGAAGTTATCGCAATCTGCGGCGATGGAAGTTTCCAGATGCAGATGATGGAGCTCGCGACCATGGTTCAGCACAGGATTAACGTAAAAATAATTATAATGACTAACAACCGCCTCGGCATGGTTCGGGAAGTTCAGACGAATAATTATAATAACCGTCTTGTCGCGATTTTCCTTGACGGCAGCCCCGATTTCGTTAAGCTCGCCGCCGCTTACGGAATTCACGGTGAGTATGTAAATAATAATTCCGAAGCGGAAAAAGCTCTCGAAAACTTAATAAAATCGGATAAGCCATATATTTTACAGGTTAAAGTTGATGAAAATGAAAAGTCGCTCTTATAAGAAATGAAATATTTGAAATTAACTGACATAAAGCCGGGGAAAACGAAATATTTAATTTCCCGCTCATAAAGAAAGGACTTATTGAAATATGAAACATACTATTTCTATTTTAGTAGAGAATAATGCAGGTGTTCTGGCGCGTATTTCCGGGCTTTTCGCGCGGCGCGGATATAATATCCACAGCCTTGCCGTAGGTATAACCGACAACGAGAAAATCTCGCGTATTACCATTGTTGCGGAGGGTTCCGATTATACACTGGAGCAAATCGAGAAGCAGTTGAACAAGCTCATAGATGTTATAAAAGTCCGCTCGCTGCCTGCGGATAAGCTGCTTGCGAGGGAGCTTGTGCTGGTGAAAGTATGCTGCAAACCCGCCGAACGTTCGGAACTGATAGACATTGCGGAAATCACAACAGCAAAAATATCTGACGTTTCACCGGAAACGATGACGCTTGAGCTTTCAGGAAATCAATACAATATCGCTACTTTTGAGGAGCTTCTGCGTCCTTATAAAATCATCGAAATCGTCAGAACAGGAACGGTCGCGATGCAGAAAGGAAGCGAAGGATTGAGGATTTAATGGGCGCTAATTATCAAAATACAAAAACCGGCTGGGAGCGGAACAGAAGAACGCATTTTGATGAAATTGTTGACAACTACGACAGGGAGCGACCGGATTATCCTCGCAAATTGTTCGATGATATAATCAAATATTCGGGCTCCGTCAAGGGTAAAAATGCCCTTGAAATAGGCGCGGGAACCGGAAAATCAACAACGCCGTTTCTTGAAGTGGGGTATAGCGTAACCGCTGTGGAATTGGGAGAAAATATGGCGGAGTTTCTGCGGAACAAATATAAAGGAAATAATAATTTCAATGTAATTGTATCTGATTTCGAGAAAGTTTTACTTGAAGAAAGCAGTTATAATTTAGTGTACGCCGCAACTGCCTTTCACTGGGTAGACCCGCAAATCGGCTGTCCGAAAGTTTTTCGTATATTGAAAAGCGGTGGCGTGTTCGCTTTGTTCCGTTACAATGCCGTTCCGTCAATAGGCGAACCGCTTTACGAAGCCGTTCAGGAGGTTTACGAAAAATACTATTACAGTTATTACACATCAAACAAAAGACCCATTAAAAAAACAAACGATGATTTCTGCACACCCGCTGAAATCCTGCACGGATTCGGATTCGCGGACATGAAAGAATACGGGTTCGGTGGCATAATAATGAAATTCTATGATGTAACCCGAGCACTCACGGCAGATGAATTTGTCGCAATCCGCGATACTTTTTCCGACCACAGGGGATTACCGGAAAATAAAAAAGCCGCCTTGTATGCTGGACTAAAGGAAGTTATATCAGGACACGGCGGGTGTTATAATGAGAAATATACTTTCCAGTTGTATATGGGAAGAAAATTATAAAAAAAGGAGAAAACAAAAATGGCAACAATTTATTACGAAAAGGACTGCAATTTATCGCTCTTAAATGATAAGACGGTTGCGATTATCGGCTACGGCAGTCAGGGTCACGCTCACGCGCTCAACCTCAAGGACAGCGGCGTTAAAGTTATAATCGGGCTTTATAACGGCAGCAAATCATGGGCAAAAGCGGAAGAAGCGGGTTTCGAGGTCGCAGTCGCCGCAGAAGCCGCAAAAAAAGCAGATATAATCATGATTCTCATTAACGACGAGAAGCAGGCGGATTTGTATAAGGAAAGCATCGAACCTAATCTGACAGAGGGAAAAACCCTCGCTTTCGCGCACGGCTTTAATATTCACTTCGGGCAGATTAAGCCGCCGGAAAACGTAGACGTAATCATGGTCGCACCAAAAGGTCCCGGACATACTGTACGCTACGAATATGAGGAGGGTAAAGGCGTACCCTGTCTTACGGCGATTCATCAGGACGCAAGCGGAAAAGCGCTTGACACCGCTCTTGCTTATGCGGCAGGTGTAGGCGGCGCGCGCGCGGGCGTGCTTTTGACCTCGTTCAAGCAGGAAACTGAAACCGACCTCTTCGGCGAGCAAGCCGTGCTTTGCGGCGGCGTTACAGCATTGATGAAAGCGGGCTTTGAAACGCTGGTTGAAGCCGGCTACGACCCCGAAAACGCGTACTTCGAGTGCGTTCATGAGATGAAGCTGATTGTCGACATGATTTACAGAGGCGGGCTTAATTTAATGCGCTACTCTGTTTCAGATACCGCCGAGTACGGCGACTATGAGGTTGGAAATCGTATAATCACCGCAGAAACAAAGGCGGAAATGAAGAAAGTTCTTGCCGAAATCCAAGACGGAACTTTCGCGCGTAACTGGATAGAGGAAAACAAAAACGGCAGACCGAACTTCAGTAAAAGACGGCAGACAGAAAGCGAACACGAGGTAGAAAAAGTAGGCGCGGAGCTTCGGAAAATGTATACGTGGGATAAAAAGTAGAGGCGATTATATTTAATCGTTAGTATAATCAATTAACTTCAAAAATGCTTCGGCATTTTTGAAAACGCGGCAAATGCCGCTTAAGCCGAGAAGCGGCTTAATTCGATTGCATAGCCGATTGTGCGCCTATGGCGCAGCAGCAAACTCGTTTGCTGTGAAAAATGCGGAGCATTTTTTAGGTTAATCGGCTATATAAAATAAACTGCCGCTTTTAGGAGCGGCAGTTTTAGTACTATTCAGTAATTTCGATTCTGTTGCCGTCGGGGTCTGCGACGCAGCTTTCAAAATATCCGTCGCCGGTTTTTCTAGGAGGACTGAGAAGTGTATATCCGTCATTTATAATTCGCTCAGTAAGTGTGATTACCCCGTCTTTATCCCCAACCGAAAATGCGAGATGATTTATGCCGTTTACTTTGTCAAGCACTTCTCTTGACGCAAGCTTCGTATGCGACATTATTTCTAATCTTGCGCCTGATGAGAAAGTTAAGAAATAGCTTGAAAATCCTGATTTGTTCCGATATTTTTCGTTGCTTTCAGCGTTAAAGTATTTCTGATAGAACTCCTTTGAGCGTTCTAAATCTGAAGTGTAAACCGCGATATGTTCTATAATTATCTTCATGATAATTCTCCTTAAAGTTTTATTTTACGAGGCAGTTAATAAAACTTTATTTAAATGAAATAATCTCCTGAAAGCAAACTGAAATAATTCGGTTATGTCCTGCATACCGACTTTCTTTACCCTAAAACTGTTATACTTGCCATAACAAAGCATAATTAGATATTTTAACATTATATAAACTTCACCGCTGTGCCGTAAGCAATAACCTCCGCCATACCCTGCATAACCGCACAAGTAACATACCGCACGTTTATAATGCCGTCCGCGTTCATATTATGCGCCTCTGACATCATGCGGCTCGTAGCGGCGCATCTCGCCTCGTCCATCATTTCGGTATAGCCTTTTATTTCACCGCCGACTATGGTCTTAAAGCCCGCCATTATATCTCTGCCGACGTGCTTTGACCAAACCACGCTGCCCTTAACAAGCCCGAGTGTGTGTATATTCTTTCCCGTGATAAAATCAGTGTTTACAAGTATCATAATGTTCCTCCTTTTGTATTATTTAATTTAGCATAACATAAATTTGACTTATAGTCAATACCGTGCTATTATATAGGTATGGAAAAATATATTGAAATACTGGAAATAACTAAACCGCACGGCTTAAAGGGCGAAATGCGCGCAAAGTACTACTGCGATGAGCCTGACGAAATCGCAGAATTTGACACGCTATACCTCGGCGCGGACAAAAAGCCCGTGAAGCTTGTTTCGTGGCGGCTTCAAAAGAACATAGCTGTAATTGAGCTCGGGGATATAAACACAGTCGAACAAGCGCAGAAGCTGGCGGGTACGCTGATTTACATCGACAGGGAAGACGTGGAGCTTGACGAAGACGTCTGGTTTGTCCGCGATTTAATCGGACTTGACGTCTATGACGCCGACACCGGCGTTCATTACGGTGCAGTCGAGGAAATACTGCAAAACGCACCTACCGACGTTTACTGTTTAAGAAGCACCGAGGGAAGGCAGCTGCTCTTTCCTGCAATCCCCGAGGTCTTAATTGATGTTAATGTTGAGAAACGTAAAATTTTAATCAGACCGCTCGAAGGACTATTTGACTTATGAAGATAGACATACTGACGCTTTTTCCGGATATGTGCGAGAATTATCTCAGTGAAAGTATAATCGGACGTGCCCGGCGAGCCGCCGGACGTAAAACCGCCTCCGGCGGGAGTTCTGATGCTCCAATCGAGATTAATTGCCGCAATATCCGCGATTATACCGAGAACAGGCACCGCCGCGTGGACGACAAGGCTTACGGAGGCGGCGCCGGTATGGTTATGAACGCGCAGCCGATTTACGACTGCGTGAAAAGCGTGCAGGGCAGTGAAACCGCCCGCCTGATTTATATGTCACCGCAAGGCAGGGTGCTGAATCAGGCTCTTGTGAAAGAACTCGCGAAAGAACCGCATTTAATCCTGCTTTGCGGGCATTACGAGGGCGTGGACGTTCGCGTGCTTGACGAGCTCCGGTTTGAGGAAATATCAATCGGCGACTACGTAGTAACAGGCGGCGAGCTTCCGGCGTTGATTTTAACCGACGCTGTCGCGAGGCTCTGTGAGGGCGTGCTGCCGAGCGAGGACGCTTTCACAGAGGAAAGCCATTATGACGGGCTGCTTGAAGAGCCGAAGTATACAAGGCCCGAGGTATGGCGCGGGCGCAGCGTCCCCGAAGTGCTTATATCGGGGCACCATGCGAATATCGATAAGTGGCGGGAAGAGCAGCGCAGAAAAATTACAGAAGAGAAACGCCCCGATATGTTGACATAAATGTTAATTCATGGTAAGATTGTCTTAATATAAATAAAAACGGAGGAATTTTTATAATGTCCCAGTTTAACAAGCCATTAGTTACGCATATGTATACCGCCGACCCGTCGGCGCACGTTTTTGAGGGTAAGATTTACATTTATCCCTCTCACGACCTTGAGCATGCCGCGACGGACGACCATAGCGGTCAGAAATATGCGATGCAGGATTATCACGTCTTTTCAATGGACGGCATCGGCATGCCCTGCGAAGACCACGGCGAGGCGCTGCACATCAAAGACGTTCCGTGGGCGAGCGAGCAGATGTGGGCTCCCGACGCCGCTTTCAAAAACGGCAAATATTACTTTTATTTTCCCGCAAAGGACAAAGAGGGTATATTCCGTATAGGCGCGGCCGTAAGCGATAAGCCGATGGGGCCTTTTAAAGCTGAGCCGAATTACATCGAGGGCAGCTACAGCATTGACCCGGGCGTCTTCACCGACGAAGACGGCAGAACCTATATGTACTGCGGCGGGCTTTGGGGCGGGCAGCTCGAAAAATGGCGTACGGGTGAATTTGTACGGGGAGATGAAACTATGCCTGCCGGTTACGACGGCCCGCAGGGAGACGAACCCGCGCTCGGTCCCTGGGTCGCAGAAATGAACGATGATATGGTAAGCTTTAAAGCAAAGCCGCAGGAAGTAAAAATCCTTGATGAAAACGGCGAGCCCATAAAAGCAAGCGACACGGACAGGAGATACTTTGAAGCGCCGTGTATGCACAAACTCGGCGGGAAGTACTATCTGTCCTATTCAACAGGTGACACGCACCTCATCTGCTACGCCGAGAGCGGCAGTCCGCTGGGCCCCTTTACTTATAAAGGTGTAGTTTTAGAGCCTGTCGTCGGCTGGACAAACCATCATTATATCACGCAGTTTAAAGATAAATGGTACTTGTTCTATCATGACAGCTCGTTGTCGGGCGGGGTTGACCACCTTCGCTGCATTAAATACACCGAGCTTGAAATTGCACACGACGGCACGATTACGACAGTGAAGCCGTACGCGGATTAATTTCCCGGACTTGCCTAATTTCCTCCCTGATTTAATATACTGTTAAAGTATATTAAACAGGGGGGATTTTATATGTCAAAACATTATTTTGCAGGCGCGAACACACCGGCGGGCTTTTTCAGCTACTACGATAACATACTTCCGCCGGGCGACACGAACAGAAAAATCTACATAAAAGGCGGCTCGGGCACCGGAAAGAGCACGCTGATGAAAAAAACCGCGGGTATTTTTGAAAAGCGCGGGTTTACCGCTGAGTATTTTCACTGCTCAAATGATGCAAAAAGCCTTGACGGTATAAGTATTTTAGAGGCGGGAATAGCTGTAGTTGACGGCACAAGCCCGCACCCTGCCGACCCGCAGCTCCCCGCCGCAATAGACGAAATTTTCAACGCCTCCGATTTCCTCGATACGGCGTACATTAAAGAGAACAAAGACAGCCTCACCGAGCTGCTTACGGAGAAAAAAGCATTATATGAGCGGGCTTATGGCTATCTTAGCTCAGCAATTGAAATCCATCGCCTCAATGAAATTGTCTATGAAAATACACTTGATTTCGGTGCTTTGAATACGCGTATACTTGAAGTACTGCGAATTTTTGACGGCGTAAAACCAAACAATGCAGAACGGGGAGGGAGCGACAGAAAGCTGTTCGCGACGGCAATCACGCCCGATGGAATCAAAAGCCTTGTGAACTCTGCGCTCAAAGCAGAAAAAATCTATGTTTTAAACGGCGCGGGCGCGATGGGTATAACCGTTATGCTCGACAGTGTGCAAAAAAACGCAAACCTGCACGGACTAAACACCGTGAGCTTAAAAAGTCCGCTGAACCCCGTAAACACCGAGCATCTTTATATCCCAGGGCTTGATACAGCATTTATAACTTCCAACCGTTATCACGAAGCGGCTATAGAAACTGAAGCAGAGAAAATAGATTTCAAAGCGTTTTTGAATACGGAGGTAAGCCGGATTGACAGCGAGATTGATTATAATAACGGCATTTTTGACGAGCTGCTGAAGAAAGCGATTAAAACGATGGCGCAGGCGAAGAGTGTGCATTTAAAAATTGAGGAGGTGTACAGCGAGGCGATGGATTTCAAGAGAATGCACCGGGCATACGACAAAATTTTAGAAGATATGTTTGAATAGTTGCTTTTTCTGCGATTATATGTTATGATAGATAAAAACGGAACGGTGAATGAATGAAAGCCGCAAGAATAACCATACGCATAACAGTGCTGCTCCTCACCTCGGTATGGGGCGTGTTCATAGGGCTTTTGGGGCCTGTAATTATAATGAACAGCGAGATGGGAATCGCCTCCCACCACGCGCTTCGGGTCTGGCTTGTTGCGTCGGTGGTCGGGTATTTTATGCCGTGCTTTCTAATTATGCTTGATAAATCAAAAACAGCCGCTGCTTTTGCAGCGACCGGCACTGTGCTGACGCTTTATATTCATTCGGTTTTTTCCGAGCACGCTCATTCCTTTACATATCTGCCGCAGATTTTCATGACAATTCTTGCGATGGTATACATTTTTGTGATAAACCCGCACTACATCGCGGGAGTAAACGAGAAGCGCCTTGCGAAGCTCAACGCCCCCGCGCCGTCAATTCTCGGCGGCACAACTTCAAGCAGCATCGGCGATTTGCATGGGAGTGAACAAAGCTCGCTCAAATCCTACAGGAAGAAGAATAGAAAGGAACGCAAAAAGTAATGGGAATAATGAATGATGAACTGCAGTTTCATATCAAGACAAACAGTGAACAAATAGGCGGATACGTCATTCTCCCGGGCGACCCTGGGAGGGTGCCGAAAATAGCGGCGAAGCTGGACAATGCTGTGCAGGTCGCTTGCAACCGCGAATACAACGTCTACACCGGCTACCTTGACGGCGTGAAAGTCAGCGTCTGCTCAACAGGCATCGGCGGGCCCTCGGCGGCTATTGCGGTCGAGGAGCTTATCAAGTGCGGCGCGCATACCTTTATAAGAGTGGGCACGAGCGGCGGCATGGACATGAAAGTCATGGGCGGCGATATAGTCGTTGCGCAGGCGGCAATCCGCGGAGACGGGACAAGCCGCGAATACCTCACGCCCGACTATCCGGCTGTAGCTGACTTTACGGTCACGAAAGCCCTCGCGGAGGAAGCCGAGGCGCTTTCCGAAAACGAAGCCGGTAAGCGGTTTCATGTCGGCGTCGTGCAGAGCAAGGACAGCTTCTACGGCGAGGTTGAGCCGCAGTCGTCGCCGCTCGCCGATTATCTTTTAAAGCGCTGGGACAGCTATATAAAATCCGGCTGCTTAGTTTCTGAAATGGAAGCAGCGACTATTTATGCGGTCGCGCTGACCCGCCGCGTTCGTGCGGGAGGGGTTATGCTTGCGATTTGGAACGTTGAGCGGCATAACGCGGGGCTGCCCGACACTGTCACAAAAGACACGGAACGCGCAATCATGTGCGCAATCGGCGCGGTGAAAAGATTAATAAGAGCGGATAAGAAGTTAATTAATCCTTAGATTTTATAAAGACTTATAATTCCCTTAAAAATACTCTTACAATGTGCAGAATAAAATTGCTGACCGTTCTGTAGTCGGCTTTAGCGGCGCGCAGTAGTTTTTCATGTTCATCTTTTTTGAGCGTTAATGTTGGACGCAATTTAACTTTCATTAATAAATCTCCTAACAAATTTTCTTTATTATAGCACGTCAACTGACGCTTGTCAACGTCACGTGACGTATTTTGTAGATATTTACAAATTTGAGGTAAAAAACTATGAATATTAAACAAATGATAAAAAGAATAGAAGAACTGGCAAAGCAGAAAGGTATAAGCCGCACAAAGTTACTTCAAGATTGCGGTGTGAGGAGTTATGTTGATAATTTAAACAAAGGAAGATTACCTAAGGTTGATACTATTTCAAGAATAGCTGATTATTTGGATATATCTGTAGATTATCTCCTCGGCAGAACAGATAATCCCGAAATTAATAAGTAAATGAGAATATAAATAAACGGAAATTTTCAATAGTTGATTCCCATTTGTGGGAAGATTGGAGATATTCACAAATGTTCAGCGAGATATTTAGTAAATGTACACAATCAAAAGGGATTTCTCTATATAAACTATCGAAAGATACAAAGATACCGAAAACTATAGTATACGACTGGGCAGCAGGTGCGCGCGAACCGGTTTCGGAATATCTTATTATCTTAGCTGATTACCTCAATGTTTCGATTGACTACCTCCTTGGCAGAACAGATAATCCCGAAGTTAATAAATAATATATAAAATCCCCTTTAATAGGGGATTTGACAAATTTTGCAGATTGTGATATACTGTAAATTGCGGAAACCGAAAACACCCAAGTCCGTTGCAAAAAAGGCGACCAAACGGTGGCGGTTAGCCGACCCTCCTCAAGCGCATTTCATTGAAAGGAGGTGAGGCTCTTGTTGTGGAACGACATATTAAATACGTTAATTGCGCTGTTCAGCGCAGTATTGACATATCTCGCACTCCGGCAAAACGGCAAAAAAAAGTAACCGCCCTGACTAAAGAAACGGTTACTTAACATGTTTTCTTAGGCTAACCGTCACAGGTCGCCTTTCCGTTTACATTATAACATACAGATTTCATTTTGTCAATTGAAAAATTAAAAAATAAGGAAATAATTGAATGAAATTCGACTACATACTTTTAGACTTAGACGGCACGCTTACAAACCCAATCGAGGGAATATCTAAATCAATTAACTACGCAATGGAGAAGATGAATAAACCACCCGTGCCGGAGGAGCGGATTGCACGGCATATAGGCCCGCCGCTCCGCGACGGCTTCATGCAGAACCTCGGATTCACCGAGGACGAAGCCGAGCTCGCCGTTGAGCTGTACCGCGAAAGGTACATGCCGACAGGCTTATATGAAAACGTGCTGATAGAGGGCGCGCAGGAGCTGCTTGAGCGGCTTTCCGCGGCAGGGAAGACCATAGCGATGGCGACCTCCAAGCCGGAGGAGATGGCGGTCAGATTGATGGAACACTTTAACCTGCTGAAGTTTTTTAATTTTATATCAGGTGCGTCAATGAGCGCGGACGGGCGCCACAGCAAAACAGAAATAATAGAACACGCGCTGGAAACGCTCGCCATAAGCGGAGATAAGCTTTCAAGAACAGTAATCGTCGGTGACAGGTACCATGACATTGAGGGCGCGAAAAACACGGGAATCGCCTCTATTGCGGTGCTTTCCGGCTTTGGGAGCCGTGAGGAGTTCGAGGAGCACGGCGCCGGTTACATAGCTGAAAATCTTCCGGAGGCGTGTGAAATTATTTTAAGCGAATAAATTATTTGATTCTGCTAAAAATAGATATAATCAATTAACTTCAAAAATGCTGAAGCATTTTTAAATACGCGGCAAATGCCGCGTAAGACGTAAAGCGGATTAATTCGATTACATAACCGATTATGCGCCTGCGGCGCGACAGCAAATTCATTTGCTGTGAAAAATGAAAAGTATTTTTCAAGTTAATCGGTTATATAACGCCGCAAAGCGGCGAAATGTCAGCGGCGACCCGCCGCCCCGAAAGGAGATTATATTAAAAATGGCAGAATATGTAAATAAGTCAATAGCCTGCACGATTTATAATTGTGCGAATCACTGCAACGAGGAAGAGTACTGTGCGCTGAAGAAAATCCAGGTCGGAACTCACGAAAATCATCCTGACCATACCGAATGTACTGACTGTCAGTCTTTTAAAGAGCGCCGCTAAGATAAAATATTAAAACGTGAAATTGATTAAAAATTGTCGAAAAAGCCGTCGGTTTATTCCGGCGGCTTGCGAAGTGTAACTATTTTGCAAATTTGATTGTGCAATTTCTATATTTTCGGTGCATTTTTTTCATAATAAATGTAAAATATTCGTTAAAAGTATTGCAATATAAAAAACTATAGTGTATAATGTAACTGATATGATTGCATAAAAAATAAAATATAAATAAAAGGAGTGTAGATGATGAGCGGCATTTTTAATTCCAAAGTCAAATACACATTATTTCTCGGGATTGTAGCAGTGGCGATAGTCATCGTCTGTGTTTTTTACATATATAATGTCAGCCGCGCTCTGGAAGAGGATAATTTGGTTTACTTTGACGAAATAGCCTCGGAAACCGCGGCGTCTATCGGGATTAAGCTGGGTGAGCTTTTAACTTCTGTCAGAAACTATTCATACCGGTTTGCGGAGTTTGATTCGCTGACGAGGGAAGAGCAGCTTGCGATGCTGTCGGAAACGACAAACTCGAGCGCATTTCATGATATAGTTTACATAGATTTAGAGGGTTATGCACTGTCGGCGAATTACGGAGAAGCGTTTTTAAGCAGGAGGGAATACTTTAATTTAGCTGCCGGCGGAGTGAGCAATATCTCCGGGATTATTGTAGGCGACTTTACCGGTACGAGAATAAACATGTTCGCCGCCCCCGTTTTTACAAAAGGGGAAATAACCGGCGTTTTAACGGGAGCCTATGACACTGAGGAACTCAAGGATATAATATATACGGATACGTTCGGCGGAAAAGCGTCGTGTTACATAATAAGCTTTGAGGGTTCAATTGTACTCAGGCCGAATATTGATATTCTCGGTTTTGACCCCGGCATATCGATGTTTGAAGCCATAGAGCCAACCTCCGATACGGCGCAGGCGCTTATGCCGAAAATTGCTGCCGCTGACGCGCAGGGGACATTTTCTTTCGAGTTCGAGGGCGAATCCTATGCTGCTTCGTTTAAGTCTGTCGGGTTCAACGACTGGACGGTTGTCACCGTAATTCATTCAAGTGACATTCTCGCCTTTTCGAGAAATGTTTTAATGATGACGACTACGTTTACCATTGTATTTATGCTGTTTGTGATTGCGGGATGGATGCTCTGGGGAGTAAAATTCTGGGTTTCAAAAAAGAAATGTATTGATACTATTGCTGAACGGGATAACTTAAAATACGTTGATTCTCTCACGGGCGGACCGTCTTTTGAAAAGTTTTTAAACGATGTGAGAGCGGTATTTGATGAAACGCCCGACGACGGGAACAGCATTTACTCGATGATTTCAATGGATATTAATAAGTTCCGCACGGTTAACGACCATCTCGGCTACGAAGAAGGCGGCAAAATCCTTAACAAGCTTGCTAATTTGATTCAGGCGGGGCTTATGGAGGGCGAGTTTTACACCCGCAGAAGCGCTGACTCGTTCTGCATCTTAATAAAGTATACAAGCGATGTTGATATTTTCGGGCGCATCGAAACACTTATCAACGACGCGTATTATCAAATCGAGGAATATAAACTGATTCTGTCGTTCGGCGTTTATAAAATAGACGACTTGACTATGGATATCCGCTCGATTATCGACCGCGCCGACCTTGCCCGAAAGACCATTAAAGGTAACAACGAAAGCTCCTCCGCATTCTTTGACGATAATATGCTTATTAAAATCCGCGAGGAGAAGCGAATTGAAAACATCATGGAATACGCCCTTGAAAGCAATGAGTTCAAGGTTTATCTCCAGCCTAAGTATGACCTTAATAACCAGTCGCAAATCATAGGCGCGGAGGCTCTTGTCAGGTGGTTCAGAGACGGAAAGATGATTCCGCCCGGCGGGTTTATCCCCATCTTTGAGAAGAATGGATTTATAACGAAAATCGACAAGTTTGTCTTCGAGGAAGTATGCAAGCAGCAGAAGCTTTGGATGAACCGCAAGTATGACATGAGGACAATATCCGTTAACATGTCCCGTATGAATCTGCAGGAACCGAACTTTGTGCGTGATTTATACGAAATATGCAACAAGTATAACGTCCCGACAAAGTATTTTGAAATAGAAATAACCGAAAGCGTAGCCTTTGAGAATCTGGATATCCTTACACGTGTGTTCAATGAACTCAAGAATTATGGCTTCCACATTTCTATTGACGATTTCGGTACAGGCTACTCGTCGCTCAATATGCTTAAAAATCTTCCTGTTGACGTGTTGAAAATCGACCGCTCTTTCCTGTCAGACACCCATAACGAGCGTGCGAACAACATTATTAATCACGTAATCAAGCTTGCGATGTCGCTGCATATGAAGACAATATGCGAGGGAATAGAAACGGAGGAACAGGTGAATCTGCTCAGCTCGCTCAACTGCGATATGGCGCAGGGCTTCTACTTTGCAAGACCCATGCCGATTGAGGAATATGAAAAACTGCTGTACAGCGACGCAATGGTTACGAATTAAATCTTACGGGCGCGCAGTGCGCGCCCTTGAATTTTAAACATATAGTCGTTTAACTTAAAAAGCATGAAATGCTTTTTAAGTTCGATGCGCTTTGCGCATCGGTCGGCTCTGCCGACAAACGACATATGAAATCGTAACTTCCGCGCCTGTGGCGCGGTATTCGCCCAACGGGCGAATGTAAAAAACAGCTTTGCTGTTTATTAAGTTAAACGATTATATACTAATTTTCTCTATCAGTGCAGAAAGGAATTAATGAAAATATGGATTTCGAATTCAAAGAGAGAACCATTCTCACCGAGATGATTGAAAACACCGCGCAGTCACTTTTTAATACGATGAAGTATATCTACGTAATCTCCGAGAGCGATTTCTATAACATAAACTGCAAGGATATTTTTAAAGTAGCGCTTTCTGACGTGACGAATCCCGATGTTCTCGATAACCTCGGGATACAGGTGAACGACTCTAAAATAGGCGAGATGGCTTCCGATGAGTTCAAGCGCGTAAAATCGATGATTCATTATATGTTTGTATTGCGGCTTCCTTTTCTGCGGCGCGCGATGGAATTTTGCCCGCTTAAAGAAACGCATATCAAAGACCTCTATGCGCTTGCGGTGAAGCGGGGCGCGGAGAATTTCGGCGAGATTATCGAAGAAGACTTGAAAACCATGCTCAAAATCGCGCGCAACCGTCAGCCGGAGCCTGCCTTTGACGGCGAGTGGTTCAGGCGCTGGATTTACACGAGAGGGAAGGAGCTATCCATCATAAACAACCGGAATATGTTTCTTCTCGGCTGCATGGACGCGATGTTCCCGCTTTATTACTCGGCGCTTACAGAGAAGCTGACGACACTGCTGCTCAAATGGCAGGAATGAATAACAATTGACAGTGTACAGTTAATAAAATCAGCCGCTTATGCGGCTGATTTATGTTACTTACTTATTTGGCTCAAAATTTTCTCTGATAATTTGTTTAACGCTTTCCCCCAAAAATCGTCCTCTTCTTTATCAATCCCGATAACGAAGTCCTGCGGGATTCCGAGTTGCTCAGGTACAAGGGGTTCGGCCGTCACGCTGATAAATCTCCATTTATAAACGCCCGACTGATGTGCGACCATATCGGCGACTTGATTGTAGGTATAGTTTTTGCTGGCGTTGTCGCGTCCGAAAGTTGTGAGAACAACAATTATGTTTTCCGGATGTTCGCTCTCATCGGAAGCGCTGTACGCCTTTCCTTTTTCAATCATCGTGTTGGCCAGGGAATCAAAGACATTACGTACGCCGTTACCGTTGACGAAATATTTAGTCATAGGTCTGACCGATGAAACCGGTGTGTCGTCAGTATAAAACTTATACTCCTCGCCGAAAGCTCCAAGGGTAATTCTGATTTCGCCTTCGCCTTGTGATTTTTTTAAGGTGTTGAAAAACACCCGTCCGTTTTTCCGCGTAATTTCCTCAAAATTTTCTGCAGGCGCATTGTTATCGTGGAGAATAATAACCTCGGTTAATCCGATTTTCATGCCGCTCACCGCCTTTCCAAAAATATGATAAAAAATTAACATTTACATACATTAAGTATAGCATAAAAAATTTGACTTGTCAATTGATTTATGCTATACTATTGAAAGAAAAAAGAAAGAGGAAAACTTATGATTATTATAAACTTTGATGACGAAAACGGCATGAAAGCATTCCGCCATACTGCCGCGCATATTTTGGCGCAGGCGGTGAAAAGGCTTTACCCCGAAACAAAGCTCGCAATCGGGCCCGCGATTGACGACGGGTTTTATTATGACTTCGACGTTGAGAAGCCTTTCACCCCCGAAGATTTGGAAAAAATCGAAGCGGAGATGAAAAGGATTGTAAAGGAAAATCTCAAATTAGAGCAATACACGCTTCCGTTTGACGAGGCTTTGACGTTGTTTGAGGACGAGCCTTATAAAATTGAGCTGATTGAAGAGCTGCGCGGAAAGGGAGAAGAAGCATCGTTTTTTAAGCAAGGGGAATTCACAGACCTTTGTGCGGGCCCTCATATTAATTATACAAGCAAAGTAAAGGCGTTCAAGCTGTTAAGCAGCACCGGCGCGTACTGGC
>Ga0123353_10003881_pt1 | contig 19091 bp, 11 predicted proteins | sample TergutLab28metaG_3_FD_92763 | JGI IMG/M metagenome (GOLD analysis project Ga0123353, IMG submission 92763) | Labiotermes labralis P3 segment gut microbial communities from Petit-Saut dam, French Guiana - Lab288 P3 | ecosystem: Host-associated > Arthropoda: Insects > Digestive system > Gut ... | reverse complement strand
TCAGTGTGGCATATACCGGAACTCACGATAACACGACTTTACTTGCATGGCATCATGAACTTGACTATGAAACGCGCTTGTGGGCTCTTGATTATGCTGATTTCAAGGGAGATTGGACAGTCGGCGGAGCAAATTGCGAGATTAACAAGTCATGGATACGCGCTCTGTTTCGAAGTGGAGCTTCGCTCGTAATTATTCCGATACAGGATTTACTCGGTTATGGCGGAGACACACGAACAAATATTCCTGGAACTGCCACCGGTAATTGGAGATTCCGTATAAGAGCAGATACGCTCCGACAAATTGATGCCGGATACTACGCATTTTTGAATAAGACTTACTTCAGAAACAATCCGCCAATGTAGTAAGTTGAGCAAATGGGAGCTTCTCATTTTGAGCCTTCCATTTTATTGCTGTTATCATAGATATGCATGCGCTTGCGCTAAAAGCCTGTATTTTTACCGCGCTGTGAGCTGGGCTAAACAGTATCCTTTTTAATAAAAGATAAATAAAGAAAAAAAAGTTCTTGAATCTTGTGAAAAGATAGTATATAATCCCCCGGGTGTGAATCAGCGATTCACTCAGGATTATATCGGGGTGTGGCGCAGTTGGTAGCGTGCGTGCTTTGGGAGCATGAGGCCGAGAGCTCGAGTCTCTCCACTCCGACCATCTCGGATGTTCATAGCGATACATAAGCAGATTGGTACATACTGGTCTGTTTTTGTTTCTATAATGTACTTTTTTTGATATATCGGGTATAATGGGTTTGGAATTTTGTATATATTAAGATAGGGGAACCTTTTAATGCTTAAAACCAATAAGATATTGTCAGTCGTATTACTTATCGCCCTGTGTATATCGTTTGTACGGCTTCCTGTTCGCGCGGCCGAAACAGACCTTCCTGCGGTCAAGGTTGCAATGAGCGATGACCAGTCGATCATTACCGGGAGGATCCTGCACGAGGCTTTACGGCGCTCGGGATATCAAATGATTTCACAAGTGACCGGAATGCGGACCGCTGTTGCCGACGTTAATTTCGGCGACGCCGCGATTTTGCCGCTTCAAACAGACGGTTGGGATTTGATGTATGAAAACCTCATTAAAGTTCCGGTGGTTGTAGACCATGTTGAGTTCACTACTTATACCCGTAGTGAGGATTCGTATGAATTTTCAGATTGGAACGACTTGGCGGCCGGGTTAAAACTGGGATATCGCGTACAAAATGCGTATGTCGCAAATAGGATCGAAAGAATGGTAAGAGAAAGGTTTTTACTGACTGAAAATTCTATATGGAAAAACGAACTTAATGAATTATGGGACGCTTTATTAAATTACGAAATAGATGTAGTGATCCTTCCACGTATGGCGCATTATGAACACAGATATCCCGAAAATATAAAAAGAGTGGCTGTTATTGAGCGGCAGGCATGTTATACATATGTAAACAATAAATACGCACATCTGGTACCGCTCCTCGAAAAGACCTATACCGAAATGCACAACGACGGAACTCTGGAAGCAATCAGAAACAGTCATAATCCGCTTACCGAAAAGCATGTTGTGCTGCACTTATACTCATATAACGAGCAGATAGAATGGGAACGCAAACAGATGGAAGCTATCCGCGACAGCCTTGAGCCGGACCTTCTGCTTGCATATCGCAGTATAAACTTAAACTCGAATGAACTCCATAGTCAAGCTGACTTCACCACTGTTGTGTCAAATTTGATCAGAACGGATTATATATCGCGATATCCCGATTTGATCGTTGCATCAGGCAATGAAGCGCTTGATTTTGTGGTAAACAATTATTATTTGCTTTTTCCGCATACACCGGTCGTATTTTTCGGGGTACATGGATTCACTGAATCCTTATTGCATGGACTTGAGTCAAGAATCACCGGTATAACCGAAACGGTTTCTTTTAACGAAACTGTTTCCGAAATGCTTCGGTTATACCCCAAAACACAAAAAATCCACATATTAAACGATTATTATGTTTCCAGAAGCTTACTAATGCGGGATGAAATCCAACAAAGTATAGATTCCGGCAGCTTTCCCGTAGAGTTCTCCTTTAGCGAAGATAAACCGTTTGTTGAAATATTGGAAGATATAAAAACAATGGGACCTGATGAGTTAGTTTTGATAGGGAGTTATCTTTCTGATTTCAGTGGCTCTTTCTATTCGGAAACAGACGTGCAACGAATGGTTTCGACGGCTTCAAGTAACCCTGTTTTTTGCCTTACCGCTTCATATAACGGGTCCGGAACACTTGGCGGGCTTGTCTCCGGTACCGAAGTATATAACAACGCGGTATCAGCAATTATTTCCGACTTACTGCGCGGCGCGTCACCTGCAGGGATTCCTATTGTTTTTAATGCCGCGCCTCTTAACCATTGGCAATTTGATCATGCGGCAGCAGAAAAGTTCAACATCGATATAAAAATCTTGCCTGCAGATCATATAATAGTCAATCGCGCATTACCTATATGGGAAAGTAATCCGCAAGAGTTCAGGCTGATGTTGATTGTGGCGAGTTTACTTTTATTGATTATTTTCGGATTGATTGTATTTTCCAGAATGCTTTCTAAAAAGCAACTTGCTGCTGAAGCAGCGTCTGTTGCTAAAACCGCTTTCCTATCAAACATGAGTCATGAGATACGCACTCCGATGAACGCGATAATCGGTATGACGACAATCGGCAAATCAGCGCCGGAAAGTGCAAAAAAGGATATCGCTTTTGATAAAATAGAAAATGCCTCCAATCATTTACTCGGAATAATCAACGATATTCTTGATATTTCCAAGATCGAAGCAAATAAACTGGAGCTTTCGCTCGTTTGCTTCAACTTTGAGAAAATGCTGAAAAAGATAACAGATGTCATTATCTTACGTATAGATGAACGTAAGCAGAAATTATACATCAATATCGGAGAAAACATACCGCAGACACTTATTGGCGACGACCAAAGGCTTTCACAGGTGATCACAAATCTTTTATCCAATGCCGCCAAGTTCACACCTGATGAAGGGACTATAACGCTTTCGGTAGAGCTTCTTACCGGTGGAGATAATATTATTTTAAACAAAGACGGTTATTATCGTATACAGATCAGCGTCGAGGACACAGGTATCGGTATCACTGCTGAGCAAAAAGTACGGTTATTCCACCTTTTCGAACAGGCTGAAGCCGGAACGACACGTAAGTATGGAGGTACAGGCCTTGGACTTGCTATTTCTAAACGTATCATAGAGCTGATGGACGGGGACATATGGGTGGAGTCAGAACCCGGTAAGGGATCAAAATTTATATGTACCGTAGTATTAGAGTATAACTCAAAATGTGAAGAAAAGCAGTTGAATGAAAGCTCTGATTTGGAAGGGGCAATCGGGCAGGCCGGTGATGGTCTTTCCGACGATTTTGGAGGATACACAGTATTACTTGCTGACGATGTTGCCATAAACCGTGAAATCGTCATCTCATTGCTTGAACCTACACACCTTAATATCGTCTGCGCGGAAAACGGTGTACAGGCACTTAAGATATTCCGGGAAACACCGGAGAAATACGATATAATTTTTATGGACATCCAAATGCCGGAAATGGATGGTTATCAGGCAACACGCGCTATCCGTGATTTAGATATTCCCAAAGCTAAAACCATTCCGATCATTGCGATGACTGCAAATGCATTTAAAGAAGACGTGGATCACTGCCTTGAGGCAGGTATGAACGACCATTTAGCAAAGCCTATTGATTTGACCGAGGTGTTCAATAAGCTTCGTTTATATCTATATGATCAATCATAACGTGAACTGGTGTTAATAAGTTCTCGTTGTGAGTTCACGTTTGTGAATTTACGTTTGTGAGATCAACCATTCCCAGCATCTCGGGCATGTGATCCTTATTTTGCCTTTTCCTTTCGGGACACGTAAAGTTGCTTTACAGGTTGGGCATTTTAAGTATTTATACTTCCGTTTGTCTTTTATTTTCTGGATAAATTTCTTTACTTTAGTTTTTATAGGCCACCAATAGCGGATAAACTTGTCGTTTTCCGCTCTCCGGCGTTTGATGTTTCGCGATAACATTCGGAACAAAGTTAATCCAAGAACTATATACGAAGCATACGATATGGGCGTGATCCAGAATATTGCATAAAAAATCGACAGGATAAACGACAGAATGATCATAGCGATACTAAGGTGATCCGGTCCGTATCTCCCAATCATAAATCTGTACAGAAATTTGCGCATCCGGTTCACTCCTATGAGTAGATTCCACCGCCTATAAATTCTCTTAAAATCGACTCCGGCGGCACAAGTTCGGAATTGATTTCTTCAAACTCAAGTAAAGCCGGCAGTAATGAACGTAATTCATCCAGCCTTGCTGTTCCGTCCGACACTTCACTTATTGCTTTATACGCATACTTTTTCATTATCGGGACTTCATAAGCCATCGACGAATCGAACAAAAGATCCGCCTTGTACTTAAACGGAGAAATATACTTTTTCTCCCCTTCGCGCACATTCGCCCACATATTCAGCGTTCTCGAAGCGCCCATTCCACGAAACAGTTCATCACGTACGACCCTGCGGAGTAATCTTGTCCATGTCCGCTTAAAACAGACAATGTTATTTTCTTCTATATCCGAACGTGCGCTTATATAAAGCTTAAACGCGTTGGGGTGTTCATCGGCAAGCATATCATTTAGCGCGTGGATACCTTCAAATATTACTATTTCATCCTTTGCTAATTTAAGCGGTTTGCCTTTTTCGGTATCACGGTCCTGTTTGTTAAAACAGAAATAGGGGATCTCAACTTCCTCCCCGCGGTCAAGGCGAAAAAAATGCTCGTTAAGTAACTCCAAATCCAGGCAATAAGGCGACTCAAGGTCATGCTCGCCATCATCCGTACGCGGCGCCGCTTCACGGTCACTCGCTAGAAAGTACATATCCATCGAAATCGTATGCGCATAGATCCCGAGGTTCTTAATTGCGTCACAAATCTTTAATGCCGTTGTTGTCTTGCCGGAGCCTGAGGGTCCCGAAAGGAATACGACCCTGCTCAGCTCAGATCTCTCTGAAATACCTGCGGCAGCTTCCATAACCTTCCTGTTGTAAATCGCTTCACATTCAAGCGCAAAGCCTTTTGGGTCATCAGTTGCGCGTTTGTTTATTTCTTTAATATTATATGGATATGGCATATTCTCTTATTCTCCTATTTTTTTCCTTCATTTTCTCAGTCATGTTTATATATTCAAGAGGGTATTTTGCATTAAATATACGCTCGATCCTGCCATCGGCTGTCACAAACTTTGTGACCCCGCCGCCGCCTACAGCCAGAACTGTACAGAGCTCCTCCATCATACAGATGTTATATATCCCTTCATAACCGGGTCTGCTCCAGCCTGTATTCTCAAATCCTCCGGAGATATATTTCTGCCTGTACACATAATATGGCAAATACATACTTCCGCGCAACCGTCCTGCCGCAACCCCGAGCATTTGTTCAACATCCCCGCACAGGGCTTCAAGCGGTTCCGTTGGAAGGGTTATATTTGGTTTCTCTCCTTTTGGGGCATCTGTTTTTTCAAGCATCAAACGTGAGCCTTTTTTTAAAGACAACGTATGAACAGTGATATTTTCCGGCGATAATTCCAGAACAGTATCCAGTGTTTGCAAAAATCCTTCAAGAGAATCGTTTGGTAATCCCGCTATTATATCCATATTAAGTGCGGCTCCGGTTTTCCGCAACTTTTTTACGGCTTCAAATACATCTTCGGGACTATGCTTGCGTCCTATCGTTGAAAGGACCCCGGCAGACATTGACTGCGGATTGACACATATACGTTTAGCGCCAAGCCGTGTCATTATTTCAAGATTCAAATCAGTTATAGTATCCGGACGACCTGCCTCTACAGTGTACTCGCGCAAAAATGAGAAATCAAACGACTCTGTGAGTTTGGCCAAAACCCTTTCCAAAGCCGGTTCCGGCAAGGCTGTTGGCGTTCCGCCGCCTATGTAGATCGATATGATACGTTGACCAAACTCATCAACAAGTTTTGATAAATCTTCGATCTCTTGTATCAATGTGTCTACAAAAGGGTCAACAAGCTTAAATGATTTTTCAACACTGTTACTGACAAAGCTGCAATAAGCACATCTGGTCGGACAAAATGGAATTCCTACATATAATGCAATATCCTTTTGCGCAAGTGTTTTTTTGACTCTAAGTGATGCTTGTGCCGTCTCTACACATAACGCCGCCCTGTCGGGTGATGCCTGATATTTTTCTATCAATGTCTGTGTAACTGACTCTGCGTTGTCACCCCCGACAAGCAGCTTTTCCGCCACTTTTGCAGGCCGTATCCCCGTAAGTGTCCCCCACGGGGTACTTTTTTTTATCTCATTCCCCCGTTGCATACCGCATATACCTGTTAAAACTTCTCTCATAACTAAGAGTCGATGGCTCTGCGTGTCCGGGGTATACCTCATAATCGCCTTCCAGCTCTGCAAGGCGTTTAAGTGATCGATTCATAATATCATCGCTCCCGCCTTCAAGGTCTGTTCGTCCGCAATCTCCCCTGAACAACGTATCCCCCGTAAACAGGACATCCCGGCATATCAATGTCACTGACCCTGTCGAGTGCCCGGGCGTTTCTATTACGTTAAACTCAAGGCTTCCGACCTTTATTTTGTCTCCTTCGGCATAAAATGAAAGTTTCCCGTTATCATTCAGCTTATGCCGCCCGTGTTGACCTGAACGGTTAACCTCATTTTCATGTATATACGCAACAGCCCCGGTCGATCCTAAAACCTCTTCAAGCGCCATATGATGATCATAATGCCCGTGAGTCATAAAAATAACAACGGGTTTTAACTTATTTGCTTCGATATAATCAAGTATTGTATTAGAATCAGCCCCGGGGTCAATAACAGCACACTCCTTAGTTTCTTCATCCGTTACAACATAACAGTTAGTTTCAAGCATCCCGACGGGAAGTGTTTTGATCAGCATATGTTTATTCCTCTCACTTAAAAATCTACAGCTTATTCCTTTTTTTCCTAATGTCATCGCCATAGAAAGTCAACACCTGATATTCTCCTTCAAGGCGGGACATTATTTGCTCAGAGTAGCGGCGGTTCAGCTCACCCAGCGTAAGGTTTGAGTTGATTATTGTTTTCCTGTCCGTTACAAGCCTGGTATTTACTATCTCGTAAAGTGTGGATATAGTAAAAGATGTGGTCATTTCTGTGCCTAAGTCATCGATTATTAAAAGGTCACATTCAAGGTACCTTCTTGTTTCGTTGCGCAGCCCTTCCAAATCGTCCGTTCTTATGAATTTTGCATCCTCAAATTTTGCGAACAATGATGAAGCCATATCATAGACTACGGAAAAACCGCTGTCGGCAACAACTCTGGCGATGCAAGCGGAAAGAAAGGTTTTCCCCAAACCGGGCGCGCCGTTAAAAAACAGATTTAAAGATTGGTTTCCGAACTTTTTTGCATATTCAACACATATCTCATAAATAATCTCCATATTTCGGCGCGGGGAGATACCTGTTTCCGATACCGGTGTGTTATTATAATAAGAGAGCTCAAAACTATCGAATGTTTCTTTACCTAACTTAAACAGGTTACTTAATGAGATATTCTGTTCTTTTTTATATATCTCCTCAAGACAGACACACATTATTGTATCTGTATATCCTGTATCATTACATCGTACGCACATATATCCATCGTCTATGTAGTTTTCGGGAAATCCGGCGCGTTTGACCTCGTTACGCCGCTTTACCTGCAGCTCCAGGTTTCTTTTGCGGATATCTTCGATCCTTGAAACCGCATCAGCCCTTACGGCGATACCCACAAGCTCCGCCATTGTTGCCCTTAACTCCGCGTCAAGCTCACGGACCCGTGGAGATTTTGCATAAACCTCTTGGGTGCGACGATCGAGCCGTTCTTCATTTAGTCTGCGTTTCTCTTCGAGTTTACCCTTCGCCCGCGCTAAAACCTTTCCGTCAAGTGCCAAATCCCTACCCAAACCTTTCACTTATACTACTTTATTCCGTGGATTCTGCTCCTACTCTTTTTTTATCTTATCCAAAAGAAGTTCTGCGCGTTTTATCTCCTCACGGTTTGGTACTCCGTGCTTTTGCGCTGATGTATTTGGATATCCGCCTTTAGTATTATATCTCTGCGGCTTATCCATATCAGTCACTTCCTGTGCTGTGTGCAGTCCTTTGTTATGCCAGCTTTTTATGATCTTGTCTATATACTTCCAATTCATATTACCTGTCTGTACAACAGTCTTATCATATGCGATCGCTATTGCTTCCGGTTCAAACCCCATATCGATCCAGTCGTCAACATAGTACTTTTCCGTCGCTGAAAACTCCCGGCCTTTGATTTGCAAAGTTTTTTTTATCCTGCCGCGGACACTTTTGCGTGATTCCAGTGCTTTAAGGTACTCTTCCGCTCTTTCAAGAGTGAATATCCCCTCGCGTTCCCATTTATATGCAGCTCTCTCAATATACCGCACAGACGGTGCACGACCGTCACCTGTAACACGACATTCATTGATACAATGTGTTATCAATTGAAGAATGACCTCGGGAGGTAAACGAAGGTAATCGTAGATCCCATATAATCGTATCGTTTCCTCCGGGGAAAGAATCTTTCCGAGCCTTCTTTGAGTTTCGTCGATAATTATTGAAAAATCCGAACCTGACAATACCACCTGTGTAACTTCAGATTCCGTGTACTGGCGCGGTTCCTCAAGCGGTGACCGATCCCCGGGCGCGGGCAACTGAGCCGGCGGAGACCCGGTTGCATCCGTCTTGTCCGCCGTGTTTACTTCCGCACCAGTAGCACTGTCAAGCTGTACCAGTCCCAATTGTGAAAGCACCGCCATCGCTGACGCTATCCACCCCTTACTTTTGTCGAGTGCAATAGCGGCTTCTGAAGATGTTTTCTGCCCGTGTGTTTTAAGGATATACAAGTACAGTAAAGCAGCATCGCCGTCACCGGCCCTTATAAGTTTATCGATTGTCTGCCCGGTAAGGGTAACTGTTTCCGAACCGGGCAATGTGATCCTCATGTCTGACAAAATGGTGTCACCTTAACCTTTGATTTTTGTTATCAAGTCACGTAATACATCCTCTATATCCGGATGCCCTATTTCTTGCAGGCTGTATTCTACTCTTGTGTTAGGTTTGTTAATATTTATTACTCGCGCCAGATCGATCGGCGTCGCAATGACTACTGTATCGCAGTTGGAGCGCTCTATCGTTTCGGATAAATCGCGCATTTGGTCCTCTCCGTAACCCATTGCGGGCAGGATATTTTCAATATGCGGATATTTTTTGAATGTCTCAACAAGGCTTCCGACAGCAAAAGGCTTCGGGTCAATGATCTCTTTTGCCCCGAACCTTTTTGCCGCGACAACGCCCGCTCCGATTTTCATCTCTCCATGTGTAAGTGTCGGACCGTCTTCGATGACTAAAACGGACTTTCCGCGGATCAGCTCCGGCTTCTCAACGCTTATTGTTGATGCAGCGTCAACAACGATTGCCGTCGGGTTGACTTTTTCAATGCTCTCCCTGACAGTTAAAATATTTTTATAGTCTGCACTGTCGATTTTATTGATAACTACAACATCAGCAAGCCTAAGTGTCACTTCACCCGGATAATACGAAAGCTCATGGCCGGGCCTGTGCGGATCTGTTACCGCTACCATCAAATCAGGTTTATAGAACGGGAAATCATTATTTCCTCCATCCCACAGTATAACATCACAGCCATCAGGGTCATTTTCCGCGGCACGTAAGATCGCTTCGTAATCAACACCCGCGTATATTACATTCCCGCGTTCAATATGCGGCTCATATTCTTCCATCTCCTCGATGGTGCACTTATGCTTTTTTAAGTCCTCTATTGTAGCAAAACGCTGCACTTTTTGCGCTTCCAGATCTCCGTACGGCATTGGATGTCTGATCGCAATAACTTTTAAGCCGTTTGCCATCAATACTTCTGCGATCCGGCGTGAGGTTTGGCTCTTTCCGCAGCCTGTGCGGATTGCCCCAACCGCAACAACCGGCTTTGAGCTCTTTATCATTGTTTCTTTGTGACCAAGCATCGCAAAAGAAGCGCCTGCTGCATTTACCCTTGCGCCAAGGCTCATAACATATGTATAAGGTACATCGCTGTACGAAAAAACACATGCGTCAACATCAAAAGTTTTTATCAGTTGCTCAAGCTCATCCTGTTCATAGATCGGGATCCCCTCCGGGTACAGTTCACCGGCAAGTGACGCGGGATACTTGCGGTCGGCAATATCAGGTATCTGTGCTGCAGTAAATGCAACAACCTTATGTTCGGGCTTATCTCTGTAAAAAGTGTTAAAATTGTGGAAATCGCGTCCGGCGGCACCAATAATGATGACTTTGCGTTGTGACATAAAAGTTACCTCCCAAAATGATAGAAACTGTCATATGACATCTTTGTAAGTATATCATAAAATTCTAAAAATTCAATGAAAGAAAACAGCACTGTTGTTTGACCCGACAGATAAATTATGATAAAATAACACAACTACCCCTAAGGCGCGGTGATTGCAATACATAACTCCTAAAGGAGAATAAAGATGGCAGCATTAACAGCTGATTTCACCAATCACACCACTCTTGTGTATAATACCAATGGAACTCATATGATCTCAACCTCCGTGACATCATATGACAGGGACGCACGGTATGTGTACTTAGCCAAAATGCCAAAAGAACTCAATATCAACGATAACTGCAAGCTGATAATCCTCACATCCCCGACCCCTTGTGAATTTATGGGAAGAGTAAAAAAGTTTGGCGGCAGTCTCTATATCGCGCTGTTTCAGGGACAGGAAAAAGAAAGCCGTGAATCCCAGAGATATCCTGTAAGCAACCCGGCGCTTATTACAGCACTTTTTGAAAACGGGGAAGCGCATCGTGTTCAAACACCAATTAAAGTAATGCTCATCAACATAAGTACCAGCGGAATACGGTTTCGTGCACCGTTTTATTCTTTTGAAGTTGGAGATGAGTTCCAAATGGACCTTTATATAGGCAATAACCAGAAAAAAATAACCGCAAAGGTAATAAACAGTATGGACCAGAAAGATAATTTATCTGACTACGGATGCCTCTTTTTGTTGGTTCAATAATACTCCGGTCCTTGTATAATTATACAGCCGTTAGCAAAGCGTTGCATATACGCTCACCACACCACATGGAAAAATTCCTCAAACTGTAAAGGCGGTCCTATAAATGAAGATAAAAAAAAGCATTATCATTCCTATAATAGTATTCATCCTGATCTGTGCAGTTATTTCGCTTGCTTCATCTGTGCTTTTTACAGAGCTTGTCACAAATTATAACTTCTCAAACACAGAAGCGGCAGCTATTTGCGTTACGTCTACGATAGTATTTGCGATCATAGCAAGCGTTGCTTTTACACACTACATATCCGGGCGTATTGCACGGAACATGGAAGATACTGTTATAAAAATCCAGGAACAAGACAAGCTATTAACAGAAGCACTTGAAAAGGCACAAGCGGCAAGTAAGGCGAAAAGTGAGTTCCTTTCAAACATGAGCCATGAGATAAGGACCCCGATGAATGCTATAATCGGGATGACAAACATTGCAATGTCTGCTCATAGTGTTGAAAGAAAAGATTACGCACTGGGTAAAATATGCGACGCGTCAGTCCACCTTCTCGGTATAATCAACGATGTCCTTGATATGTCAAAAATCGAAGCAAATATGCTTGAGCTGCACCCCACAACTTTTGCGATCGAGGATATGATCAAAAAGGTAGTAAGCATAACAAACTTCAGGATAGTCGAAAAGCATATAAAGTTTTCTGTTTATATAGACGAAAATATCCCTAACCTGCTGGTGTGCGATGATCAGCGTCTTTCGCAGATAATTACAAACCTGCTGTCCAACGCAACAAAATTTACCCCGGAGAATGGAAATGTCAGCTTAAAAGTATTTTTGACCGGAGAGGTCAATAACATTTGCGAGATAAAATTCGAAATCTCTGACACAGGTCTAGGTATAAGTCCTGAACAATTAGAACGCTTATTTAACCCGTTTGAGCAAGCAGACAGCAGTACCGCAAGAAAATACGGCGGCACCGGACTCGGGCTTGCTATAACAAAACGTATCCTTGAGCTTATGGGAGGCAGTATTGAAGTTGTATCAGAGCTTGGGGAAGGCTCAACCTTCACATTCACCATTAAGGCCGAAAAACCAAATGAAGAAAGCATCAATACCCTTAAAATCTCCGGTAATACAAACGTAAACGATATCAAAATTCTTGTCGTTGACGATGACCATGATATACTGGAGTATTTTGAAGATATCGCAATGCGTTTAAAAGCAGTTTGCGATACGGCTTCCAGCGGTGAAAAAGCCCTTGAGTTGATAAACAGCGGACGGAATTATGACATATACTTTGTGGATTGGCAGATGCCCGGCATAGATGGCATCGAACTTTCCTGCCGTATACACGAAATCAAAAAAGATGACCCTGTGATCATAATGATATCGTCCTTCCAATGGAATGATATTGCAGAAACCGCAAAAAAAGCCGGTATTAAAGGGTTTTTACCAAAGCCGATTTTCCCGTCGGATGTAATTACATGCATCAATAGCAGCTTCGGTGTCGATATATTAAATGAAAGCAGCCGTAATAAGGCCGATAAGGTCGACAGCTTCTGGGGATACCGTGTACTGCTGGCGGAAGATATAGAAATAAACCGCGAGATCGTTATGGCCCTCCTTGAACCGACATTAGTGGATATTGACTGTGCGGAAAACGGATCAGAAGCGGTACGTATCTACAGTGAAGCCCCGGAGAACTATAATATCATCTTTATGGACATTCAAATGCCTGTAATGGACGGTTATGAAGCGACAAGAAGGATCCGTGCTTTAGATAATTATAACGCAAAAGAGATTCCGATAATCGCTATGACCGCAAACGTATTTATGGAAGATGTAAATCAATGCCTTGAGGCCGGTATGGATGACCATATAGGTAAGCCTCTTGATTTCGATACTGTTTTGAGTATTTTGAGAAGGCATTTATTCCGGCAAAGACCGGCAAAAGAACGCCGGAAAAAAGACAGGCGCCAAAGCTCCGGTGACCGGCGGCAAGGGGTCGAAAGGCGTATGGGAGACAGAAGAGCCCGTGGGTAGTTCAAAAAAAATATTACACTGCAGCTTAATAGCTTTAGTGCTATTGGGCTTTATACTTGTTGGCTGTCGTCCCGTTGATGATCCTCCTGAAGAAGAAATAAACGGACCGCCACCGTCCGGTACAGAGGTCGAACCGTCTCCGCCCGTCGGAGGTAATGAAAACGGTAGTTCGGAGATAGTACATATGGAAGAAAAAGATTTTCGCGCCGTATGGGTCGCATCGGTCCTCAATCTCGATTTCCCGTCAAGACGCGGCTTAAACGCTGAAGCATTAAAACGGGAAATAGACGATATTGTAAACCGTACTTCGGAGCTTGGCCTTAATGCGATTATTTTCCAGGTCCGGCCGACAGGCGATTCATTTTATAAATCAGATATATTCCCGTGGAGCCAATGGCTTTCAGGCACCCAGGGACAAGGGATACCGGACTTTGACCCGTTGCAGTACTGGATAGACTCCTGCCGCGCAAAAGGTATAGAGCTCCATGCATGGTTAAATCCATACAGGATAATCCATACAAACACAAACAGCTCCGACCCCGGGACTTTATCTCCCGATAACCCCGTATATAAGAACCCCGAACTTGCTGTCGGATGGACAGCAGCAAACGGGAGAAAGGGTCTATTCTTAGACCCGGGTTTACCGGAAGCACGACAATTGATATTAGACGGTATAATTGAGATCATAGAAAATTATGATATCGACGGCATACACATCGACGATTATTTTTATCCCGGTACAGACTTTAATGATTCCGCTTCATTTGAGCTTTATGGCAATGGTATGGATTTAAAGGATTGGCGACGTGAAAACGTTAACACATTGATTATGGAGATCCAGGCTACCATCCGTTGGCATAATGAAATTTTTGACAAAAATATCCGTTGGGGTATTTCACCTTCCGCAATTTGGAAAAACGACTCTGAAGATCCGCTCGGAGTACCTGTACCAAGCACATTCGAGTCATATCATCTGTTATACGCCGATTCGCGCCGCTGGGTCCTTGAAGGATGGGTAGATTATATCTGCCCGCAGATATACTGGTATATCGGTTTCCCGACCGCAAGCTTCGATTTGGTCCTGGATTGGTGGGAAACCCTTTGTTGGGACACAGACGTTGATCTGTATATTGGTCATGCCGCATACAGGGAAAATGAAAACGATCAACCGCCGAACTGGGTGGGCGAAATGGTGCGCCAGCTTGAGAAAACAGAAGCTTCAGATGTTGTAAAAGGTAACGTATTCTATCGCTTCCATTCTCTTAAAGGACCGCTTGGCGATACGATCCGTTGTTTTTTCTCGGGTGAAGAAGTGGTGCCGCGACAACCGGTTATGACCCTTGAAACCCTTTCTATCGGTATGCCGGTAAGAGATGTAACAATAAGAGCGACAGCGGCAAATGCGCGCGGGTATAACATTGTAGGGACAAGTATACCGGATATCCCGCTTTATATGAACGGTGAAGAAGTTACAAACCGTACTATTGAAGGGTTTTTCTTCATTTTTGTCCAACTTGAATCAGGGGAAAACAGATTTACATTCAGCCAGGAAGGACAAGAGGACGTAACACGTATAATAACACGTAGTGCCCCAAGCGGAGGCGGAGGCAGCAGCCCGGCTGTAACGATCACACAAGTCACAACTCCAAGGTATGCAACGGTCAATACAGACGAAGCATGGTTACACCCGTCAAACTCAACTGTTGGCGGTTCTGACTGGATGCTTGAGCGGGGACAACAGGACCGTGTTATAGCTGAAGCAAGCAACAACTTTGTTAAGCTCTCATGTGGAATGTGGGTGAACAAAAATAATGTATCTTTACGAAACGAAAGAGAAGTCATTAATAATGTCCTGTTTAACGGCAGCTACCGCCGCGGAATGCATCACGATATGATCGTTTGGAACACAACTGATGATGTATTTCCCGCGATCCATGTTTCTTTTGACGGAGATGATCTAACATTAAGCTTCGGTATGCATACTGAGGTTCCGTCTCTACGTCTTCCTCCCGATTTATCGCAAACGATCTTTTCAAATTACAGCAGCGGAGTAAATGACGGTATACCATATTACCGGTTTACAATAAGAAATGATGTTAACTTTGAAGGTTACTTCATAGAATACATAAACGGCGAAGTTATTTTTAGCCTAAAGAAAAGAAAAACCCTGATCCGGGGTGAGATGCCTCTGGCAGGGATAACAATAGTTCTTGACCCGGGTCATGGCGGTGAACATTATGGGGCAGTCGGACCGTTAGGAGTTGCTTTACCGGAGAAGGAATTAAACCTCATCAACTCGATCAAACTTGCCGATCGTTTAAGAGAGTTGGGTGCTACTGTATATCTGACCCGCGAAACCGATATAACCCTCAGCTTACAGGAGCGTGCTGACTTCAGCAAGTTCCACAGACCGGACCTATTCCTTTCGCTTCATATCAACAGTGTTGATGAAACCACAAATGTGGAAAATATTCGGGGTTTTACTGTTTGGTACAGAAACCATGGCAGTATCAGCATGGCACAGACAGTACTTGATGTAATGCATGATATCATCCCGCATACAAACAGGCACAAAAGCCTTAACCATGCCAATTTCTTTGTATGCCGCCCCGCGTGGGCCCCGTCTGTTCTTCTTGAAGCAGGTTTTATAATTAACATCGACGATTTCGTCTGGCTCATTGACCCGGCTAATCAAGACCGGATGGCAGACGCTACCGTTCAAGCGATAATTGAGTACTTCGCGGGGTAAGCCATATGAATCAAAAACGCCTTCCGGTATTCTAACTATAAAGCATCAAATATGCAATATAAGATTATTACGCTTCTAGTTTGCCTATCTTGATCACTATAGTCTCTCCGCTGTCATCCTGGAGTTCAACGGTCGTTAATGCGTCCACATCGTCAACGAAACGGCTTAAGGTTTCGCTCCGGATATATTCGGCCCATTGTATCGGATATTCACCGGTAATCGCGACTTTTATCCGGTCCATAATGTCGCAGCCCATTTGTTTTCTCGCTTCCTGGATGTGCCGTACAATATCGCGAGCAAGCCCTTCATTTCTCAGTTCATCGGTAATTGTCAGATCAAGCGAAACAACTGTGCCGCGGTCGCCCGCTACAGGGGTGTTTTCTTTGGATTGGTAAGTGACAAGGATTATTTCCGGATCAAACTCTTCTTCTTTATCACCGATCGTTAAGACGGCTTTTTCATTTGTAAGCTTATACAACCCGGATTTTACAGCTTTAATGATCTCAGGAACTCTGTCCGGGTAACGGCTTCTGATTTCATTAAAATTCGGGTCATACTTTAGCGTTGCTATATCGCTGACATCTTTAAGTATCTCGATATTCTTGACATTCAGTTCTTCCGCAATAGTATCCCCGAAACCTGTCAACAGCTTATTTGTTTCAGCATCAACAAATGCAACCTTCATCATACTTAGCGGTTGGCGATTTTTTATGTTGTTTTTGTTCCTGATCGATCTGGCTAGAGTTATTATGCTCTGCACCTTATCTACTTGCGATATCAGCTCTTCATTACGGTACGTGTACGGTATCTCCGGCCAACCGGCCAAATGCACGGAGTAATCACCGGTCAGGGTTTTATACATCATTTCCGAGATGACCGGCGCGACCGGCGCAAGTAATTTTGTTATATTGACCAGCACATAATAAAGCGTCTCATAAGCGTTTTGTTTATCTCCGGTTTTTTCCGTACCCCAGAAACGTCTTCTGGAACGCCTTATATACCAGTTTGTCAACCCGTTTATCAAAGACACAACAGGGGCGATATACCGGTCGATTTGATATACATCCATATTTTGTTCGATTATTTTTGTTTTATCGTATAATTCGGCAAGTATCCAACTATCGAGTTGATTGTCTGAAGCGGGTTCTTTTACTTCTGTCGGGTGGAACTTGTCAATATTTGCATATGAAATATAGAAATTGCAGGAATTCCAGAACGGCAGCAGAATCGATTGATACATCTCCGGGATCCCGGCGTCATTAAAGTGCAGGTCACCTATCAGCATAGCATTCGACTGATACATATACAGTCTGAATGCATCCGTTCCGTACTTCATCATCAAATCCATCGGGTCTGAGTAATTCTTTGATGATTTTGACAGCTTTTTACCGTCGCCCGCAAGTATCGTCCCGTGTACGATACAGTTTTTGTATGCAGGTTTATTAAGTAATGCAACCGAAAGAACATGCATATAATAAAACCAGCATCTTATCTGCCCGGTGTACTCGATTATAAAATCGCTCGGGTAATGAGATTCAAACCAATCTTTATTTTCAAATGGATAATGCTTTTGCGCAAACGTGACCGAACCGCTCTCAAACCAGCAGTCAAGGACCTCCGGTATACGATACATCGTACCGTCGCATTTTTTACATCCAAATGTCACTTCATCCATATATTGCCTGTGCAGGTCAGTCATCCTTACTCCGGATGCTTCGTAGATATCCTCCAAGCTTCCCATTACGACCTGTTCAGAACAGACATCACAGACCCAGATCGGCATAGGCGTGCTCCAGTATCTGTTTCGTGAAATGTTCCAGTCGCGCGCATTCTTAAGCCAGTTGCCAAAGCGCCCGTGCTTTACCGTTTCCGGGACCCAGTTGATTTCTTCATTGACCGCGATCAAGTCATCTTTGATTTTTTCAATACTAAAATACCACGCATCCATAGCACGATAAATCAAAGGCTCTCTGCATCTCCAGCAATGCGGATAATTATGCTCTACCGTTCCGTCGAGAATTGCTTTTTTATTCTCGTACAAGTGGCGAACTATGTCTGAGTTTGTTTCGATAACGTTTTTCGGGTCATCCGGCGAATAAAAATCCGGCACATCGATTGTAAAACACCCGCGGGAATCAACAGGGTTTACAAACGGGACTCCGCTTTTTTTACATGACCAATAGTCATCCTCACCAAACGCCGGCGCAGTGTGAACAATGCCGACCCCATCTTTTGAATCAACATAATCGACGGTCACAACTTTAAATGCGCCATGTTCCTTATGTGCGGCAAAATATGGAAACAACGGTTCGTATGTGATCCCGGCAAGCTCAACTCCCGGACACTCTTTAACACAAACCGGGTCGTTTCCGAATATTTTTTTATACATAGCAACAGTATCTGTGCTTGTGACGTATATTTCATCTCCAACCTGTACGAAAGAGTAGTTTACGTCAATACCAACCGCAAGTGCCATATTTGAAGGCAATGTCCATGGCGTTGTTGTCCATGCAAGGAAAAAAACCGGCTTATCTTCAACTTTTAAATCCGCTTTAAATTTAACTATGACCCATCTGTCCTGCTTCGGGCGTGTTGAATCAGATTCTCTTGTATCCGAAATAGATAAAGATGTCTCACACTTCATGCAATAGGGCGTAACACGATAGTCTTTATATATCAGGCCTTTGTCAAAACACTGCTTAAACACCCACATGACACTTTCCATAAAATCGATGTTCATCGTTTTATACGCGCCATCGTAATCCACCCAACGCGCCATCTGCTCAACATAATTTCTCCACGCTTCATTACTGCTTGAAACAATGTCAAAACAAGCGTCATTAAACCGTCCGATATCACGATCGATCTCATTTTTGCTTTCGATGCCCAAAACCTTTTCCGCCTGATTTTCAATAGGCAGACCATGACAATCCCAGCCCCAAACACGCGGAACAGAAAAACCCTTCATCGTCCAATAACGGGCGATCATATCTTTAATAAACGATACTAAAACTGTTCCATGGTGAGGACTTCCCGTCGGGAATGGCGGTCCGTCGTAAAAAACGACTTCGCCTTTATTTCCTTTTTCAACAGATTT
>Ga0123353_10003879_pt1 | contig 19092 bp, 3 predicted proteins | sample TergutLab28metaG_3_FD_92763 | JGI IMG/M metagenome (GOLD analysis project Ga0123353, IMG submission 92763) | Labiotermes labralis P3 segment gut microbial communities from Petit-Saut dam, French Guiana - Lab288 P3 | ecosystem: Host-associated > Arthropoda: Insects > Digestive system > Gut ... | reverse complement strand
CCGAACAAGCCCGTAACGTGACCGCGTAACCAACTTTTGATACGTTACGCGGTCACGAGCCCCGTTCACACTGTCACGATACGGTGTTACGTTACGCGGTAACGTTACAAGTGTGGACCCACCGGAAGAGGTCAGAAGACGTAACACGATAGTTTTAAAGGTCCTTCGGCAAAAAAAGACCGTACACTAAGAGTTGTTACCACATCAGACATCGACATTATGACGTCACTGACGGCAGGCACGAAATTAAAAATACGTAGAGGGGGCAGCCTACAACAATATGGCAATACCAAGCTTGATGAACAACATCAGTTTGGTAAGTAATTACGGGAGAGGCAGACAACGTGAAGCACACATAGGAATATGACGCAGTCTCCCTTGGTGTACGTCACCCATTGAAACTGGTAAGTTGGACTGGTTTGTGATAGGCCGAGTGTCCAGGTCTAGTTGAGCGATCCGGGGTTCGAATCCTGGTAGGGCCAAGAGGTTTTTAAATTCTACAAATCATCCAGACCAGCTCTGGGGCCTAACCACCTTTCTATTTGAATGGTACTGGGGTATTTCTCACGGTAAAGGGCCGGGGAATGATGTTGACCACTCACTTCCATTTAGTGCGGAGGTTAAGATGAGTGCAGCTATACCTCTACTCCCCCTGTATGCCTCCACGGTGTGGACAGGGTCCACCTCACCTCTTTTGTTTTACCAAATAAAACATGAATTTGTTCTCAAGTAGATATGGTGACCACACAACAAAATTCGTGCTTATTCTCTTACAAAAATGGACACACCCGCTGAACGAATGATATATTATCATTTTAACGCCATTTCCGGCGTAACACTTCGTTTGTTGCATTTATATGCCCCATTTCAGGTAAGTGCAGAGACGCTAATGATTCAGGTTGCCACTCAATTACTGATGACGGATGTCAGAAACAAACTGTAATACACTGACAATCACAAACATTACTATTGCGGCAGATCTGTACAGAATACTAAGATAATTGCAAGGAAAGGAACCGAATCCTGGGTGAAGAACATGTAGTCTGTATCAGAGAGTGAATCTTCATATACTCACTGGTCAGAGAGTAATTCTGTGAGTACTCACTGGTCTCAGAGTAAGATTTTAGGTATCCCTTGTTCCGAGAGTGAAACTTCACGTCCTCATTGATCTGAGTGAAACTGAAAGCGCGCTTTCGCTGTCAGCAAACTTTAAGAGCCCATCGATCAATTATTAAAGGACCATAGATGATTTTTAAAAGTCAATCATTTTATCTCTGGAAGCCGCGGAAGCGCACTGGACGATCCGTGTTCCAGTCCCGGCAGGGGACGGAGACTTCGCCAAAACATCGAGCCCAATTCTGCGGTGCACCCAGCCTCACATTAAATGGTCTCCGTGGGCTCTTTTCTCGGGCGTGTAGCGTCCTTAGCGTGAAGCTGACCATGCACTCTCGTGCCAAGGTTAAGAATGAGTCGAGCTATACCTCTACTCCTCCTATACGTTTTCCTGACGTTTGTAGTAAAAACTTCACCTTTACATTTTATATCATGAACGTCATTCTGACAGACACATTAGATCGTTTCCTTCCTGGTTGGGCTAAGGACTCATCAGCACCCCTGTAAGTGCAAGAGAAGTTTACCGGTCCCTGTGACCATGCGGTCCAAGGCGTAGATCTGCGGCCGTTCTTTTGCTGAGATTGTGGGTACCAATCCCACCGGGGGCATGGATGTCTGTATGTTGTGAGTGTTGTGTGTTGTCAAGTAGAAGTCTCTGCAACGAGCTGATCACTCGTCCAAAGGAGTCCCAACGACTACGGTGCGTCGTTGTGTGATCTAGAAACCCCGTAAATGAGGAGGCCCTGGCCCACTGGGGGCTGTAGCGCCAAAAACAAACAAACAAACAAAAGATGTTGGTGGTATATTAAAATTGATTTCATTTCGTGGCAAGCTAGCCCAACAGTCTGAGAACCCCCGCTTTAGATATTTGGTACAACAGCTTCGGCGGGTCATCAACCCACGTCAAGACACCTAGCTTCGTACCGCAGGGAAACACAAACATGCACATCCATTGCTCGAACAGGATTGGTACCTGCGATCTTGAGATTCCGTGGCAATACCGCTTGCGACTTGCGTCGCGCGGCTACTTCTAAAGTAGTCTATTAATTACTGCAATTTAAATAAACTCATGTTCTGCATTGCCTTCCAATCCCTGAGCCGCCGCCAAATAAAGACGGAGACCAGTCGTCTAAATTCAGAACGAGTGTAGCCAACACTTCACAAAGCAAGCAGCTCTCTACATTTATTCCTGTCGTTACATAACAGAGTATTCACGTGTGACTTCATACATTGGGCCTCTTAATCGCGAGATAGTGCCACGCAGCGAATGGCCCTTGTCTTGAAAATTACAGCGCCTGGTCATGTCGTCAGTCCCAAGTCGTCCGATCAGCAGACAGAAAGAAAAGCCCACTCTAATCCAGACGAGAGCGCACTATTATTTACTATGAAGAGCAACACACACTAACCTTTTAAAGCCCAGCGGCTATTTTGCGTACCATCAGAACCCACACGGTTTCTTTGTGTTTTATATAGATCTCAGGAAAAAATCGACTATTTCCCTATACAGCCTTAACTCATTCGTTTTTATAACCAACACAAAGAGTGTTTACCGTGCGGTGCGAGATGAATCTTTAAATATAGTTCAGGTAAATTAGTCTCTGCAGGACAAATAATAAAGGTCGTCAATACAATTCATACATTCTTTTTTTTTCTCTCTCTCTACTGAAATCAGCAATCAGAGTACAGCTACATTTAATGGTATGTAGGAAATGCATCCAGTGATACATTTTCCTATTGAAGCTCAACCACACAAGTGATTGGGTATGGCTCCTCATTCATGTGGTTTCTAGACGCTCCACAGTCGGCAGGACTCTTCTGGACGAGTGGTCAGCTCGTCACAGAGACCTCTACCTGACAACACACAACACTCACAACAGACAAACGTCCATGCCCCGGTGGGATTCGAACCCACGACCCCAGCAGGCGAGCGGCCGCAGACATACGCCTTAGACCGTGCGGCCACTGGGGCCGGCATTCATACATTCACCTAAGTTTTCAATAATTTCAGCGTCTTACGCCAACGCCAAAAAGATCAGAGTTGCCAACAGAAGAAACTAACAAAATAAAGTCATTTGTAACACAAATTAACACCACAGAGATTCGATCCACCAAACTTTCCGCTTTGCGGTATGAAATCTACGTGCGTTACGCTTTCATTTTCCACTTTAGTGACAAATTTGACGTTTAAGGTTTCCGTCACACTCCAATGATACAAAGCGAAGGTCGCAAACGGTATTTATAGTAACGTTAAATCAACAGATCCGAGACTTTGATTTAAAAATGTAGGTAGGATCGATTAAGACCTCGTATTTTATGGACAAGAACATTTAGGATCTCAGGTTTTCGTCGTACTGACACAAACTCAAGGTCAACAGCACACACAACCAACCATTCAATCCGTAGTCTGTCTTACGACAGGTCCACAAACTCTTCCGAAACGAGTTCTACATACAGTGCGACCTCGTGCTTCCTCTTTCAATTTTCAGTATCCTCCCGTTTCCTTAATGTCACCCAGTAGATACTTACGTCTTCTTCCTCGTCTTACCGTCACTTCTACCGTTACTGCTATCTTTCCTATATATATATATATACACACACACACACACACACACACATATATATATATATATATATATATATACATATGAGTTAGTTTTCTTTCTATTTATATAAACCACAAACATTTAATCCAGCAACATTATACTTTACGTGTGTTTTAGTGTTTTAGGCTTAAATGTTTTCGTCGTCGTCATCATCATCATCATGTTCATGAAGGGTTAGGCGTGTTTCCTGTTCCTTAACCCTCAAGACGAAGTTGGTCCCGCCATCCCTTCCTCGGTCATCCTACGTTCCTTCGTACTTTTGGTTGATACTGTAGTGCTTGTTTTGGTAATCTATTTGTGTCCATCCTCTGCACGTGTTGTAGCCATTTTTCCTGATATGTTTTCATCGTATCGATGACAATTCGAGGTTAACAAAAATACTTAAAGCAACAAGCTCTGTTTTACTGCCATACACTCAGGTGGTCATTCAGATGTCACTTTAGCAGCAGAAACTTTGGGCTCACAAGACTAATTCCTTACACAGTCAGCCTTAAGCCTTCTGCAGTCACGTACTTTAGAGTTGGTACAGCGCTGCCAAATCTGCCGGATATGGCTTCAATAAGTTGCAAGGAGAATATCACGCCATATAATAAGTATGCGAATAATTATACAGGACGTTTCTTTTATCGATACACCGAACGCGGCAGGTTCGTCGCATAGAAAGCCCGCATCCGCCGGGACATCCCGTGACAGCAGTTGTACTCATGACGATAAAAGAAACATACTGTATTAACTGCTGCCTGTGTCAAAAAAAAACAGTCGTTTGAAATATTCGTACTCTGCATGCGACGGTGCATTCCTGCTCCATCGTGCGAGATCCAACGCCAACAACGAACACATGACTAGTGCGCACGGAGGCTGACATGTACTGAGATGTAATACTCTCCCTGTGGTCCGTGAACTAAAACCGGCCCAAAATTTGCTGAACTAATTGCACGTTAGAGAATGTGACTAAACTACCGGCGATCAGACTGTTCCCAGTAAGTGCTCGGCAGAACGCTGTCGATCGTCTGTAAGCAGGTCCTTCAAGGCAGCATGTGACGCTCTCAGACCAGCATCCTACACAATTCGAAACGACGGCACTTTTCAGCCCAGGATACACGGTAGCAGCTTTGACTTACTCACATGCTTCATGGATCACAGTCCTAAATTCCCCGCATTTTATAGAAACGGAAGGTTCATTACCGCGTCTACAAAAGCCCGCCACCTGTTCCTATCCTCGGCCACATCAATCAAGTCCACGCCCGCATCCCACATCCTGAAGATCCATTTTAATATTATCCTCCCATCTCCTGGGTCTTCCAAGTGGCCCATTTCCCTCAGGTTTCCCCACCAAAAGTGTGTATGCACCCCTCCTCCCCCCACACGTGCTACATGACCAGCCCATCTCATTCTTCTCGATTTGATATGGTAGCAGCTTTACTATCCCATAAACTGGTAACGGGGGTTCCAGTGAGCTCTGGCTACCAATCCTGAGGTGTGCTGTACAAATGATGCTGCTGTAGGCATGATTTTGCCGTGGACTTTGGGACATCATTCCATTCATCTAACACACCAATACTGAAACGGCTCTTCGCAACAAAAGCGATGATGGCACGCTCGTCAATAAATATATCGCGGACAGCCATACTGATAAGAATGAATATGCAATGGCTCGAGCCTCATATATCAATTGTTATATAATGATTATCAATGATACGGAGCTACTTTCAACAGCCCCTCCTCAAATAAGAGATATAAACATGCCACTGCAATTGCACGCGCCTACACAAAGGACAACGAACAAGCAGACCCACGCAAGGATATGAAATCCTCTCAGTATCCGTTACAACCGCCGGTCCCAATGGCCGCGCGGTCTAAGGCGTAAGTCTGCGGCCGCTCTGCTGCTGAGATCGTGGGTTCGAATCCCGCCGGGGGTATGTCTGTCTGTGTGTTGTCAGGTAGAGGTCTCTGCGACGAACTGATCACTCGTCCAGAGGAGTACCACCGACTGTGGTGCGTCGTTGTGTGTCATCTATAATCCTCATGAATGTGGAGGCCATGGCCCGCGTTGGGCCGCAGCGCCACAAGAAAAAAAAACCGTTACAACCACAGTGATGTCCACCACAAACAGCAGGTACAAAAATAACAATCAGAAGATTATGTCAACATAAGGCTTATTAACAATGGAGTTGCTTCGATGTCTGGGTCTTTGCTGCAAGGAATGGGATCAGTGGTTGAAGCTTTGCGATTCTGCACATCGTGTATTAGATGCCATGTTCTGAGAACTGCCCTACAAACAGCCACTATGCTAATTCATATTTAGCAAAGTAGGTGGTCAATTTTCAGAAATAAAAGCGTTGAAGGACAACGTATTTTCTGGAAATAAGTTTGTTTGCCTTAATTCACATTCGAACACGGAAGCTTTAGGTCAGAATTCCAATCAAGAACAAACCAAAGAATGTACACCTCCCTCACACTTACAGCTTCGGCAATGCAGAAAAAAATATCTTTTGACACATTACAGTTCAAAACACATACATTTCAAAAACATACCTACGTATACACGTATTCGTGTGAATTCGCAAAACGAAAACGCATGCCGATACCACGACTTGACCTGATCTCCCTCCCAAGAGTCTACCGGCGTCTATTCATTTTCAACAAACACGTAGTTTTCATGCTGCTTCTGTTCTGAAGCCTTCAGACAAAGTTTGAGAACCCATTATGGTGACGATTTTTCAAATTCAGTGGGCGAATTGTTGTGTTTTGTTTAACATGTACCTGACATAAGGGCTGGTTAAGACATCTGTGTGCCCAATTTAAAAATAAACTCTAAGGTTCCTACAATAAAAACCAACTGGATGCACCAATTTCTCAAATTTATTTTTGGAATAAAACTCTACATGTTTCGGGTAGTTCCACTGCCCATCATCATGAGTTCTTCCAGTACACACAGCAATGGTATATGTCATACAGTTTTGCTGACAGCTTGCGAGCAGTCAGAAAACCTGTATGGCATATACCATTGCTGTGTGTACAGTGAAAAACTCCTGATGATGGACAGAGGAACTACCCGAAACATGTAGAGTTTTATTCCAAAAATAAACTTGAGAAATTAGTGCATCTAGTTCGTTTTATTAGAGGAATTTATCACAATGCACCGTCACCCGAACGTCAAAAACTCTAAGGTCATACATGCGCGTAGTTCTCAGCTGACAATACAGCTAGAATAAAATAATTTACATACAAATATGTTCGGTACAAAACGTGAAATACAACCGGTCTTTCCGGGCACCCAATTCCGTAACATTAAACCGGCCGTGTCTGACACAAATATTTTTAATTAATGAAAGTCAGAGAAAAGTCACATACAAACAAAAACGAGTTCAAGAATGGTTGTAATTACGACGCCAACTGTGTGATTACGGCACTTCCGCTTATAAACATGAAAAACTTTCACAAGGGCTTAATTTTGTCCTACAGAGTGTACAATAGCACCCGGTCCTTGCATGCACAAAAGTATTCAGTTCCGTGTAAGAACAGAAAATAATTAGCGCGGTGATCTGGACCAGACCTATGGACACCTTTATCTCGGTGCTGCTTACCTTCCAGAATGAGGTCATCATTAAGGGAATTGGGCCCTGGAGAGTTATTCTCTCCACCCATCGGCACCAACGGCAGTTCATCATATTCGTACGGATCTTCCTCTTCCTCACCTCCCACCCCAGTCTCCGCCTCTTCCTCCTCATCATCCGGTGACAAGTCCAGGTCGTCTTCCGGCTGTTGCTGAGCATCAGGGAACATTATGATACGGTGATACACTCGGCAGTATGACGCCATCGCGGTGCCTCAGCAACGCCGCCCCCCACGCCAGCAATGCCCAAAATTCCTCTGCTTCCTCAGAACTCCCAATGAATATAAATACACTCGAAATTACCTCTTCTCAGTACCATGTGCAACGGGGTATCGCCACAGAAAATTAAAAAAAAATATACATCGAGAAGTTCTGAACAAATCCTTAAGGGAAAATCATGCCTACATGAAGGTCACAGATTTCAAAAGCAACACAACCTGCTCTGATACTTATATTATCTACAGCACACTTAATATGTTTCGAGCGTCTGGCCCTAACACAAGCAGAACAACAACGTCCACATTAGCAGAACCACCGGCAGCAGCTGGAGACCCGCAGAACCTGTTCAGAGAGCGGCATAACACTGACAGTGCGCTTAGTTCCTCTCCTCAGCTGCCATAACCACCTCCAACAGAGCCACTCCCAGGAAGAGCAAAGCACCGCAAGACAATCACCTAGCGAACTGAAAGGAACAATCTGGTGCAAGACTTACCGTATCTTATCTACTTGCAGAAGCTAACTAATGTGTAAATATCAGGTGATCAACTGTCCGTAACAAGGAGCTGGCTGTCATACGCAGACGTGGCGACAATCGCAACACGTATTGAGCAATTTATTGAGTTAATACATCCCTTACAGCCGCAAAGCGGTTTGTCCCTTTTGGACGTTACGATCACTACTTCGAATCCTAACAAGGGTAGGTTTATGACACCGTACATTTATGTTTTTTCCCTATATAGGCACAAACTCTGCGCGGACAGATCGTCGATCCCAAGATCCTACCAAATGTCTAAAAAGTCACAGAGTTTTAATCAAAACTGTCCGGTATGCAGGGTGGAGTAAATTCCACCCTGCATACCGGACAGCCATCCACAGAGAATGGCAAGTACCAAGTGTGGCATAGATACAGTTTTTTCTCCTGATGATGGGCACATAGTCGCCCGAAACATGTAGAGAAAAGAAATAAGCATACTAAGAAAAATTGTTCATCAGGTTGGCTTTACTTACAAGATACCCAATATGTATCTAGATAATAAAGGTAAAGTTACCCATATGTGAGAAGGACCAACAAAATGCACACCTTTTCTTCTAATTTATTCCAATTAAAGTATCCTCGACATGTTTCGAACAGATAACTGTTCATCATTAGGAGGTCAATACAAGTAGCTTACACTATTTTACCATGTATCTTTATGAGGAGTCTAGTCGCTGACACAATACGATGGATACTCCATTTTTTGTTGTAGCTCGTCGTCAACTGACCATTAGATGAGTTGCCAGTTCTTATGTCATGTAGAGGCGCATTGAAATAAACTATTAAGAACAAGTGTGCATCTTGTTGGTCTTTCTCACACATGTGTATCACGATGCACGATTCAAAGAACTGAAAGGTACATTTGTTCCTGTGTACGCCATGACGGCATATAGTGGGAGAAGAGGTACAGCTGCACTAATTCTTAACTTCGGCACTAGACAAAGGTGAGTGGTCTACATCAGGCTCCGACTGCTTTACCCCCAGGAAGAAACCCCCGTGCCCACTGAACAGGAGGCTGGGTGAACCCCATAGGCGAGATTCGGAGCCCGGATTGTCCAGCCCGCACCCTAGTCATTATACCGACTACGCTATCCCGGCTCTACGTGACTTTCGATACATAATTTAAACACAAGAACTCTAGTGGCCAGCTTTAACAACATACGGATGAAACCAGAGACGCGAAGTCACACTGAAGCTATACCATGTCACCGTGCGATTGACATAGGCATTTTTTATGTTTCTTGGACCGTGCATCAATGTGATAACTGAAGAATAAAAACCATCTAGATACTACTTATTGTTTTATTGTACTTCTTATAGGCTCAACATGTTTCGGGCACTACTATGCCCATCATCAGGAGCTCGCGACTGTGATGTTGATTACCACATTGGTCGTTTCGTTCTTGGTTTGCTGTAGGTTGGAGGTTAGGTGCTGGTAGGCAGGAGTAATGTCCAGGCTGCAGCCTGGACATTACTCCTGCCTACCAGCACCTAACCTCCAACCTACAGCAAACCAAGAACGAAACGACCAATGTGGTAATCAACATCACAGTCGCGAGCTCCTGATGATGGGCATAGTAGTGCCCGAAACATGTTGAGCCTATAAGAAGTACAATAAAACAATAAGTAGTATCTAGATGGTTTTTATTCTTCAGTTATCACATTGATGCACGGTCCAAGAAACATAAAAAATGCCTATGTCAATCGCACGGTGACATGGTATAGCTTCAGTGTGACTTCGCGTCTCTGGTTTCATCCGTATGTTGTTAAAGCTGGCCACTAGAGTTCTTGTGTTTAAATTATGTATCGAAAGTCACGTAGAGCCGGGATAGCGTAGTCGGTATAATGACTAGGGTGCGGGCTGGACAATCCGGGCTCCGAATCTCGCCTATGGGGTTCACCCAGCCTCCTGTTCAGTGGGCACGGGGGTTTCTTCCTGGGGGTAAAGCAGTCGGAGCCTGATGTAGACCACTCACCTTTGTCTAGTGCCGAAGTTAAGAATTAGTGCAGCTGTACCTCTTCTCCCACTATATGCCGTCATGGCGTACACAGGAACAAATGTACCTTTCAGTTCTTTGAATCGTGCATCGTGATACACATGTGTGAGAAAGACCAACAAGATGCACACTTGTTCTTAATAGTTTATTTCAATGCGCCTCTACATGACATAAGAACTGGCAACTCATCTAATGGTCAGTTGACGACGAGCTACAACAAAAAATGGAGTATCCATCGTATTGTGTCAGCGACTAGACTCCTCATAAAGATACATGGTAAAATAGTGTAAGCTACTTGTATTGACCTCCTAATGATGAACAGTTATCTGTTCGAAACATGTCGAGGATACTTTAATTGGAATAAATTAGAAGAAAAGGTGTGCATTTTGTTGGTCCTTCTCACATATGGGTAACTTTACCTTTATTATCTAGATACATATTGGGTATCTTGTAAGTAAAGCCAACCTGATGAACAATTTTTCTTAGTATGCTTATTTCTTTTCTCTACATGTTTCGGGCGACTATGTGCCCATCATCAGGAGAAAAAACTGTATCTATGCCACACTTGGTACTTGCCATTCTCTGTGGATGGCTGTCCGGTATGCAGGGTGGAATTTACTCCACCCTGCATACCGGACAGTTTTGATTAAAACTCTGTGACTTTTTAGACATTTGGTAGGATCTTGGGATCGACGATCTGTCCGCGCAGAGTTTGTGCCTATATAGGGAAAAAACATAAATGTACGGTGTCATAAACCTACCCTTGTTAGGATTCGAAGTAGTGATCGTAACGTCCAAAAGGGACAAACCGCTTTGCGGCTGTAAGGGATGTATTAACTCAATAAATTGCTCAATACGTGTTGCGATTGTCGCCACGTCTGCGTATGACAGCCAGCTCCTTGTTACGGACAGTTGATCACCTGATATTTACACATTAGTTAGCTTCTGCAAGTAGATAAGATACGGTAAGTCTTGCACCAGATTGTTCCTTTCAGTTCGCTAGGTGATTGTCTTGCGGTGCTTTGCTCTTCCTGGGAGTGGCTCTGTTGGAGGTGGTTATGGCAGCTGAGGAGAGGAACTAAGCGCACTGTCAGTGTTATGCCGCTCTCTGAACAGGTTCTGCGGGTCTCCAGCTGCTGCCGGTGGTTCTGCTAATGTGGACGTTGTTGTTCTGCTTGTGTTAGGGCCAGACGCTCGAAACATATTAAGTGTGCTGTAGATAATATAAGTATCAGAGCAGGTTGTGTTGCTTTTGAAATCTGTGACCTTCATGTAGGCATGATTTTCCCTTAAGGATTTGTTCAGAACTTCTCGATGTATATTTTTTTTTAATTTTCTGTGGCGATACCCCGTTGCACATGGTACTGAGAAGAGGTAATTTCGAGTGTATTTATATTCATTGGGAGTTCTGAGGAAGCAGAGGAATTTTGGGCATTGCTGGCGTGGGGGGCGGCGTTGCTGAGGCACCGCGATGGCGTCATACTGCCGAGTGTATCACCGTATCATAATGTTCCCTGATGCTCAGCAACAGCCGGAAGACGACCTGGACTTGTCACCGGATGATGAGGAGGAAGAGGCGGAGACTGGGGTGGGAGGTGAGGAAGAGGAAGATCCGTACGAATATGATGAACTGCCGTTGGTGCCGATGGGTGGAGAGAATAACTCTCCAGGGCCCAATTCCCTTAATGATGACCTCATTCTGGAAGGTAAGCAGCACCGAGATAAAGGTGTCCATAGGTCTGGTCCAGATCACCGCGCTAATTATTTTCTGTTCTTACACGGAACTGAATACTTTTGTGCATGCAAGGACCGGGTGCTATTGTACACTCTGTAGGACAAAATTAAGCCCTTGTGAAAGTTTTTCATGTTTATAAGCGGAAGTGCCGTAATCACACAGTTGGCGTCGTAATTACAACCATTCTTGAACTCGTTTTTGTTTGTATGTGACTTTTCTCTGACTTTCATTAATTAAAAATATTTGTGTCAGACACGGCCGGTTTAATGTTACGGAATTGGGTGCCCGGAAAGACCGGTTGTATTTCACGTTTTGTACCGAACATATTTGTATGTAAATTATTTTATTCTAGCTGTATTGTCAGCTGAGAACTACGCGCATGTATGACCTTAGAGTTTTTGACGTTCGGGTGACGGTGCATTGTGATAAATTCCTCTAATAAAACGAACTAGATGCACTAATTTCTCAAGTTTATTTTTGGAATAAAACTCTACATGTTTCGGGTAGTTCCTCTGTCCATCATCAGGAGTTTTTCACTGTACACACAGCAATGGTATATGCCATACAGGTTTTCTGACTGCTCGCAAGCTGTCAGCAAAACTGTATGACATATACCATTGCTGTGTGTACTGGAAGAACTCATGATGATGGGCAGTGGAACTACCCGAAACATGTAGAGTTTTATTCCAAAAATAAATTTGAGAAATTGGTGCATCCAGTTGGTTTTTATTGTAGGAACCTTAGAGTTTATTTTTAAATTGGGCACACAGATGTCTTAACCAGCCCTTATGTCAGGTACATGTTAAACAAAACACAACAATTCGCCCACTGAATTTGAAAAATCGTCACCATAATGGGTTCTCAAACTTTGTCTGAAGGCTTCAGAACAGAAGCAGCATGAAAACTACGTGTTTGTTGAAAATGAATAGACGCCGGTAGACTCTTGGGAGGGAGATCAGGTCAAGTCGTGGTATCGGCATGCGTTTTCGTTTTGCGAATTCACACGAATACGTGTATACGTAGGTATGTTTTTGAAATGTATGTGTTTTGAACTGTAATGTGTCAAAAGATATTTTTTTCTGCATTGCCGAAGCTGTAAGTGTGAGGGAGGTGTACATTCTTTGGTTTGTTCTTGATTGGAATTCTGACCTAAAGCTTCCGTGTTCGAATGTGAATTAAGGCAAACAAACTTATTTCCAGAAAATACGTTGTCCTTCAACGCTTTTATTTCTGAAAATTGACCACCTACTTTGCTAAATATGAATTAGCATAGTGGCTGTTTGTAGGGCAGTTCTCAGAACATGGCATCTAATACACGATGTGCAGAATCGCAAAGCTTCAACCACTGATCCCATTCCTTGCAGCAAAGACCCAGACATCGAAGCAACTCCATTGTTAATAAGCCTTATGTTGACATAATCTTCTGATTGTTATTTTTGTACCTGCTGTTTGTGGTGGACATCACTGTGGTTGTAACGGTTTTTTTTTCTTGTGGCGCTGCGGCCCAACGCGGGCCATGGCCTCCACATTCATGAGGATTATAGATGACACACAACGACGCACCACAGTCGGTGGTACTCCTCTGGACGAGTGATCAGTTCGTCGCAGAGACCTCTACCTGACAACACACAGACAGACATACCCCCGGCGGGATTCGAACCCACGATCTCAGCAGCAGAGCGGCCGCAGACTTACGCCTTAGACCGCGCGGCCATTGGGACCGGCGGTTGTAACGGATACTGAGAGGATTTCATATCCTTGCGTGGGTCTGCTTGTTCGTTGTCCTTTGTGTAGGCGCGTGCAATTGCAGTGGCATGTTTATATCTCTTATTTGAGGAGGGGCTGTTGAAAGTAGCTCCGTATCATTGATAATCATTATATAACAATTGATATATGAGGCTCGAGCCATTGCATATTCATTCTTATCAGTATGGCTGTCCGCGATATATTTATTGACGAGCGTGCCATCATCGCTTTTGTTGCGAAGAGCCGTTTCAGTATTGGTGTGTTAGATGAATGGAATGATGTCCCAAAGTCCACGGCAAAATCATGCCTACAGCAGCATCATTTGTACAGCACACCTCAGGATTGGTAGCCAGAGCTCACTGGAACCCCCGTTACCAGTTTATGGGATAGTAAAGCTGCTACCATATCAAATCGAGAAGAATGAGATGGGCTGGTCATGTAGCACGTGTGGGGGGAGGAGGGGTGCATACACACTTTTGGTGGGGAAACCTGAGGGAAATGGGCCACTTGGAAGACCCAGGAGATGGGAGGATAATATTAAAATGGATCTTCAGGATGTGGGATGCGGGCGTGGACTTGATTGATGTGGCCGAGGATAGGAACAGGTGGCGGGCTTTTGTAGACGCGGTAATGAACCTTCCGTTTCTATAAAATGCGGGGAATTTAGGACTGTGATCCATGAAGCATGTGAGTAAGTCAAAGCTGCTACCGTGTATCCTGGGCTGAAAAGTGCCGTCGTTTCGAATTGTGTAGGATGCTGGTCTGAGAGCGTCACATGCTGCCTTGAAGGACCTGCTTACAGACGATCGACAGCGTTCTGCCGAGCACTTACTGGGAACAGTCTGATCGCCGGTAGTTTAGTCACATTCTCTAACGTGCAATTAGTTCAGCAAATTTTGGGCCGGTTTTAGTTCACGGACCACAGGGAGAGTATTACATCTCAGTACATGTCAGCCTCCGTGCGCACTAGTCATGTGTTCGTTGTTGGCGTTGGATCTCGCACGATGGAGCAGGAATGCACCGTCGCATGCAGAGTACGAATATTTCAAACGACTGTTTTTTTTTGACACAGGCAGCAGTTAATACAGTATGTTTCTTTTATCGTCATGAGTACAACTGCTGTCACGGGATGTCCCGGCGGATGCGGGCTTTCTATGCGACGAACCTGCCGCGTTCGGTGTATCGATAAAAGAAACGTCCTGTATAATTATTCGCATACTTATTATATGGCGTGATATTCTCCTTGCAACTTATTGAAGCCATATCCGGCAGATTTGGCAGCGCTGTACCAACTCTAAAGTACGTGACTGCAGAAGGCTTAAGGCTGACTGTGTAAGGAATTAGTCTTGTGAGCCCAAAGTTTCTGCTGCTAAAGTGACATCTGAATGACCACCTGAGTGTATGGCAGTAAAACAGAGCTTGTTGCTTTAAGTATTTTTGTTAACCTCGAATTGTCATCGATACGATGAAAACATATCAGGAAAAATGGCTACAACACGTGCAGAGGATGGACACAAATAGATTACCAAAACAAGCACTACAGTATCAACCAAAAGTACGAAGGAACGTAGGATGACCGAGGAAGGGATGGCGGGACCAACTTCGTCTTGAGGGTTAAGGAACAGGAAACACGCCTAACCCTTCATGAACATGATGATGATGATGACGACGACGAAAACATTTAAGCCTAAAACACTAAAACACACGTAAAGTATAATGTTGCTGGATTAAATGTTTGTGGTTTATATAAATAGAAAGAAAACTAACTCATATGTATATATATATATATATATATATATATGTGTGTGTGTGTGTGTGTGTGTGTATATATATATATATAGGAAAGATAGCAGTAACGGTAGAAGTGACGGTAAGACGAGGAAGAAGACGTAAGTATCTACTGGGTGACATTAAGGAAACGGGAGGATACTGAAAATTGAAAGAGGAAGCACGAGGTCGCACTGTATGTAGAACTCGTTTCGGAAGAGTTTGTGGACCTGTCGTAAGACAGACTACGGATTGAATGGTTGGTTGTGTGTGCTGTTGACCTTGAGTTTGTGTCAGTACGACGAAAACCTGAGATCCTAAATGTTCTTGTCCATAAAATACGAGGTCTTAATCGATCCTACCTACATTTTTAAATCAAAGTCTCGGATCTGTTGATTTAACGTTACTATAAATACCGTTTGCGACCTTCGCTTTGTATCATTGGAGTGTGACGGAAACCTTAAACGTCAAATTTGTCACTAAAGTGGAAAATGAAAGCGTAACGCACGTAGATTTCATACCGCAAAGCGGAAAGTTTGGTGGATCGAATCTCTGTGGTGTTAATTTGTGTTACAAATGACTTTATTTTGTTAGTTTCTTCTGTTGGCAACTCTGATCTTTTTGGCGTTGGCGTAAGACGCTGAAATTATTGAAAACTTAGGTGAATGTATGAATGCCGGCCCCAGTGGCCGCACGGTCTAAGGCGTATGTCTGCGGCCGCTCGCCTGCTGGGGTCGTGGGTTCGAATCCCACCGGGGCATGGACGTTTGTCTGTTGTGAGTGTTGTGTGTTGTCAGGTAGAGGTCTCTGTGACGAGCTGACCACTCGTCCAGAAGAGTCCTGCCGACTGTGGAGCGTCTAGAAACCACATGAATGAGGAGCCATACCCAATCACTTGTGTGGTTGAGCTTCAATAGGAAAATGTATCACTGGATGCATTTCCTACATACCATTAAATGTAGCTGTACTCTGATTGCTGATTTCAGTAGAGAGAGAGAAAAAAAAAGAATGTATGAATTGTATTGACGACCTTTATTATTTGTCCTGCAGAGACTAATTTACCTGAACTATATTTAAAGATTCATCTCGCACCGCACGGTAAACACTCTTTGTGTTGGTTATAAAAACGAATGAGTTAAGGCTGTATAGGGAAATAGTCGATTTTTTCCTGAGATCTATATAAAACACAAAGAAACCGTGTGGGTTCTGATGGTACGCAAAATAGCCGCTGGGCTTTAAAAGGTTAGTGTGTGTTGCTCTTCATAGTAAATAATAGTGCGCTCTCGTCTGGATTAGAGTGGGCTTTTCTTTCTGTCTGCTGATCGGACGACTTGGGACTGACGACATGACCAGGCGCTGTAATTTTCAAGACAAGGGCCATTCGCTGCGTGGCACTATCTCGCGATTAAGAGGCCCAATGTATGAAGTCACACGTGAATACTCTGTTATGTAACGACAGGAATAAATGTAGAGAGCTGCTTGCTTTGTGAAGTGTTGGCTACACTCGTTCTGAATTTAGACGACTGGTCTCCGTCTTTATTTGGCGGCGGCTCAGGGATTGGAAGGCAATGCAGAACATGAGTTTATTTAAATTGCAGTAATTAATAGACTACTTTAGAAGTAGCCGCGCGACGCAAGTCGCAAGCGGTATTGCCACGGAATCTCAAGATCGCAGGTACCAATCCTGTTCGAGCAATGGATGTGCATGTTTGTGTTTCCCTGCGGTACGAAGCTAGGTGTCTTGACGTGGGTTGATGACCCGCCGAAGCTGTTGTACCAAATATCTAAAGCGGGGGTTCTCAGACTGTTGGGCTAGCTTGCCACGAAATGAAATCAATTTTAATATACCACCAACATCTTTTGTTTGTTTGTTTGTTTTTGGCGCTACAGCCCCCAGTGGGCCAGGGCCTCCTCATTTACGGGGTTTCTAGATCACACAACGACGCACCGTAGTCGTTGGGACTCCTTTGGACGAGTGATCAGCTCGTTGCAGAGACTTCTACTTGACAACACACAACACTCACAACATACAGACATCCATGCCCCCGGTGGGATTGGTACCCACAATCTCAGCAAAAGAACGGCCGCAGATCTACGCCTTGGACCGCATGGTCACAGGGACCGGTAAACTTCTCTTGCACTTACAGGGGTGCTGATGAGTCCTTAGCCCAACCAGGAAGGAAACGATCTAATGTGTCTGTCAGAATGACGTTCATGATATAAAATGTAAAGGTGAAGTTTTTACTACAAACGTCAGGAAAACGTATAGGAGGAGTAGAGGTATAGCTCGACTCATTCTTAACCTTGGCACGAGAGTGCATGGTCAGCTTCACGCTAAGGACGCTACACGCCCGAGAAAAGAGCCCACGGAGACCATTTAATGTGAGGCTGGGTGCACCGCAGAATTGGGCTCGATGTTTTGGCGAAGTCTCCGTCCCCTGCCGGGACTGGAACACGGATCGTCCAGTGCGCTTCCGCGGCTTCCAGAGATAAAATGATTGACTTTTAAAAATCATCTATGGTCCTTTAATAATTGATCGATGGGCTCTTAAAGTTTGCTGACAGCGAAAGCGCGCTTTCAGTTTCACTCAGATCAATGAGGACGTGAAGTTTCACTCTCGGAACAAGGGATACCTAAAATCTTACTCTGAGACCAGTGAGTACTCACAGAATTACTCTCTGACCAGTGAGTATATGAAGATTCACTCTCTGATACAGACTACATGTTCTTCACCCAGGATTCGGTTCCTTTCCTTGCAATTATCTTAGTATTCTGTACAGATCTGCCGCAATAGTAATGTTTGTGATTGTCAGTGTATTACAGTTTGTTTCTGACATCCGTCATCAGTAATTGAGTGGCAACCTGAATCATTAGCGTCTCTGCACTTACCTGAAATGGGGCATATAAATGCAACAAACGAAGTGTTACGCCGGAAATGGCGTTAAAATGATAATATATCATTCGTTCAGCGGGTGTGTCCATTTTTGTAAGAGAATAAGCACGAATTTTGTTGTGTGGTCACCATATCTACTTGAGAACAAATTCATGTTTTATTTGGTAAAACAAAAGAGGTGAGGTGGACCCTGTCCACACCGTGGAGGCATACAGGGGGAGTAGAGGTATAGCTGCACTCATCTTAACCTCCGCACTAAATGGAAGTGAGTGGTCAACATCATTCCCCGGCCCTTTACCGTGAGAAATACCCCAGTACCATTCAAATAGAAAGGTGGTTAGGCCCCAGAGCTGGTCTGGATGATTTGTAGAATTTAAAAACCTCTTGGCCCTACCAGGATTCGAACCCCGGATCGCTCAACTAGACCTGGACACTCGGCCTATCACAAACCAGTCCAACTTACCAGTTTCAATGGGTGACGTACACCAAGGGAGACTGCGTCATATTCCTATGTGTGCTTCACGTTGTCTGCCTCTCCCGTAATTACTTACCAAACTGATGTTGTTCATCAAGCTTGGTATTGCCATATTGTTGTAGGCTGCCCCCTCTACGTATTTTTAATTTCGTGCCTGCCGTCAGTGACGTCATAATGTCGATGTCTGATGTGGTAACAACTCTTAGTGTACGGTCTTTTTTTGCCGAAGGACCTTTAAAACTATCGTGTTACGTCTTCTGACCTCTTCCGGTGGGTCCACACTTGTAACGTTACCGCGTAACGTAACACCGTATCGTGACAGTGTGAACGGGGCTCGTGACCGCGTAACGTATCAAAAGTTGGTTACGCGGTCACGTTACGGGCTTGTTCGG
>Ga0123353_10003878_pt1 | contig 19094 bp, 18 predicted proteins | sample TergutLab28metaG_3_FD_92763 | JGI IMG/M metagenome (GOLD analysis project Ga0123353, IMG submission 92763) | Labiotermes labralis P3 segment gut microbial communities from Petit-Saut dam, French Guiana - Lab288 P3 | ecosystem: Host-associated > Arthropoda: Insects > Digestive system > Gut ... | reverse complement strand
TTTGTGCGCCGCCAATGTTCGTTTTAATGCACTCATCGGGATTGTATTCGGCAGTAGGAACTTGTTTAAGCGCTGCGGCATGAATAATGACGTCAATTCCTTGGCAGGCTCGCTTTAATCTTGAGTAGTCGCGAACATCACCAATGAAAAATCGTAACTGAGGATATTGATTTGGAGGATAAAGTTGCGCCATCTCGAATTGCTTCAACTCGTCTCTCGAATAGACTACAATTCTTTTCACATCGGGATAATCTCTGAAAATGGTTTCAACGAATTTTTTTCCAAAAGAGCCGGTTCCGCCGGTAATAAGTACTGATTTATGATTTAACATACTTGTAATTAAGTTTTGTTTTAAAGTGGCAAAAATATATTTTCTTATGAGACGAAATGTCATTGATTTAATGCAGGTCCCGTATTTTCATGTCGTTACCGTTTTTTCTTTATAATCTCTATTACTTCCTGAAATACTTTCGACCCCAGCAGACAGGTCGCGCCCAAATAGAATGAAGCTCCAAGTATAAGCTGCGTGAGTAGAAGTATGAGGCTGTTGTGGATAAATAAAGAAAATGAAAACACACCTGCCGCCATGATTAATGCCAACATAAAGTAGGGTATTATATCTTTTATCTGCTCGAAAAATGTGTACTGAATTTTTTTACCAATATAGAACATCATAAATATTGCATATACAATAGCCACAATATCCCATGCGATAATCATGGCTATAATTCCCTGATACATGGTTATTACAATACTTATTAGTATTAATACACGATAGAGGATATTAAAGTACAAAAAAGTGGAAGATAATCCTTTAACAAACAGGATGTTATTATAAAACATTGTTAAACCTAGAAAGATATAGCCAATACTCAATATCTGCAAATATGGAACTAGTGGAAGCCACTTTGCGCCAATTAGTGTTTGTATTAGCGGCTCGGCAATTGCAATAAGCCCTAACATAACAGGCAGAATCGCAAAAGAAGCCACCCTTATTGTTTTTCTCATCGTTTTTTTCAATGCTTCCGGATTATTTTCTCCAATATTTGCCATAGTAGGATAAACAACGGTTTGAATGGCAGACAAAACGGTGTTGTTAGGCAATTCTGAATATTTATTTGCCTGGGAATAGAACCCCATTTGTTTTAAAGGGTAAATTTTACCAATAAAAAAAGTATATATATGGTTGAAAATAACAGATATGGTAGAGGATAGTAATAATTTTGAGCTATAGCTCCATAAGCCTCTAATACTCTTCATGCTATATACTATACCTGGTCGCCATTGATTAACGCTCCACAAACAAATGGTTCTAATGGAGTAATACGTAAGAAGTTGTATTATCAACACCCAAACACCTAACCCTTTCCATGCCAAAAACACACTTAAAGAACCCGAACAGAAATAAGCTGCCAAATTTATGGTTGCAATATACTTAAAGTTTATTTTTTTCGATAATAAAACATTTTGCACTAAGGATAGTGAGTTTATTGGAATGCAGAGCGCCATTATTCTAATCAACTTTGTTAGAATTGGTTGATTAAAATAGATGGCAAAAAGGGGTGCCGAGAAGAAAGCCATGAAGTAAAACAATACGCTGATAGCGATATTAAAATAAAAAACAGAAGACAAATCTGTTTGGGTAGGACTTTGCTTCCGAATCAGAGCATTAGAGAATCCGCTATCCACAAGAATTGCACCTAATGCATTAACAATTATAATCATAGCATACAAAGCGTAATCTTCCGGATATAGGAAAAAACGTGTAAGAATAATAAAAACAATAAAATTAATACCTTGTTGCCCGAATTTATCAATAAAACTCCAAACAATGCCTTGTGCTGTTTTTTCTTTAAGGGTTTTACTCATTTAGGTTTCACTAATCGGTCGGAAGTGACAATTAAAGATATTAAATTGATATTTTAAGATGGCGCGAAAATAGGATTTTTCTTTTAAATTTGCAGCGTTATTATTTTTAAAGAAAAACAGATGACCAAAAAGAAAAAAAATCTTCTCCTTTCTCCCTTCCTCCCTCTCCTCTCTCCCCTCCTCCTTTTTGCCCAATACACCGAAGCCGACATCTATAACTACATTGAAACCTACAAAGGGATTGCCATTCAAAAAATGGTGGAGTATAAAATTCCGGCGAGTATTACTTTGGCACAGGGAATTTTTGAAAGCGCTTGCGGAACAAGCCGTTTGGCAACAGCAGGGAATAACCATTTCGGAATAAAATGCCATAAAGAATGGCAGGGCGATACCATTAGACACGATGATGATGAACGACAAGAGTGTTTTAGAAAATATCAAGCAGTAGAAGAGTCGTACAACGATCATTCTCAATTTTTAATTACCCGACCGCGTTATGCTAAACTTTTCACACTTGATATTATGGATTATAAAGGTTGGGCGCGGGAATTGAAAGCAGCCGGATACGCTACAAACCCTCAATACGCCGAAAGGCTTATCAGTTTAATTGAGCGCTTTGACATCGCAAGACAGGATACAATTTACATGCAACTGTTCGGAAATAAAATAAAAGAGGAATAATTCAGTTTTTAAAGAGATAATTTTTACAAGTGGCTCGTGATTTCTATTTTTTTAACCCAAGAACGATGTCGTTTGAAAAAGCGGAATTGTCGTTTTGGGGGCTTATCAAAAGGATTCTTTGGTTATTCGCTACTGCTATTGCATTTGCAGTTTTTGTACTTTGGATTGCTTTTTATATTTTCGATTCGCCGAGAGAGAAGATGTTGCAACGTGAAAACAATGAGCTAAAAGAACAATTGCAATTTATCAGCGAGAAATTGGAGGTAATGGATATTGTCCTTTTAGATATTCAAGATAGAGACGACCAGGTATATAGAACTATTTTTGAAGCCGAGCCTGTTCCTTTGGAAACAAGAAATCCGTGGTTTAACTTAAAAACGCGGTATGACTCCATTCCGTTGAATGAGACATTGAAGCTATTGAGAAATATTGATTTAAAAACACAAGCCTTATTAATCAAGCTCAACAACGAGCGCAAATCTTTGGACACACTGTTGGTATTGGCTGAAAACAAGAGCGATATGTTGGCTGCCATTCCGGCAATACGTCCTATTAAAAATATGTATAATGTAACCTCCGGATTTGGGATGCGTATTCATCCTATCTTAAAAACCTACCGCAAACATACCGGTGTGGATATTACAGCGCCGCGCGGAACCCCTGTTTACGCTACAGCAGATGGCATTATTTCAAGGCAACAGTTACCACACGGATACGGAACATCTATTTTGATTGACCACGGTTACTCTTACCAAACTTTATACGGACATTTGTCGAAAAGAGTGGTAAAGCCCGGACAGAAAGTGAAAAGGGGCGAGTTGATTGGTTATGTAGGAAGTACAGGTCAATCGCTCGGACCGCATTTGCATTATGAAGTCTGGAAAAACAGAATACCCGTAAATCCCGTGCAATTTTTTACGAGTGATATTACACCGGAAGAATACAATGCCATTTTAGAATCTTCTAAAAAAGTAAATCAAGCGTTATCTTAATTTGTTGAGCAATGAAACTGAAAAATATTAAATCCTTCTGGCAACAATTAAGAAAATATTGGAGACATCGTTTTCTTCTGATTATCAGAAATGAAGAAAATTTAGCCGATATGTTTAGTCTTAGGTTAACCCCAAGAAGAATTTTTGTATTGGGCACTATTTTTTCATTGCTTCTCATTACGCTTACGGCAATTCTTATCGCATTTACCCCGTTGCGCGTTTATGTCCCCGGATATACAAATCCCATTGAGTATAAACTGTATAGGCAAGTGCTTGCCCGTGTGGATTCTGTTGAAAAAATTAGTGCCATGCACAAGGTTTATATGGATAATTTTTTTAATGTTCTAAACGAAAATGTAACTTTTCAAGAGATGGATGCACCCATGGAAGGTGTAGCCGAACAAAGGATTAAAGAAAAAGAAAAAGCCGAACAGGCATTTAAATATATAAACGATGCGGCAGAACAGCTGTTAATTGAAATTATGGACAGAAACACAAAAACATATATTCCGCTATATCAACATGTCGTATCGCCAACGTTTGCTTTTACCATGCCTGCATTGGGAATTATTACGAAGCAGTTTTCTATTCCCGACAGACATTTTGGGATAGATATTGAAAATGAAAAAGGTACGCTCATTACTGCCATCGGCGATGGCGTAATTATCAGCACAGAATCTTCTGAAAAAGAAGGAAATATTCTTGTTATTCAGCACAGTGGAAACATTATCTCCCAATATAAAAACTTAGATCTTTTATTGAAAAACAGGGGCGACAAAGTGAAGTGCGGAGACCCCATTGCAACAATGGGGAACAGAGGCACAGAGGCACAAAAGCCCTACTTGCATTTTGAGATTTGGTACAATGGTACGCCTATTAATCCGGTGGATTATTTTGTAGGAAACTGGTAACGGGGTAAAAAGGCAAGAACGGATGTATAATCTTAATCTTCAAAACAATTTGTGTATCAAATTAATTGAATAAATTTAGCTGGCATTTTTGAGTATTATCTTTTGACAATATGATATTAATTGCTGCACCCAAATTGTTTTGATTTATTACGATTATTCTTCTATCTTCTTCGATTAATTGTCTGTTTAAATCATATTTTTTATTATTTATATCAGAAACATGATCATAAATAACAAATCTTGGTATAGAATAATTTAGCGCATATCCCATTGCCAATCTTGAGCCGCTATCATTTCCTTGGTCATTTTTTGCATAACTTGCTGATAAAATAATGCCGTTACTATATAATGCCTGCAATCTATCGCGCTCTTGGTATCTACCTCCTAACTCAATCTTTGATTTTGCGTCTTCATAATATTCTGTTATTAGCAAGCCATTTTTTTTCACAATCTCATTTGCAAGTTCTTCATTTGCAGCAGGCAGTATATTATTTAGCGGGCTTGGCAAAATAGCAACTGTTTTTCCATTAGAATGTAAAGTTTGTTTGTGTGCAATTGTATCACACCCTAAAGCCAAACCGCTTACAATGGTAATTCCATTTTTTACCAATTCAGAAACAATCTTTTGTTCAACTATTTCGGTGTTATGGTCAGGATTAAGCAATCCAATAACAGCAATATTTTTGTTTGTTGCACTCAATAACGATAAATCGCCACGATAAAATAAGAATACGGGTTGTTCACTGTTTTTCACATCCCCACGATAGGGTGGAAAATTTGTATCTCCAATGGCAACAAATCCATCTGCAAAACCATTTAAAGATTTGAGAGTCTCTTTTAACTTGACTTTATCTCTTTCAAATGCTTCAACAATTATTGGCTCCTCTTCTTTTAAGTTTTTATTTAATAGAGAAACAATAGAGATAACACTTTCATTACCTTTCAAATTTTTGGTTATCCAAGCACGTCCGATACCTTTGTAAGTTTTTGCTGTTAAAATGTTTATTGCATTTTCTGAATAAGTCATATCTTATTAAATTATATTTTGATTGGAGGCAGTTCTTGCAATGGCATAAAAAGCCACTGAATTTGCCCCTTTATCTAGCAGTGTTTGAATTGCATCTTCATCAATATTCACGCTTTTGGTGTAAATATCATCAATCAACAAAATATCTTTGCCCTTCACACTATCTGAGATATGGCAAGTGTCGGATGTAATTCCAGAATAAGGCGTTTTGCCATCATTATTATAACTTGGTATTTCATTTCTAAGATGTGTAGTTTTAGTGTTGGTGTGTCGGATTAGAAAATCTGTACCATCATAAAATCCATCTAATTGATTTACAGCATTCCGAATCGTTGATTTAAGCAGTAGTTGGCAAGCTTTATAGCTATTCTCTGCTTTTGCTCTTGGAATAACGCATACGGTTAGAGAATTTTGCTGTAAAAGTTGAAGAATTTGAGGTAGATCTTCAAATAATACATTTTTCAATTGCTGAATTGCAATATTTAACTTCATATCAGGATAAGTTCCAAAAGTGTTTTTCAGAATATTAATGTAGTCCGGATTTCCGGACTTTTGATATCCTACATAATCTATGTGATAGAAAGCTTTGATATTCTGTTTTAAGTAAGTATTTTTTTCAATAATAAAACTGTACATGGTTATTGACTTTTTGAGTTAATAAATTAAATATGAACTATATTGTTATTAGGGATGCCTGCAAATTTAGCTGCATTTACCTCTACTGTTTCATTTTCAAAAACAACCACAGAAGCAGGGTTTACTTTCATGGATGTTATGGCATGTCCGTATTTGTTTTCAATTTTGTTATGCGGTTGCTGATAAAACATATAATTAAAATTATTAATCAAACTATGATATTCTAGTGTTACACAAGCTCTGTTTTTCAAGCTGTTAGTAACTAAAATGATTTTTTTGGAGTTAGAATATTTTTTTAGTATTTCTACAACAGGCTCATTTATTTTGGTTTTATAGAGATAGTTAATATAAAAATCATTCTTTAAAGTAATTATTGTTTCATATTCTATATTACTAATCGTTGGCATTGCTTTTAAAAGTTGTTCGCGCGTAAATCTTGTGTCGGGATTGTAACAAAAATTAATATTGGATTCTGTAATCTGCTTAATTGCATAAATATATGATAAATAATTTGCATAATTTGTATCAACTAAGGTACCATCCATATCAAACATTAAAACATCTGCTTTGCTAATAGTATGGTTTAAAACATTTTCAGCAGTAGTATTTAGGTTAAGAACATTGTTGATGGTTGGTAAAATTGCAAGCATATCTATGTTGTTATTTTTGTGCTGCAAAAGAACAACAGATGTGTGCAACCATTTTGCATAGATAAAGTTAATTTCTATAACAGTTGACAAAAGAGTAAAAGATTGAGATATATACATATTGTTTATTTCAATAATCGTGTTGTTATCTTTCCTGATTCTGATTCAGGCATTACGACTATTTCTGTTCCAACATTTGCAATAGTTTCCTCAATTTTACGGTAATGTTTAATTAGCGTATCCATCTCTTCTAGAGTTTCGCTATTACTAACAAAATCAAAGGTAAGTCGTGTGTTTTTTTCTATTTTCTTCTCTTTAAAAACAGAGAAGCCGTGACCGGAGCAAATACATAAATAATTGGTTATAATATATCTATCATGAATGCTTGCTTCTATAACTTTAGTACGAGTTTGAATAACAATTTTTAAGTCAATGTTATATGGTCTTATTTTTTTGAGTTTTGAGATCAATAGGTTATATTGTTCTTTAATATTCGGTATTGAACTGGTTATAATTGTTAGATGAAATCTGTTTTTTGTCAGTTCCAAGGGAAGAATTATTCTTAATATTGTCAATAAATTTTCTTCTATATCATCATTATTATTAAGAATATAGTTATCTGAAATGATCATTGAATTGCATGGGTGTTTATAATTAAGTAATAAATCATTCCATTCTTTATATTTTTCTACCAGCTTTGAGAGCATTATTTTTTTGTTTTTTTTAGTTATAGAGCAATTGCCTATATCCTCAATAGCAATAAACCACATCCCATATTTTTTCTGATACTTCTCATGCTCCTGTTTATTATTTATCAAGAAAATGGAGTGTGGGTTAACTTTTTGGAAAAAATTATCATTAAGTTGCTCGGGGAATTGTTTTGGTTTCAGTTCAACACCATTTCCATTAGATACTTTTTTATATAAAAACTTTGTCTGGTGAGTTAGGGCCTTTATTTCAGCTGCAGACTTATCTATATATACCTTAGAATTAGTATGTATCATTTCAGATATCAAATCCAACTGTTCTTTTTTTTCAGGTCCAATTGTTTCTTTTTTGCATTCCTTTAAAAAGTTATCATAAAATGAGAATTGGCAATATATTGGTAACTTATCCATAGTTTATTCGTTTAAAGAAAACAGGAATAATTCAAATGCCAGGTCATCAGCTTCATCATAAAATCCTGGTCCAAAAGGTTTTGTTAGTTGTCCATTAGGTTTTATATGAATGGTGCGTATTTGTGCTTCTTCCTGCTCTCTTTTTGAGGCATCAGGGTTTCCAATATGATGAATTACAGTATCTTTTGTGTTTATTTCTTGAGATGCAGTTAAATATTGTAATTTTCGGACCAAATATTCACTGTGTGTTTCAATAATAAAGTTCATGCCAAATGTTTTGTGTGCATCTACAAATAAATCTGCAAGTAAAGATTGATAATTTGGGTGCAGATTGGTCTCGGGTTCTTCAATTGCAACAATGGTCGTGTTCTCCTGTCTGCCAGCATAAACAATACGTAATAGTAAGGCTAACAATTGAGTAACTCCATAGCCCAAGTCCACAATATTTACTGATTCATCTCCTTTTTTAATATGCAATGACGTGCCTACGCCCTCTACTAAACCCTCTTTAAAATCAATCTCAACGCCAATTTCAAAGTTTTTAATCCATTTGTTGATAAATCCATTTGAATATTGCTTTTGAAGAAACTTCGTTAGAAAATGATTGAACGAAGTCCCTTGAGATATGTGCGTATAAAGTCGTTGTGTATTTGCTCTAATAGATTCTATAAAGTGACAGTTATCGTAGAAAAATTCGATTTCATTATAAGTAAGTTCATAAATATATTGCTCAACATCCTTAAATAATCTGTCTAATTTTGTAAAAAAGTCATACCAATTATATTTACTCTTAATTTCATAATCGGGTTCAGTAAGAGGTTTGTCTATTTCATAATCAAGACTATTTAGAGAATTTTCAATCATTGTAAAGTATTGAAGAATATTTATTAAGTCTAAACTACCATTGCAAATTTTACAAATCATATTTCTGTAAAATGAATCGAAATCAGTAGTTGCGATTTCTTTAATAAAATTCTTTATTGTTTCTATTGTAAGCTGGTTGCCATCATCAAATATTACAGGTTTCGGAGCTCCAAAATCATCAGACCAGCAAGTTAAACAGAATTGATCTATCTTCTCAAACAATTTACAAAAAGATTCAAAAGAGTATTTTTTCCCTGTAGAAGGATTATTCTTAACAATCAAGTTCCATAAATTTTGTTCAAAATGGTCATAATTATCTAATGAAATTTGAGCAACCAATTCCATAACTTGAGGTTTTTTCCAATAAAACGCATTAAAAATGTCAAAATCCGATATTTTCGGAAATTGCTGCTTATGAAGTTCATGGCAATGCGGAGCTCTTTTGAATAAATCACTATTATAATTAAATATTTGCAATTTTGTATAATCAACTCCAAGAAAATCTGCAAACTGCTGATTTACAATTGGCCTATACCCGTAAGTAAAATCAATAACATCATCATAAGTGGTTCCGGTACAACCTTCCAAACGTTCAATTGCTCCAGAATAGCCATTTATCATTTGTTCTTCATTATCAACAATAAATGGCTCTACTTTCTTTTTATATTCAAGGTATTCTTCATACAAGGATTGTAATTTATTAATAATCTCTGGAATATTTAATGTTTTAGTACCATTCACAAAGTCAATCTTGTGAATTTCAACAATATCTCCATTGTTGATTTCCAAATAAATAGCAGAGGTTTTTAATCTCCCGTTTTTTAAAAAATCATTACTATCTATACAAAATGTATTTACAACAAATAAATTACCCAAATAATTATAGGTATTGTAGTTCCAGTACTTATAAGGGATTTTATAAGTGATTGAAAACTCGCCTTTTTCTTTATTTTCTTTATTTAATACCAATTCAAAATTACCCAATTGATTATGAAATGGATTTCTGTCGTTTTCGGTAAAATCAAGATAGTTATACATATTGTCACCGCTATTTTCTTTATCTTGATAAAAATCCTGCATCAAATCCATTGCCTTTATCACACTTGATTTTCCGGAACTGTTTGCGCCGGTTAATATCGTAATGGGCGCCAACTCAAAATTACTTTTATCTTTGAAAACCCTAAAGTTTTCTAAACTTACTTCGCTTATTAGTATTGGATCTTTCATTTGTTTTTTTACTCCGCGAAAATACAATATTTATATGCAATCTTTCTGCGCCGATAAATATTTATAATACTTTTGTACTTCATTTAAAAAAACAGGAACTTATGCCCACCAACAAAAATGCACAAATTCGTTACAAAATATTAGACAACTGCTTTAGGAATAAAGGAAAAAACTTTTTTATTGAAGATTTGATTTCGGAATGTGATCAAAAACTTTCGGAAATAAATCCTGATTCCAATGGTGTGAGCAGGCGAACTATTATGAATGATATTAAATATATGGAAAGTTCCGAAGGTTGGGAGATAGATCTGCTGAGACTGAAAGAGGAAGGCAGTAAAAGAGTTTATTACCGCTATAGGAATCTCACTTTTTCTATTAACAATATGCCACTAAATGAATCGGATATTAACCGTTTGCAAACCACGCTGCAAACATTGGCTCAATTTAAGGGAATGCCCCAGTTTGAATGGATGTACGAACTTTTGCCTAAGTTGAAACAGGGAGGTATGGATTATCACCCCTCTAAAATTATGGAATTTGATAATAATCAAGATCTTAAAGGAATTGAACATCTTGGCACGCTTTACGATGCAATTGTTTACAATAAGGTGCTGAAAATAACCTATATGGAATCATTCACAAATAGAAAGGTGTTTGAAATTCATCCTTACTATTTAAAACAATACAATAATCGCTGGTTTCTCTTCGGCTTTTATCCCGAAACCAATAAACCTGATTGGAATCTTCCTTTGGATAGAATCATTGAAATAAAGGAAATTCATAAACCTTACATTTTTAATACATTTATTGATTGGAACGACTATTTTGAAGATATGCTAGGTGTTACTAAACCCGAAAATGCCGGTCCGGAAAAAATCACACTTCATTTCTACGAAAAGACTGCGCATTATATCGAATCCAAACCCATACATGGCTGCCAAAAGCATAAATGGATAGATGTCAATACCCTTGAAGTGAATATAGAACTCATTCTCAATTATGAACTTGAACGGTTTATTCTTTCATACGCTAACAATGTCAAAGTGATTCAACCACAAAGTTTGGCAGAACAAATTAAGTTACGGTTGGAGAGTGGGGTGCAGCAATATCTACCTCAATACCGATAGTGGTACAAGAGGTTTCTATCACCTGTTTCACAGCTTTTTCTAAGCCATCGCAATCTTTGCCGCCGGCAGTAGCTAAAGTGGGCTGCCCGCCGCCTCCGCCCTGTATCAGTTTTGCCGCCTCACGAACCATATTACTTGCATTTAATCCTTTGGAAACCAAATCATCGGACAAAGCAACAACCAAATTAGGTTTTTCTTCGTAATTAGAGCCCAAAACAATCAACAGATTTTCTTTTAAATTTCTTATTCTATAGGCGGCTTGTTTCAGTGTCTCTGGCGGGGCATTTGTTATATGTTGAATGACCTGATAACCATTATGTTGTTCAATATTTTTGTTTAATATTTTTATAAAACGTTGTACGCGCTCTAAGGCAAAATCTTCCATCTCTTTGCGAAATTTCTCGTTTTCTTCAGCCAATTTCTGTAACGCTTGCATGATATTAGGAGATTTTAGAAATTCCTTGATATCACTTACAATATGAAAGAGGTGATTCATAAGAGTTTCCGCTTGTTTTCCGGAAACTGCTTCAATGCGTCTCACACCGGCAGCAATTGCGCTTTCGGAAAGCAGCCGCACATAGCCTATGTTTCCCGTAGCAGAGGTGTGTGTTCCGCCGCACAGCTCTATCGAATCGCAAAATTTGACTACGCGCACTTTTTCACCGTATTTTTCACCAAACAGCGCCAAAGCACCCATTTCTATAGCCTCATCCATTGAAATGTGCTGATAAGCACAAAGAGGGATATTGGCTCTAACCAACTCATTTACTATGGATTCTACTTCGCGCAATTGCTCATCTTCTACTTTTGCAAAATGAGAAAAGTCGAAGCGAAACCGGTCGAAAGCCACCATTGAGCCTTTTTGCTCCACGTGCGAACCCAATACTCTTCGCAAAGCAAAATGCAATAAGTGGGTAGCGGTGTGGTTGTTTTGTGTGCAAATCCGCTGGGCTTCATTCACCTTAGCAGTAAAAACAGTAGTTAGATTATCCGGTAAAGAAAGCGCGATATGTACAATTAAATCGTTCTCTTTTTGTGTGTTAACAATCTCAATTTGGTCGTTTATGTTTTCCAAAATTCCGGTATCCCCCATCTGTCCGCCCGATTCGGCATAAAACGGCGTTTTTTCCAATACAATTTGATAGTAGCTTTTCCCTTTCGATTTTACATTTCTGTATTTCAATATTTTCGATTCGCATACCAAAGTGTCGTAGCCTACAAATTCGGTAGGCTTGTTGGTTTTTATCAACTCTACCCAATCTTCTGTTTCCACAGCAGCGGCAGCTCGCGAACGCTGTTTTTGCGCTTCCAAACCTTTTTGAAAACCTTCCATATCTACCGTCATCCCTTTTTCGGAAGCCAATAATTGGGTGAGGTCAATGGGGAAGCCGTAAGTATCGAAGAGTTCGAAAGCGAAGGTGCCGGAAATTTTTTTACCACCTCTTCCGTCATCCGGCGACTTGTCGCTGTCTGCCACCTTCTCCTCTCTGAGGAGAGGGAATTTCTCTCTACAATAGTTTTCAAACCGTTGTATGCCGCTGGCTAAGGTTTTTAGGAAGGAATTTTCCTCTTCGCGGATCACTTTTTCGATGAGATTTTGTTGGGCTTTCAGTTCGGGGAAAGCTTGTCCCATATTTTCTACTAATGTGGCAACTAACCGACAGATAAATGGTTCTTGAAAACCAAGAAAAGTATAGCCATAGCGGATGGCACGGCGCAAAATTCTGCGAATCACGTAGCCTGCTCCGGTGTTGGAGGGCAGTTGCCCGTCGGCGATGGCAAAACTTACCGCACGCAAGTGGTCTGCCACTACGCGCAAAGCGATGTCTGTTTTTTCATCTTCACCGTATTTTTTGTTCGACAGCTGCGCAATCTTTTGAATAACAGGTTGAAAAACGTCAGTGTCGTAGTTCGACTTTTTGCCTTGCACTGCCATACACAAACGTTCAAAACCCATGCCGGTATCCACGTGGCTGGCGAGTAGTTTCTGCAACTCTCCCGATGCAATACGGTTGTATTGAATAAATACCAGGTTCCAAATCTCAACCACTAAGGGGTTATCTTTATTGATGAGCAATGCGCCGTCAATTTTTTCACGCTCATCGGCATCACGCAAGTCAATATGTATTTCAGAGCAGGGTCCGCACGGACCGGTTTCGCCCATCTCCCAAAAATTATCTTTCTGGCCGCCGTACAAAATTCGCGATTCGGTCAGGTAGTTTTTCCAATACTCTAATGCTTCCAAATCGGGCTGTGTGCCGTCTTGTTGGTTGCCTTCAAAAACAGTGGCGTACAAACGGCTTTCGTCCAATTTCATCACTTCTGTAAGAAACACCCACGCATACTCAATCGCTTCTTTCTTAAAGTAGTCGCCAAACGACCAATTGCCGAGCATCTCAAACATGGTGTGGTGATATGTATCTTTTCCCACCTCTTCTAAATCGTTATGTTTTCCCGAAACGCGCAAGCATTTTTGAGAATCTGCAATGCGCGGATAAAGCATAGGCTGGTTTCCCAAAAAAATATCTTTAAATTGATTCATCCCTGCGTTGGTAAACATCAGGGTAGGGTCGTTTTTAATTACCATTGGTGCAGAAGGCACGACCGTGTGTTGTTTCGATTTAAAAAAGTCTAAAAACGCGGCGCGTATTTCATTACAATTCATAAAGTTAATGTTTTTTATATGCCATCGTCATCAGTAACAGAGAACCGAGGGTTTGTTTCCGTTCCTCCCTCACAGATTATTGAATATTTACGACCCGCTTGAAAACTGAGAAATCTTGACGTTTGCATCTTTAATTTAAAATGTAAATAATTCGTTTTAATATTGATGTATTTTTATTTTTTAACCTTCATATCCTTCTAACATAGATAGCATCTATAGCTTCCTTACGGGTTCTCAAAGTTGCTTCTTTCATGCATTTTCTATCGAGCAACACGGCGGCAAAAATAGCAATTAATGTCAAACGTTACCTGTTTTCATTTTACAACACTCATTAGACGCAATGTTTTTCATTTTTACTCTCTCTCAAAATTGAATATACCTCCGCCTTGTCTTAATATCATTGTCTTGTCTGTTGAATTAAATTCCAAAATGACACCAGCCTGCTTAAACTCGAATTTGTCTTTTGCTGTTGCTTCCAAAGGGAAAGAAGGCTGTCCTGTTCCTTGTCCGAATAGTTGATTATTTGCTTTTATTATGGTCATTTTCAGGGGGAGTTGTTTGCTTGAATAAATGCCCTGATACCTATCCAAATCCTCGTCTGTTAGTTCGTATGTTGTAAATTCGGGAATATCAAATGGCTTGTCGAGTGCAATACTTAATACGGCAATGGAAATATCATTCCCATTGAAATTCATACCATTTGAAGTATAGGCAAATGAAATATCGTTCGTAGGAAAATATGCAAATACTGAACGAAAACCGTCTATTCCGCCCGTGTGTCCAAAGCCTGTTTTGTCATAAAACGGTATTTGAATTAGTCCTATTCCCAAATGATCTTTAATGGTTTTCATCTTAGTCAAACTGTTTTCTGAAATCAGTTTTCCGCTAAAAAGTAAATGGCTGAATGCAACCAAATCTGTTGGAGTCGAAGTTATTGCACCTGCGCCAATCGCTTGCGACACATCGAATTCGGGCGCTAATCCCCAACTATTATTAATAAAATTGTATGAATTACACTCGCCGTTTTGGGTGTTTATTTTGCCTCTCAGGTAAGTATTTTTCAGTCCAAAAGGTATGGTGATTTTTTCTTCCAATATCTTTGAAAATGATTTTTCATAAATTTTTTCAAGAATGTAAGTAAGCAATATATAGTTCGGATTACTATAAGCCGTTTTCGCATCAGGTTCAAAGTCGTTTCCGCCTTTTATGATTACTTCAATCATTTCTTTTTCGGTTATTGGCTGTGTATGCCGATTTGAATTCACTAACTCGTCCATGTGGTTGTGAAGTCCGCTTCGGTGGTAAAGTAGGTGTTCGATTGTAATTTTGCCGGCGTTGCCAATTGTTGGAAACCATTTGTCAATCGTTTGATTTAAACTCAATTTACTTTCTTCTACCGCTTTGAGGGTAAGTACGGCAGTAAAGGTTTTTGTTATAGAGCCAATTCTGTATTTTGAATTTTCACTCGTTTTCAAACCCTGTTCAACATTAGAAAAACCAACCGATTTTGAATAAATCAACTTGTCGCCCTGTGCAATGGCAACACTTCCCATAAATCGGTTGTTGCTTGAAAGCATATCGAAATAAGTGTCTAGTTTCGATATGTCAATGTTTTGGGAAAATCCTGAAAAACTTACTAAACTTAATGTTAATGATAAATTTAATGTCTTTTTCATTCCTCTAATTAAAAAGGGTAATTTTTTCATTCATCTCGTTTTAATTATCTGATTTTTTCAATTCGTTTTATGATTTTCTTTGCTTCGGCAGCTACAATTTTCTTATTTGCAGTCAAGTATGGCTGTACTAGCGAGATTATTTCTACTTTCAAATCGGGGCAATTATCCAACACGAGATTAAATCCTTTGAAAACTTGCTTTGCGTGTTTTTCACCCCACAACACCAAAGCGTATTTCAACAATTCGTATGATTTTTCCGAAGTTTCAGCACTTACTTTGGCATAATTTGCTACCATATCCATAGCATAATCACGAACAATCGTACTTTTGTCTTTCTCTACCAACAATTGAAGCACAGGTAAAATAGACAAAATAATATCAGGAATTTTCTCTGCAATAAACAATAGGGTATGAACTGCTTCCCAACGCGTTTTAGTTTCCTTGCTATATAATAAAAGTATAATGTTCTCCGCATACGGAACAACAAATTCGGGCTTTACTTCCGAAACGAATGTAAAAACTTCAATACAGTCCGATTGCAGTTTTCTGTCCTTATCCTCCAACCCAATAGCAATTTCTGTGAGGAGTTTCGGATTGGCTATACATTGTTCTGCAACAAGCCTGTTGGCAATCTCTGTTTTGTCACCTTTTTGAGAAGATAGTTGGTTTAATATTTCCATACTACACTGTCTTTAAAGTTTTTTGCTTGTTTTGCAACATTAAAAGCGCTTTTTCGGCTCGTGATTTTCTTGTTGATTCGTTTTTTGCTCCGCCAACCCAATCACAGTAACCTCTTTTGTATCCGGCAGATAAACTATTAAAAAAATCAGAGGCTTGACTGTCATCTTTTAGAACATCAATAAGTTCTAATGGGGCTATTATGTCATTTTTACTGTGTTCCATAAGCGATGTGTGGCTGCCTTCCCACGATACTTTCTATTTTAAAAAATTCTAATTCTATATTAATTACGCTACAAATAAACATAATTCCTCTAATTAGTCGCTCTTTATTTGTCTGATTAACTGATCACTGCACGCCATATTCGCTTAACGTGCTGGGGCTTGGCGGCAGGCGGGGCTTCCCAACAATCTTTCAACGCGAGCAACCGCCGCGAAAATACACAAATATTTGTCAACGCGAGATAATGCCGACATCTCATAAAACCACTTGTTGGGTGCTGGCATTTTGTCGCTCGTTACTACGGTAAATCCGTAATTCCAAAGCCGGTTTAACAATGTAAAGGCGACCGCAAGGGTACGCCCCCTACAATATTGATCGCCTACTTGGTTAGTGAATTTTAACCGTCACAGGATTATTTGTCCCAATTTTAAATGACTTTACGCCAACTTCACTTAAGTTTACAGAACCTATCGGATTAAGCGTTACAGTGCCTTCCCAATTTCCACCCATAGTTGTAAAATAACATGTGTACTCTACCCCCTCTTGATTCCAGTAGCTTTCAAGCAAATAAAAAATAATGGTACCCGTTCCGCCTGTTTGATTAAAATTGAAGGGCTTATATGCATCCGTCGCATACCCTTCAACGAAATAAAATGGTGGGAAACCGGCAAACCAGTCATTAAAAGCTTTTGGCATTGCCGGAGTGCAAACAATGATAACTTCGTTCTCGTTCACTCCTGCTTTAATTGACAAAGTGATGTCAATTCCGCTGGCACCGCCTCCGTTACCGTTACCATTCCCATTACTGTCTCCGTCTTTGTCTTTACAACCCGAAAACATCATACTTGTTACCGCGAGGCAGGCTACTATCGTTGCCACTTTCCTCAAATTTAATCTACTTTTTGTCATCTTTAAGCTACTTTTTAACATTATTAATAAAATTTTTAATTAAACAATATGGAAAACGTTACTAGTTATACAAAAAACCGTTTGCAAGGTCGTTTTTAATCTCTATTACTGCTGTACTCATAACTTTGATATTTTATCTGTTGGCAAAAATACATTTAATAATTGAATAGCGGTTATCCTAAAAAGAAAGATGAATCTACTTTAAAATCATCTATATTAAAATAAGAAATATATTCATTCACAATGCCTTGTATTTGTATAGGTAATAATATTTGACACTTATATACTTTAATGTACCAAAATAAATTTCATTTAACATTTTGATTTGCATATTGTTATATCAAAAATGATGAAATTCTTGAGAAAAGTAACAAAAACATGAAATCTTTTCATGTTTTTGTGTATTATTCTAAGTTTTTGCTATAACAATACATATTTAAAATTCATTAAAAAATTGAAAATATGAAGTCATTATTTTTAACAGAACCAAAGGACATTCTTTTAAATGAATCGCAAAACATAAACGATTTAAATGAAAAATCAATTAATGAATCAGCACCGGAATTAGAGGAATCATTAAATGAATCAGAAAATCCAAGCCAAGCATAAGAGTTTTTGAAAACTCAATGCCCACAAAAAAAGTTTAAAAAAGTGGGCGGGATTTGCCCAAATTTGAAATTATTTTCAAATCCTGTGTATAATTATAAAAATTAAAATTTATAATAATACACAAAATGTTCATCCACAAATCTTTTGATCACTTAATTGAGGAGTTGCAGACAGAGAATGACTGTCGGCAATTCCTTGAAGATTTAAGGTGGAAAGGTGAACCTGTTTGTCCTCATTGTGGGAGCAAATCAGATAAGCATTATAAATTGAAAATCAAAGGAATATTTAACGGATTGTATAAATGCAAAGACTGTAGAGAAAGATTTACGGTAACAGTTGGAACAATGTTTGACAGCACACATATTCCATTAAAAAAATGGTTTAAAGCTATTTATATATTCACAGAACACAAAAAAGGTATAAGTAGTGTATTTTTGGCTAAATATTTATGTGTTACTCAAAAAACTGCTTGGTTTATGCTTAATCGAATGCGATGCAATTTCAGAGGTGCAACAAAAGTCAAATTTGGTGATATGACTCAAGTTGATGAAACATTTATTGGAGGAAAAAATCACAAGAAAAATTATAAGAAAAGGAAAAAGGGAACACAAGGAAGAAGCACTAAAACAAAAACTCCAGTAATGGGTTTGAGGAACGCAGATGGACTTGTTCGTATAGAAGTTATTCGAGATACAAAAAGAAAATCACTTGAACCAATAATCAAACATTATGTTCCTGAAGGCTCAATTGTTATTACTGATAATTGGAAAGGATATAATAAACTTTCCAAAAAATATATTCATAAATCTGTTAACCATAGCAAAGGAAATTATGTAAGAGGTAAATATCATACAAATGGAATTGAAAATTTTTGGAGTCATTTTAAACGAGGATTAAATGGTATTTATCTTTCTATCAGCAAAAAGCATTTACAAAGATATTGTGAGGAGTTTGAATTTCGCTACAATACAAGAAATTTGAATGGTGTAGAGCGATTTAATCTATTACTTGTAAATGCTGATAATAGATTGAAATATAGAGATTTGATAAGAGAAAACTATTTTTAATCCTAACGAGTAATTTTAGCACAAAAACGACCTTGTAATTTTTTGCAAGGTCGTTTTTGTATTTTAGGATAAAATGTATTTTTGCGGCGGATAAAAACGAAAGTGTTTTATCCTATTCTCACGAGTAAATTTAGCGATTTTCTTAAAGGGAGAATATCATTAACATGC
>Ga0123353_10003877_pt1 | contig 19097 bp, 18 predicted proteins | sample TergutLab28metaG_3_FD_92763 | JGI IMG/M metagenome (GOLD analysis project Ga0123353, IMG submission 92763) | Labiotermes labralis P3 segment gut microbial communities from Petit-Saut dam, French Guiana - Lab288 P3 | ecosystem: Host-associated > Arthropoda: Insects > Digestive system > Gut ... | reverse complement strand
GTAAGCTGCTGGATTCGCTGGCGGATGAAATCGCCCTGCTCAACAGGCAGGCGGCGGATAAAAATAAGGAAATTGATGAACTGGCCGCCCGTATCGCCGACAAGCAGGAGGAGATCGCCGACCGGTTTGAACAGTTGCGGATGCGGGTCCGGACGATCGCTAAAGGAGGCCATCTCAACGAACTGCAGATGCTGTTCGATACCGGAGAATTCACCGATTTTTTGCTCCGCGGCAAGCTCGTCAGCCGGATCGCCGATAATGACCGGCGGATCATGGAGGAGATGGAGGAGGAACTGGGAAACATTGAAGAGGATAAAGCGCGGTTAGAGGTGATCCGGCGGGAGCTGGCCGCGAAAAAGGATGAAGCAGATAACCTGCAAAAGCAGGCGGAGCAGCGTAAGAAGAATTTGGACGCGATGTACGCCACCGCGAAAGCGGTGCAAAAAAAACTTGAGGACGCCGCCAAATATACACAGGACGAGATCAACAAAATCAAAAGGGAGCAGGCCGGTCTCGACGACCAGATAAAAAAGCTGCTCGCCAGCGTTGCCGTTACCGGAAACTATACCGCCGGAACGATGGCCTGGCCGGTACCGGCGGTAAAAAATATTTCCTCTCCCTACGGCCCGCGTATGGGGACCACCCACCGGGGTATCGACATCGCCAACGGAACGGTGCCGATCTACGGTAAGAATATCGTCGCCGCGGCTGACGGGGTGGTGATTTATACCAATACCAGCGGCTACGGCGGCGGTTATGGATCATACATCATCGTTGATCACGGGTTAGACAGCCGGGAGCGGCGGATTACGACGCTGTATGCCCATTGTTCCAAAGTGTCGGTCACTGTCGGCCAGAAGGTAGTAAAAGGCGAGACGGTATTGGGATTGGTCGGCTCGACCGGCAATTCCACCGGTCCTCACCTGCATTTTGAAGTCCGGATAGACGGCGAAGCGGTAGACCCGATCAAAAACGGATACGTTAGCAAAAATTCATAATATGAATTGTGAATTGTCTTGGAGGTGCTTATGAACAGGAAAATCTCTATTGGGGTGGCGCTGGCGGTGATGATCATTGTGGTGGCGCTGACCGTTTCAGCCACCATGCTGATCGCTATGCGTCAGTTTAATTCGCAGGTGACCGCACTGGGTGAGCGGCAGAAGATGTATAATTATCTGTCGGAGGTGGATAACGCCGTCCAGCAGAATTATTTTTACAAAAACATTGATTCCACCGTATTGCGCCGGGGGATTGCCAGAGGATATATCGCCGGCACGGAGGATCCGTATGCCCAGTATCTCAGCCCGGCGGATTATGCCGTTGAAGCGGAGCTGTTAGAGGGGCGCGCCTATGGTTACGGGATCTCGGTGCAGGAAGACGCCGATAAACAGATCCGGATCGTGGAGGTACAGCCGGATTCTCCCGCTTACAGCGCCGGACTGTTGAAAAATGATATTGTCATCGCGTTGGATACCATTCCGCTGGAAGCGGACGGGTTATCCAAGGTGGTGAAAAAGCTGTCGGAGGTGAATGCCACCGATACCGCGTCGATGATATTGAAAATCAAGCGGGAAGAAACCGAAATAGCGGTGGAGCTGTCGGCCGCCACCTATAATATCACATCGGTGGAGAGCCGGATGATCGACGATATCGGGTATATCCGGATCAAGTCTTTTAATGCCGCCACCGACGCCCAATTCAAGATCGCCTATACGGCGTTGACCGACGCCGGCGCCACCGGCATTATCCTTGATCTGCGTAACAACCGCGGCGGTCTGCTCGCTTCAGCACAGAATATGCTGTCTTATCTGCTGTCCCGGGGCCTTTACGCGTACTATAGCTACAACACCGGGCGTATTGAGATGAAATCGGATGAAATGTCATATTCGATGTCGTTACCGGCGGTATCATTGGTCAACGAAAATACCGCCGGCGAAGCGGAATTGGTGGCCGCCGTACTGTCTCAGTCGGTATATACGCCGATGATAGGACGTCATACCGCGGGGCGGTCATTTACCCAAAAATATTTTCCGCTGACCTCGGATAAATCGGCGGTTAAAATTTCGGTGGCGCAGATGTCGCTGATCGACGGCTCCAACTGGGAGGACAACGGGCTGCGGCCGGCGGTGGACATCAGCCTGACCGAGGAAAAAATGGCCCGGTTCGATACGCTGACCGATGAGGAGGACACCCAGCTCCAAACCGCGCTGAACCGTCTGGCCGGCGGGAGCTACAATCCCAAGCCCACCGAGCCGACGGAGCCGACGGATGTTACTGGTACGACCGAAACCGGCGAGGAGGGCACCGAGCCGACGGATGCGGCGGATTAGAGCGGGAATGCTATATAGTGTAAAAAAACACGGACGGTTTTGCAACCGCCCGTATTTTTTATTGTTTATAGGTTTTTATAGCCGTAATAATTTGGATCAAAAGCTGCTTGTCTTTATCGGTAAAATCCTGTATCAAGCTCTCAATAAACAGGTCGTTGGCCTGCTTGGTATCCGGCGGCGTATCGCTGACCAAAAAATTGATGTCCACCTCCAGCACATTGGCGATGTTCAGAATGGTTTTTAACGAAACGGTGGTGTAGCTGATCTCCAATTTACCGATGGTGTTGGTCGACACTCCCGCCAATTCCGCCAATTTACTCTGGCTGTAGCCCCGCTCCTGCCGCGCCTGTTTAATACGCTGGGCCAATATGTTGTAGTCGAGCCTATATCTATCCATACTATCACTCCTTGTGGGTAAATGATACTGGAATAAGAAGCGAAATAAAATTGATCAATGATAATATAGTTATTGACAAATGAGGAGCCATATGGTATTATGTCGGCAACAAAAATTTTAGTAAAACATAGAAAAGGAGATTTTTTATCAAATGAACAGCCGTTAAAAATGCAGCCACAATACGATCCCATCTTTAAATCGATAAAAATCAAATCGGGCAGAACGCGACCGCCGCAAATGGAAGAAGCCGCCATAGGCAGAAGGAGCGTTTCTGCAGGGGTGCACGCCACAGCAATAATCCGGTTTGATCAAATTACGGGTGCACCCCACACTTGCGCCATATACAGCTGATAATACAACCCCTTCTTCGCGATCAGCTGGTCATGGCTGCCGTCCTCCAGCACCTGCTTGTCTCCGATATACAAAATCCGGTCGCAGTGCTTGATGGTAGACAGCCGGTGGGCGATGATGAAGGAGGTGCGGCCGGCGATCAGGGCGGCGATCCCCTCCTGCAGCAGCCGCTCGGTTTTGGTATCGATGGAGGAGGTGGCCTCGTCGAGGATCAATATCCGCGGATCGGCCAGTAGTGTCCGGGCGAAAGAAACTAACTGGCGCTGCCCCTGCGACAGCCGGGAGCCGCGCTCGTTGACCTCGGTGAAATACCCTTTCTCCATCTCGCTGATAAAGCCGTGGGCCTGCACCGCCCGGGCGGCCGCTTCCGCCTCGGCGTCGGTGGCGTCTAACCGCCCGTATTTGATATTGTCCATCACGGTGCCGCTGAAGATGAAGCTGTCCTGGAGCATGATGCCCATCTGCGCCCGCAGCGACCGCAGGGTTACCCGGGAAATGTCATGGCCGCCGTCCAACAGGATGGCGCCGCCGGTGAGGTTATAGAACCGGCTGATGAGGTTGACCACCGTGGTCTTGCCGGCGCCGGTGGGGCCGACCAGCGCGACGCTCTGGCCGGCGCTGACCGACAGGTTGAGGTTTTCAAGGATGTTGATACCGGGCTCATAGGCAAAGGTGACGTTTTGGAAAAAGACGCCGCCTTTTATCTGCGGCAGCTCCGCCGCGTTTTCGCAGTCGGCCACCTCCACCGGCTCGTCCATCGTTTCAAAAATGCGTTCGAGATAGGCGATATTGTTGACGAACCCGTTGTAAATATTGGCCAGATTGGTGATTGGCTGCCAGAAGCTTTTGAGATAGAGCGCCATCGCCAGCAGTACGCCCAGCTCGGCCTGGCTGCTGCCGGACAGCCAGTAGACGCCGGCGATATACAGCAGCGACAGCACGATCTGGGTCAGCAGTTCGGAGCTGACCCACACCCAGTTGGCGAGGAACACCGCCCGCAGCCAGCAGCGGCGCACCGCCTGCGACAGCCGCTCCATGACCGTGATGTTGGTCTGCTGCCGGGCGAACAATTGGCTGACCCGCACCCCGTCAATGTTTTCCGCGAGAAAGGCGTTCATGTTGGAGGCCTTGTTACTCTGCTCCTGCCAGGCTTTGCGCTGGCGGGGCTTGATGAACCAGACCACCGCCACGAAAAAGGGCAGCCCGCCCACCACAAACAGCGTCAGAACCGGTGAGGTGAACAGCATAAACCCGATGATGAACAGAATGTTGACGATCTCGAGAATCAGATTGACGATGCCGTTGGACAACATATCCGATACCGAGTTGACGTAGTTGATGATCCGTACCAATATCTTGCCGGCGGGACGGGAGTCGTAGTAGGAAAAGGGCAGCCGCTGGAGATGGGCGAACAGGTCCTCCCGGATATCGAAGATGATCTGCTGCGAAACCCGCGCCATGATCCGGGCCCGGATGCTGGTGAACAGAATGCCTAACAGCGTCGCCGCCAGATAACAGCCGGCCAGCAGCGCCAGCAACGGTAGATTTTCACCCGGAATAGCGTCCTCCACCGTCCAGCGCAGCAAGGTCGGCCCAAGCAAACCAGACACACTGGCGGCAGCCGACAGCAGCAGCGTCAGCCCCATCTTTTTCGTATGGCGGCGTATGTAAACCATCGCGCGTTTGAGATGCCGGGCATTAAACGGAGATTCGAGATCCTCATCGACCTCGAAGGTGTTACGGCGAGCCATATAACCCGTTACCTTTCTTAAACGATTTGTCTAAAATAGCGATAATATACTCAAATGGGCAGAACATCCGCAGATGTTCTGCAGGGGTGCGCACTACTGCGCAAATCCGGTTTGATGAATTTTCGAGCGCACCCCACTCGTCGACCTCGAAAGTGTTGCGGCGGGGCATGGGGGCCTCCTTTCGGGCGTTAGGAATTAGGAGTGAGGAATTTGCGGCGGGTGTGTGGGGTGCGACACCCCTCATTTATCCAATCTTCCGGAACATCAGGCCATAAGGCGGGTACAAAGCATTCAAATATGGATTTATCTTTTGGTGAATTTAAATAAGATATTACCTGCTCGTTGCGGTCAAATTCAAGCATTTCATACCACATTTCACTGAACCAGCCATCATAATACAAACTTAAAGGACCGCCCATACCATGAGGACATCCGGTAACATCGTTTTTACAATGGCACCACCAGGTAACGCCATATACATTTATACCTATATTTGATAAAGCATTAATAAAGTCAAAAGATTCTCCAAAGGATATTATACAGTCAGTATATCCCGATCCAACAGGTTGGACTTTATGCTCTTTTATCAAATTGTCTAACGTGTTTTTTAGCATTTTGTTCTCCTCATATAGTTTATCTGCACAATTGGACATCAGGGGCGCCTCCGTCCTGCTTCCGGCGGTCATCCTCTAATCCGATTAGATTCCATTATAAAACAGATAATCATCAAATTAGGCAGAATGCCCGCCGGCATTCTGCAGGGGTGCACGCTACCGTACCCATCTGGTTTGATAAGACTCCGAGTGCACCCCATCATTCTGCAAACAATGCGTCTCCCAATAATACCCGCGACTTTGCAACAACTCCTCATGCCGCCCACGCTCGGTAATCCGCCCGTCCTCAATCACCAAAATCAAATCCGCGTCCTTAACCGATGAGATCCGCTGGGCGATGATGATTTTGGTGCAGGTCAGCTCCCGCAGCTGCTCCTGTATGTACCGCTCGGTTTCCAGATCCAGCGCCGAGGTGGTGTCGTCCAACACTAACACCGCCGCTTGCATTGCCAGCGCCCTTGCGAGGGCAACCCGCTGGCGCTGGCCGCCGGACAGGCCGACGCCGCGCTCGCCGATGATGGTGTTGTATTGCTCCGGCATGGCGTCGACGAATTCGTCCGCCGCCGCCATATGGGCGAATTTGGCGGTTTGCTCCATCGTCAATTCTTCGTTGCCGAAGATGATATTGCCCTCGACCGTGTCCGAAAACAAAAACACATCTTGAGTGGCTGGTGCCACGGCGGAGCGCAGCTGCTGTAATTTCCAATCCCGCACATCCCAATCGTCCACCAGAATTTTACCGCTCTGCACATCATAAAACCGCGCCAGCAGTTGAATCAACACCGATTTGCCGGAGCCGGTCGGCCCGATGATGGCCAGCGTCTGGCCGGGCAGCACCTCAAAGGAGATATCCTTCAGCACTTTTTTATGGCCGAAAGAGAAATGCACCTGCTCGAAGACGATTTTCCCTTGCGGCTCCGGCCGCTCAACCGCCGTCGGGCGGTCGACGATCAGCGGGCGGGCATAGTAGACCTCCATGACCTTGGACGCCGAAGCGGTCACCCGCTGGATATCGTTGACCAACGGGCCGATATTGCGCATCGGCATCACCATCGCCCAGGAGAGGTTGATGAAGATCGACAGCGATCCCAGCGTGAGGTCGGAGCCGAGGATGATAAACAGCGCGCCGGCGAAGATGGCGATCAGCGACATCGAGTTGGCCAGCCCCTCCAACCACGGAAAAAATTTCATCCACTGGCGGTTGATGGCGAGATGGGCGTCGAAAAAGGCGCGGTTTTTTTCGGTGAACCGCTGCTTCTCATATTCCTCCCGGGCAAAAGCCCGGACCACCCGGTTGCCGGCGATGTTTTCCTGGGCCGCGGTGTTCATTTCGGCCAGCCGTTCCCGCATGGCGCCGAATTTCGGGCGGATTTTGTTGGAATGGATTTTAGTGGTGACAAGCAGAACCGGCGTCACCGCCAGCATGGTGAGCGTCAGCTTCCAGTCGACGGTGAAAAAAAGAATCAGCGTCGAGAGGAAGGTGACCACCGCGTCGATGGTGTTGAAGCTGATCCAGGCGATGAAATGGCGGCACCAATCCAGGTCGCCGGTCATCCGGGTCATCAGATCGCCAGTGCGGTTGCGGTTGAAAAAGGCGATCTCCTGATACATCAGCACATCAAAAAGCCGCCGCCGCAGGCTGCAGACCGAATCCTGGCTGGCCAGCTCGAGGCAGACCACCATCAGATACCGCAGCGTCAGCCGCACCGCTGTCACCGCCAGCATAATGCCCAGCAGCCGCAGCAGCGGCTCCCGGTTGCCCTTTTCGATCACCTCGTCCACCAATTCCTTGGTCAGCGACGGATTGATCAGCAGCATCAGACAGGTCACGGCGGACAAAACCATACCGGTCACAAATAAACGCCGGTATTTCGGCTCCATACTGCGCCAGAGCCATTTTAGTTGGAACATGGGGGTGCGCTCCTTATTTCATCAAATCGAATTGGTGCGGTAGCGCGCACCCCGCGAGAACGCCGCTTATATGCGGCGGCTTTCTCTCCTCAATGGATTCTTATCAATTTATTAATGGGATCAAATCGGATTATATGGCAACCCACCAGTAGACACCGAATTTATCGACTAAGCTAAAGCAATACTCATTCCAAGGTACGGATGTGGGCCCTTCGGGATTATTTGTGGCAAGCACACCTTCGGATAATATTGCATAAGCCCGATCCACCGATTCCCGGGAGCTTAAGCCAGAATAATTGAAAGACATGACCGGCCATTTACCTGCTTGTGGTGTCATTCTATTTGAAACCCCGCCATCTTCTGCTACGGCGAGAGCTTCATTTTTGCCGGACATCAATGAAGCGTGGGCGTAGCTTCCGCCAGATCCCTTGACGTTCATCCCCAGCGTCCAACCGAAAGCATTTTGGTAAAAAGCCACCGCTTCGACGGAATTTTTAACATAGATTTGGCAATTCATTTGCATAAAGAAATACCCCTATGACTTTTTATCGTCCGATTGTTTTATCAATTTCTTTCAATTCCCCCTCCGAAAACTCCAAATTCCCCAGCGCCCCCAAATTACTCTCCAGCTGCTCCACACTCGACGCGCCGATCAAGGCCGAAGTGACGCGGCCGCCGCGGAGCACCCAGGCCAGCGCCATCTGGGCCAGTGTCTGGCCGCGGGCGGCGGCTATGTCGTTGAGTTTGCGGGTTCTTTCTATTTGGTTTTCGTCCGAAACGCGGTTTTGAAGCCCTTTGTCCCGGGCCGCCCGGGAGCCGTCGGGGACGCCTTTCAGGTATTTATCGGTCAGCGTCCCCTGCGCCAGCGGCGAGAAGGCGATGCTGCCCATGCCGTATTCGTCCAACAGGTCCTGCAACCCATCCTCGATCCAGCGGTCGTAGATATTGTAGCAAGGCTGGTGGATCAGGCAGCGCACCCCCATCTGGCGGAGCAGCTCGATCGCTTCCCGCGCCTCCTTCGGGCGGTAGTTGGAGATGCCGGCATATAGCGCCTTGCCCTGCCCGACCGCCGTCGCCAGCGCGCCCATCGTCTCCTCTAATGGGGTATCGGGATCATAGCGGTGTGAGTAAAAAATATCCACGTAATCCAACCCCAGCCGTCCCAAAGCCTGATCTAACGACGCCAGCACATGCTTGCGCGATCCGCCGTCGCCGTATGGTCCCGGCCACATGCCGTAGCCGGCCTTGGTGGAGATGATCAGCTCGTCCCGGTAGGGTTTTAAATCCCGTGCGAGCACCTTTCCCAGCGTTTCTTCGGCCGAGCCGCCGGGCGGGCCGTAGTTGTCGGCGCAATCGAAATGGGTGACGCCGAGGTCAAAAGCCCGCAGCAGGATTTTCCGGCAGTTTTCGAAGACATTGACCCCGCCGAAATTCTGCCAAAGCCCCAGTGAAATGGCCGGCAGCTTCAATCCTGAAGCCCCCACCCGGTTGTATCTCATCGCTTGATAACGGTCGCCCCGCGCATCGTATGCCATAATAAAAATCTCCTTTTTTGTGATGGTTTTTATTTTCGCCAGAGCATTATAACAAAAGACACCGGGATACGCAAGAGGGAGATACGGAATATCCGCGCAGATTATAACAGGAAATCAGACGCAGATTATAACAGGAAATCAATTAATTATTGACATTTTCCGCCGTCAATGCTACAATGCAGTTGATATTCATTGAATCGAGGTTCAATCAAATGGGTGTGCGGGCGGAAGCGAAGGAAAAGAGGCGCGGCGAGATTCTGGCGGCGGGGCTGGATTTGTTTACCCGCAAAGGCTTTGCCGCGGCCAAGATCACCGACATCGCCGACGCGGTCGGTATGAGCGTCGGGCTGCTGTTTCATTACTACCCCTCCAAGGAGATGCTCTATGAGGCGCTGATCGACATGGGGACTGAGCAGCAAAAACGGCTGTTGGAGCATTTGAAATCCACCGAACCGACCCCCGAGCAAACACTGCTGTTTTTCAGCACTATCACGCGGCGGATACTGGCCGAGATATCCGCCGGCTTTTTCCCGGCGCAGCTGTATCTGCTGACCGCACAGGCATGGTACAGCGACGAACCGCCGGTTGGGTTGCTCCGGGGGGTCAGCCGAAAAACCGTTTTGACGGTTTCGGCCAAACAGATCCGCCGGGGACAGTCCTGCGGCGTTATCCGGGATGGGGACAGCCACGCGCTGGCCGCCCTTTTTTGGGCGGCGCTGGAGGGAGTGGCCCGGACACTGGCCCACGCGCCGCCCGATGGCCCGCGCCCGGCAGTGCCGAAAGCCGAATGGCTGCTGGCTCCGCTGTCCGGCACCGGGCAGGGAATAGCCGGCAACTGGCGGCGCATCAGCCCGGCAACCGGCGGGCATGTGTGTTCGCCGGACAGAATATGAAAGATAATGCTGAATTCTTAATGCTGAATGCTTAATTAAGGCACTGTTTTAGCCGACAGCGTTTTAATTAAGCATTCAGCATTGTTATTGTAACCAAACCCCGCCGTGTTACGTGTATATAGTAGAATCGAGAGGAGAGTGCGGTATGGACAGTGTGGATTATGCCCGCGCGGTGGATGCCTGCGGCGAGATGGTGTTCCGGCTGGCGTTCAGCTATACCGCCTGCCGGGCGGATGCGGAGGATTGCTGTCAGGAGGTTTTTCTGAAGCTCTACCGGGTGAAAACGGATTTTGCCGACGATGAACATATTCGCGCCTGGCTGATCACCGCCACCCGCCGGCAATGTATCGACCTGTTCCGTTCCTTCTGGAAAAAACGGGTGACAGTGACCGGAGAGCTGGCGGCGGTGCGGGATGAGGAGAGCCGCGGGGTACTGGAATCCGTGATGCGGCTGCCGAAAAACCAGCGGGATGTGGTGTATCTGCACTATTACGAGGGGTACGCGGTGAAAGAGCTGGCGCGGATGCTCGGCGCCGGCGAGAGCGCGGTAAAACAGCGCCTGAACCGCGGACGGCAGGCGCTGAAAGCGTTATTGGAACAGGAGGATCGGATATGACCAAGATACAGACCGCTTATGATCAGCTTGTTATGAGCGATTTATTAAAGGTCCAATTGCTGGCGATCCCGCAAAAGCGTCAGGATTCCCGGAAACTGCATATCCGTCGGTTGCATATGCAACTGGCAGTAATAGCTGCGGTGATGTTCGCGTTGATTTTCGGGGGGTTATGGGCGGTGTGGCCGTCGCAAGCGGAGGAAAAGGTGCCGATTGTGCTGCCGTTCGAATATAAGGATCAGTTAATGTGCATCAGCAATGTATATGCACATCCCAGCCCGCCGGAATTTATCGCGCAGCAGGCCGCCTTCCATCGGGAATATTTAAACGCGGATACGCTGCCGGTATTCCGGAACCCATCTTATCATTCGGATGAGGATATCCATGGAGAGGATGAGGAATGGAAGTTGCCCGAAGCCCAGAGAAAAAAGCTGTATAGAGAAAGCTACGCCATTTGGGAGCAGGTGCGTGTACTGTTTGAACTGCCGGATATGGAAGCAAGAGAGAAAATTTACGCGCAGGGATATTCTCTGGAATTCGCGGAGAGTGACAGCGCCTGGGACAGCGAATACAGCTGCCTTGTCGGCTATGGCGGGTTCAGCGTTTCCTTCCGGAAAAAGGAGCTTTTGGATGGGATGCGGGAGATGAATACCCAAGAGGACATGGAGCATAACGCCCGGGTACTGTATACGATTTACCGGGAGCAGCTATATCTGCTGACCGGCTATACCTATGATGATTTCAATAAAGTAGAGGATGATTGGTACCAGGATGAGGACGATGTCGACGAATATAGAGCGCAATTTTTCTATATATCCCCGGATATGGACGAGAGGCTGCCGTTGAACCAGCGGTTACTGCAAAAATTACACGATCATCTGATGATTACCGTATGGCATGTTCATAACAACAGCTATTATTATGAGTTGTCGTTCTATAATTCTCTCTCCGATGAAAAAGACCGGGTGGCCGATTATCCGCTGATCGGGTATAAAAAAGCAGTTGAACAATTCCGGAACGGCCGGTTTTTCTTCGGAAATTCCACCGAAAAAATCCCCGCTGATCAACTCCGGAACGCCGAGGTGGTCTATGCCGAAATAGAATATTTCGCGCGGTCCTATCTGCCATACCAGATCCCGTTCTATAAAATGCTGGTCGATTTCGGCGACCGGTTAGAGCTGGGAACGGTCAAGATGAACGGAGTAGACAGCCCTTTGGTGGTATATGACAATAACGACGGGCATACACCAGAGGGGATGCGCAACTATGTGAGGGTATATGTGCCGGCGATACCGGAGGAATATATTGAAGGATATGAGGAGGTGCTGCGTCAAAAAATGCGTCTCAGATAAATTTTAGAGAGGAGAATCCCTTATGAAAAACAAACTGTTTTGGTTTATCGGTTCGATCGCGGCATTGTCGGTATCTTATGTACTGTGCAGATATGTGTTTTTCGGACTGCACGGCAATAAAGGCTGGTCGGGAGTGCTGTTTGTTTTGGGCGCCGTCGTCCTGCTGATTTCCGCGCGGTTTTATTGCCGGAGGATTATGGTCAGCACGGTTGCCGGATATATGATCGGTTTTATTTTGGGGATCGTGTTTAACGCCGAAGGCAGAGACCCGGGTACCACCACCTGGTGGATCATCTGGACGGTTTCATTTCTCGTTTTTATCCTTGCCGGTATTGTATGGGAAGTGATTAGTAAATGTTTAAGGAAAGAATAAGATACGGGCGGCCCAGGGGCCGCCCGTCAGCGTTTGTATTTTTTGCGTGGTGCGGAGCGTTTTGCCCGCCGGCGCTTGCCGGCCGGAGCGTTTAGTAATAGGAATAATTACCCGGGTTGACCGAATTTCCGTTGAGCCGTACCTCGAAATGGAGATGGGCGCCGGAGCTGTTTCCGGTTCTGCCGACCCGGCCGATCTGCTGGCCCTGGCTGACCTGCTGGCCGGCCGCGATACTGAAGGAATTGAGATGGGCATACAGCGTTTGCAGTCCGCCGCCGTGATCGATGATAACACAGTTGCCGTATCCGCCGTAGTAATTGGCCCGGATGACCACGCCGCCGTCGGCGGCCACTACCGGCTGGTTGAAGATCGGTACCGAACCGGAAGAGAAATCCCAGGCCCGGTGGCCGCCGCGGTATCCCTGATAGACCCGGGTTACCGCCGGGCAGGGCCAGGTGAACCGGCCGGTGGCTTTTCCGTCGCCCGAAGGTCCGATAACCGCCGGCGGAGCCGGGGCCGGAGTCGGTTTCGGGCGTACTTTGGTGCCGATCAATATGACCTGGGTTACCGGCGGGGTGGTTTCTGTTTTCGAGATGTTGACCCGCTGGACTTCCTCTTCGTCTACCAATATCACATCGTCGACAATGGTACGCTCGCCCTCGACGCCTTGAGTTTTGATGGAGCTCTCGCCGGTATACGCGCTGGGATTGTTTTCGGTGATGCTGTTATAGGGAATCGGCTCGGTATAGGTGACCCGGCGGGAGACGCTGACCGGAAGATAGTGTTTCGCGTGGGCGATCAAGATTTCTTTGTCGGTCCGCATCAGGCTGTATAAGTCGGGATTGAGCTGTTCCAGCTGTTCCAGCGTCATATTATTTTTCGCGGCGATACCGATGGGGGTGTCGCCGTCCACTACGGTGTAGGTGCTTTTCCCCATCGTGGTATAGGTCAGCTCTTTATACAGATCCTCGGCGGATTTAACGGCCGAAACCGGATATTGCCCGTCCACCACCTTGACATCCCGATGGAAAGATACGATCTCGTTTTCGGCGCCGATTTTATAGCTGTCGAGAATGGAACTGAGCATTTTATCTAACTCCCACCGGGAGCTGACGGCGCCCTCGAACACCCCGTCGATATATAAGCCGCTGACCCGGGCGATCTGGTCGCCGTAGGTATTGAGAATTTCGTCACAGAGCATCTCGTCGGTGAGAATCTTATCCTCCTGGACGATCTCAAGGCTCAGTCGGGGGGTACGGGCCACATGAAAGGAGTCGTCTACATTGATGACCCGGCCGGCAGCCAGCTCTGCCGCCGCGTCAAAAACCGATTCGTTCGAGATAAATCCCAATTTCTCTCCCTCGTATTCGATATGCAGCGCAAAAGTAACCCCCTGCCAATACTGTATGACCGTCACCAACGCGAATGTCGCGGCTACCGGCGCCAACAGATTGAGAATTGCGCCGGCCGACCGCCAGTGCCGGCGGACGGCGAGAAAGGGCAGCTGCAACAGGGCCAGCAGGCCCAGCAGGATATTGCGCCGAGAGGCGTTTCGTATCCGGAGACGGGCCGCCGTGAACCCGTCGCGGATACGGCGGAATTCCCGGCGGATACCGCGCAGATGGTTCAGCAGCAGCCAATCCAAAATTTTTCCGGCCACCCGCAGCACCGGGCGCAGAAAACGGCCGGTACGCTTGCCGGCATACCGGCAGAAACGCACCGTTTGAATGCCGGTTATATAACAACGCCGATAGCCGCCGCGCCAAAGCCGGTAGCCACCGCGCCAGAGCCAGAGCCAGTTAGCGGTCCGCCGGAGCCGGTTAGCGCTGCGCCAGAGCCAGCTGACGGTCTGCCGGACAGCATAAGGGAAACCGGCGGATGTGTTTGCCGGTGTTACCGGCTGTTCCGCGTCGGCCGCATCAGGAACCGGATGTAATTCAGCAACCGAGCTTTGCAGAGACTCTTCGCTGACTGTCACAAAAAACGCTCCTTCTTTAGTTACTAATCCGATAAATAAAAACTGTATAAAAAGTTACAAGTTTGTAACCTTTTATACTTTTTATCGACTGTCCAGTCGATAAAAAGTATGTTTTGCCTTTGGCAAAACCCGCTCCTCGCAAGGAGCGGCACCCGACTTTGCAAAATCGTCGATAACGATTTTGCAAAGTCGAATATTATACAGTATATACATTTTTGAAGGAAAAAACAATGCTTATCGGCAATCTTTGTGCAATATGCCTAACAGAATAATGGGATGTGGAGACTGAATCAATGAGACAGGCAATGGAAATGGAAAATGTTGGGGTGATCCCGACTATAGGTATTGCGCGTAAGAGCTATCCAGCGCAATCAATTCCGCCAGGGTATCAATCTCGGTAATATCCGAAAAGGAACACTCCCGGACATAGATGTCATATTCCCCGGCGAAATCCCGCAGCGGCACTAAGTCCCAATACAGTTCCTTTCCGCCCGGCGCGGAAAAAGCCTGCTCCAGATGACCGGCTAACCGCGCGCCGTCCGCCGGCGTCCAATATGAGATGCCAAACATGTGATGGCAGCCCCTGCCATCGTGGCAGTTATTGCCGCCGACCCGGACCGCGATGATCCGCCCGCTATCCGTCTCAAAACACCAGTCGTCGGTATGCGCCACCGGCACCCCGAGATAGTTGGAACGGTATTGATACGGTGTGATCAGCGCGGGGTTGGCCAGCAGCAGATCCGCTTCCAGCAGATAGGCCCCCGCCAGCAGGTCACGGGCGGCCCAGGCGGAGGAGATGTTGTTGGCGCTGCTATAATACGGGTTGTCCAACAGCCGCAGCATGGGATATTTTTCGGTCAGCGCGTCAAACTGCTCCCCGAGGTGGCCGCGGACAATGGTGATATCCCGGATTCCGGCCGCCAGCACCGCGTCCAACAGCGTGTCGATCAGCCGTACCCCGTTCACCGTCACCAACGGCTTCGGCGCCGTCAGCGTCACCGGCGCCATCCGTGAGCCGAACCCGGCGGCCATAAATACCGCCCGGCGCACCCGGTACGGCTCCAGCGCGGCGGCTTCGGCGGCGGTCAGATTTTTCCCCCCGCATAAGCGGCAAAAGTCCGGATAAGTCATAATGGATACCGCCCTTGCTTCTGGTAGACGAACCTGCGGTTCGCCAGTATGCTGACATCAACGGACAGCGAAGAGACGAAGTCGCGCCCGCAGGCGCACGAGCCCCGATTATTCCGCGTCGGCATCGTTCTTGGCGCCGATTTTGGCGTATTTTTTTTCTAACCGCTTCATTTTCCGGGCGGTGAAAAAGCCGGTGATCCGCCGCCAGAACACGCCGACCATCACACCGCAGGTGATGACGACAGCTGACAGGATCTGGATCAATGTGGTGGCGGTGGTGGGATCAAAATAGCCTTTCAGGGCGGCTGCGAGAAAAAGATTCATGACAGGGTATCCTTCCTTAATACAGTTTTTTATTCTTTTGCTTTTTCGCAATAGCGTCTAAAATATATGCCGCGGCAATTTCGGTGCTGTGTCCGGGGTTATACAGGCTTTCGGCTACCACGGCGGCGATCTGCTCCCGGTATTTTTCGCCCCCGGCCAGCAGCTCCGCCACCGCCCGGTCTGCCCTGCCGCAGTCGGCTTCTTCCAACGCGATACCAATCTTATTGCGAAAACGCACTTCTAACGGCTCACAGGAAATTTTTTCGTATTCCGGGTTCATCACCTTTTTTGGCGTGTTGATAAACAGACAGGGCTTACCGGTGGCGTAGGAAAATTCCGGCGCTATGCCCGACCAGTCGGTGATGACGAGATCGGCGGTGAAGATGGTGACGTTGGAGGCAAAATCCGTCTCGATCCGGAAATCCTCGCCGATATAGGGCGCATACCGGTCGCTCAAGGTCCGGATCCGGGCGGGATACCGCTTGACATATTCCGGATGGGGCCGCAGGGTGATATCATAGCCCTTGCCGAGCAGGCTGTCCAACAGCGGCTCAACAGGGCCTTCCAGCAGGTTCCCCTCCTGCCACGACGGGCCGATCAGGATTTTCTTTACGCCGCCCGCGTAGTCTGTTTTCGGCAATGCTTCGTAGGCGGCGATCAAATCGTCGATCAGCGCGTAGCCGCATTCCACCAAATTTTTCGGCTTGAGGTCATACACCCGCTCCTGCTCCCGCAGTTCCCGCAGTTGATGGGGGCCGACACAGAAGACGGTATCGAAATGATCGAAAGCGCCTTTAACCGTACCCATATGCACGCTCAGCGGATCGTGGGGGGTGTAGATATATTCCACATCCTTGCGGACCAATGACCGCTTGATATGATAAGTCTGGAGTGACTGGGCCGTCATCACCACCACATCGGCGTCCATCTTCATAAACAGCGGAATCAGCCGGTTCTCGTTAATGTAATACTTCTCCACCCGGGGAAGCTCTAAAGTGAATATCTGATCATTCGGGTCGGAGGTGATATAGTGCACCATCACATCATTTCCGTCGGTGACAGCGGCGATCTGGGCGGCGAAATATTTATAAAAGCCGCTTTTTTCGGAATAATAGACCAACTGTTTTTTCAGCCCGGGCGCGAAAAACCGTTTGCTGTCGATCTTGGCCCGGGCACGCATCTCTTTGGTCGGCCGGGCGGCCTGCTCCGCTTCCTTGGCGATGGCGAGAATCCGTTTGCTCTCCTCCAGCGCCGGATAATCAATGTATTTTTTCGGATTCCAGATGAGATTGAGCAAGTACAGCGTCGCCACTGCGAACAGGTTGCCCAGCACCCAGTAGATACCGATCCCCACCGGCACGATCAGCGCGAAATAACCCGAGAAAACTGTCAGAAACAACGCCATCCCCCAGCGGTTGAAAAACCCCTGTTCCCGCTGGAGCACGTTGGCATGGTTCTGGCAAACCGCCAGCAGCAGCGCCGACAGCGCCGACATCAGCGGGACTAACAGATAGACGTCCAAAACCGCCAGCGATGGGGCATGGGCGAGATCGAATCCCAGAAAATGCAGGTCGAGGTTTCTAATCTGGAGAACAACATCCGGCGCCCGCGACGAGAACCGTAAAAGGTGTTCACCGCTTTGGATGTATTCAATGATCTTCAACTGCGCCTCACCGCCGAGATCCCGCCCGGCAATCTGGTTGGCGATACCGGTAAAATGGTCTATCGTTCCCGCGTCTACCCGCAGCAGATGCTGGAGCGGGTTATAGATCACCGAGATCAGCCCCAGTATCAGCGGCAGCTGGATCAGCAGCGGCAGTAGTCCGGCCAGCGGCCGGTAGCCCTCCCGTTTATACAGCGCCACCTGCTCCCGCCCGGCCTGTCCGCGGCTGCCGGCGAATCTGGCAAGGATGCCGTTGAGCTGAGGCTGCAGCCGCACCATCCGGATGGAATTTTTTTGCAGCCAGATGTTGACCGGAAACAGAATCAACCGGGTCAGCAGCGTAAACAAAATCAGCGCCGGGCCATAGCTGTCCAACAGCAGCCAGCAAAAACGCATCAGCGCGCCTAACGGGACGCCGATCACTGTGTTGATGAGTTCCAAAAATGACGCTCTCCTTGTATGTGGACTATCAAATCATTATATAGAAAAATTTGCCGGACGTCAACTGAAAATAACTAACAACATCGAAGGAGAATACATATCATATAATAATAGATATCTATAGAGATAATAGCGCGCGATATAGTGCCGGTAAAAAGATGATATAGCACGGAAACTATACAGGAAACATAAACTTATGGATTATCATCCTTTTCCACGATTCTGAGCACGGCTCCTGTTATTCTGTTTTTTGGATATGGCTGCGGAATATTCGTTTTTGATTTTTTGATAATGATTTTATTCCGTTTCAAAATAATCTCAAGCTCATCCCCATCATGGACATCGAGAGCTTTCCTGTAATCCATCGGGAGCACCACCCGCCCGAGACCGTCTACCTGCCGAATCATCATGTAAATACCCCTTTCTCTGCGGCATAGGCAATATTGCCAATAACGCTGTGTGTCCATTATAAGACATACTAATGAGAAAGACAAGGGGGTATTTCAAATGATTTCATACGATCCGCTTTGGCGTACAATGAAAGAAAAAGGCGCAACGACATATACATTGATATATAAAGGGAAAGATTATAATGTGAGCAGTTCGACCGTAAGGCGATTGAAAGCGGGTCAGTCGATATCAACAAACACATTGGATACGATTTGCAAAATATTGGACTGCGGGCTGGAGGATATTGTAGAGTATATACCGGACGAATAAAAACAGCGGAGGATTCATTTCTTCGCTGTTTATTTATTCCCAATAACTCCTCACTCCTCACTCCTCACTCCTCATTCCCAACTCAAACAGAGCTCGCAGCCGTTCCTGCTCATCCCGCAGATACAGATATCCGAACAGCGCCTCCAGACCGGTGGCTAAGTGATACTCGTCGGAATTGCGGGTGGTGTGGGCGTTGCGGCCCCGGCGGAAAACGGCGGTTTCCTTTTCGGTGAGCAGCGGCAGGATCCGCCGGGCGGCCCCGGCCTGTCCCTCCGCCCGGACCTGCTCCACCGACAGCTTGTGCAGCTTGCCCGCCGCCCGGTTGGCCTCGCAGACCAGCCGCTCCCGCACCATCAGGCTGAACACCCCGTCGCCGACAAAAGCCAGCGCGAGGGGGCTGAGGGTTTTGATGTCGATGTTTTGGGGATATAGGCGCATAAATGATTTCCTCGCTCTGTATATGTAAAGATAAAAGAAAATGCAGGGAAGAACGCTCTGCTGATAGTTATTGCTGGCTTTCATATTTGTATAGAGCGTTCTTCGGAGGGGCGCGCCACAACATTCATCCGGTTTGATATAACTCCGAACGCACCTTAGTTCACAAACTCAAATTCAAAATCATACAGCGACACCGTATCGCCCTCCTGTATATCCGCCTCCCGCAACGCGTCGATGACGCCGGAGGAGATGAGCACCCGCTGAAAATATTGCAGCGACTCG